>Ga0105099_10000895_pt1 | contig 19653 bp, 19 predicted proteins | sample PPLLak3cmMay2015_2_FD_79138 | JGI IMG/M metagenome (GOLD analysis project Ga0105099, IMG submission 79138) | Freshwater sediment microbial communities from Prairie Pothole Lake near Jamestown, North Dakota, USA - PPLs Lake P8 Core (1) Depth... | ecosystem: Environmental > Aquatic > Freshwater >... | reverse complement strand
GCAGACTCCACAGGCAGGGCCTACGGCGGTCACCTTGCTCAGGGTACAATTGTCTTTGCCTGTGAATGCGTGATTGAAGTCCTGGAAGGCCCGGCGTTTGAGCGGGGATTTGACCGGGAGACGGGGCTGTCCCTCTGGTCAATAAAAGAAGGAGGTTAGAAAACATGCATTTCCCTGTTTCAGGGGTAGATGTAAATCCTGCAATCCCCATCGCCGTATCCTTCATAATATCCTTCTTTACTTCCATGGGAGGGGTGTCAGGTTCTTTTCTGCTTCTCCCCTTCCAGATAAGCATACTTGGCTATACCAGCCCCGGCGCCAGTTCGACAAACCTTTTATATAACATAATAGCAGTGCCGGGCGGGATATACAGGTACATAAAGGAAGGCAGGATGGCATGGCCGCTCGCGTGGCTTATTACGGCAGGAACTCTGCCCGGGATTTTTATCGGGGTAATAATAAGGATCAGGTATCTCTCAGACATCAATGACTTCAGGTATTTTGTAGGTGCAGTGCTTTTATACCTTGCTGTCCGGATGTTCTATGACCTTACCCCCTTTGCCGGCAGCAGGATCCGGAAGGCCCTCGCCCTTGAAACGGATTTCCGGGAAAAACCCAACCCTGACCCTTCGGGCGAGAGACACGATCATGAAAAATGCAGAACTGTAAGGACTGTAAATCTCTCATGGCGAAGGTACACCTACGAGTTTTATGGGGAAACATTTTCCCTTAATGTCATATATTTATTTTCCTTCACTTTTATAATAGGGATAGTGGGAGGTGCATACGGGATCGGCGGGGCGGCCATTGTTGCACCCTTTCTTCTGACATTCTTCGGTCTGCCCGTTTACACCATCGCCGGAGCCACCTTGATGGGAAATTTTATAACATCGATTGCCGGCGTCCTGTTTTATTCCATACTGGCGCCTTTTTATAAAGAAGCAGGCGTCTTAATCTCTCCTGACTTTGCATTGGGAATACTGTTCGGGCTGGGCGGTTTTATGGGGATATATTTCGGGGCAGCTATGCAGAGGCATTTCCCGGCAAGGATCATAAAGGCCTCACTTGCAATTGTAAGTCTCTTTCTCGCCCTGGAATACCTTTTGAATCAATAAAGCCCCACACCTCTTTTAGCATGGAGCTTTATAGTCTACTCATAGAACAGGCAGACGCCCGCCCGGCCGACACAGGACATATCAGTCTAATGCCCCCGGGAGCTATGGTCAGCAACAAACAGTTAAAAAACGATCAATAAAAAGCCAGGCAATAAGGGGCGGTCTCCCCTCTACTTTACTTCCCCGCTCACCCAGGCCCTGAGGCTGTCTTTCTCGAAACGCCATTTATTCAGGACCTTTTTACCGGGGATCTTTCCGTCTTTTGCAAGCTTGTAGATGGACCTCTTTCCAATCTTCAGGTACTCCGCAGCCTCTTCGATGGTCAATATCTCTTTTTCCATGGAAACCTCCTTTTTATATGCCTTTATTCTATGTTACCTATTGTCTTCATTTTCTTTATTGCATGTTTTATAACAAAAAACAAATAAAAACTCAATAAAAAATATTTCAAGGCGTTGTTACTTTAAGTTTCTGTAGAAATTATGAATTTTCCATTTTTTAAAGCGGTTAGCCTGCTGCCACTGACTGTGAATTTTATAGAATTATTCAGCAATGTCCGGTTAGAATTTTGCAAGGAGTAGTAACCGGCACAGGTGTCATGGGAGGTCCAATTTTTTAAATTGAAATGGCGCGGCCTGCTGAGGATTAAGAATCAAGCCTGTAAAGCGGGCGGAAAGGGACCTCAAATGCTATAGGGGTTGAGGTCCCGGCAGATATTATTGATCATACCCGCCCGCTTTAGATCACCTTTTGCCGGAATTTTGCATACGATCCATTTCAATTTAAAAAATTGGACCTCCCATGACGAGGATGCATGCTAATGCAAAATCCTAACCGGATATGCTGAGAATTATTAGTGATTGACGTAATTCTCCCGTGTAACTATATTCCGGGCATGACAAGCCATTCACTTTCAATAGAAGATATACTGGGCCGGGATGGAAGCCTGTCGGCGGCTATCCATGATTTTGAATTCCGCCCTTCCCAGATAAAGATGGCCCAGCTCATCCAGCGGGCATTGAGACAGGATTCCTATGCCATCATAGAGGCAGGAACCGGGACAGGCAAAACCATGGGATATCTTGTCCCTGTCATCATCAGCGGGAAAAAGACAGTAATAAGTACAGGGACCAAAAACCTCCAGGAACAGATATTCTTCCAGGATGTTCCTCTCATTACTGAGAGCCTCGGGATCAAACTTAAGACGCTCCTGATGAAGGGAAGAAAAAACTATATCTGCCTGCACAGGTACAACCAGCATTTCATCCAGCCCTCTCTTATCGCTGCCGCAGGAAAGGACGCCAGGGGGCGTATTGAACAATGGCTTAAAAAGACAGAGTCAGGGGACAGGGCTGAACTGGACTGGCTTTCTGACGACGACCCCCTCTGGGACGCGATCTCATCTACATCCGATCAGTGTCTTGGCATGGAATGCCCTCAAATGAAGGACTGCTTTTTGAACGAGCTGCGCAGGAAGGCGGCGCGGGCGGACATTATAATTGTGAACCATCACCTGTTTTTTGCCGACCTTATGGTCAAACGGGGCGGATTCGGCGAGATCATACCGCGCTTCCAGGCTGTTATATTTGATGAGGCCCATAAGATTGAGGAGACAGCCGTCAATTATTTCGGTGAAAGCGTTAGCAGCGGCCAGCTTCAGGACTTTGCCAAGGACGTTGAAAAGGAGATAAAGGAAAAGGGGGCGCGGAGGGAAATCAGCGATCGGCTGAATATTATCAGGGAGGGGGCGGAAAGGCTTCAGAGGATCTTCGCGCTGTCAGAGGATAAGGCAAGGATAACGGAGCAGGATCTTGCCATGATCAATGAGGGGCCTGCAAGGGATATCCGTGAGGCCTTGAACAATGTGCGGCAGAAGACCGGGCAGATCATCTCAATCAGGGCGGAAGGACTGATGCAGTCCATTGAAATGGTATTTTCCTATCACGTGCCGGGCCGGCTCAAGTGGTACGAAAGGAAAAAAAGGGGCATCACCTTCCATTCCTCCCCCCTTGATATATCCGACACCATGAGGGAGGACCTCTATGGGGGCATAAACACTATAATATTCACTTCCGCGACCCTTTCCACAAACGGGACGTTTGATTATATCAGGTCCAGGCTGGGCATCCCGGAAGACGCACTGGAGGGTATCTATCCGTCACATTTTGATTTCACGGAGCAGAGCCTGTTCTATATCCCCCTGGATCTGCCCGGGCCGAACGCTGCTGATTTCGCCGCCATGGCATCGGCCAGGATCAGGGAGATGCTTGAAATCTCATCAGGCCGGGCGCTCGTCCTGTTTACTGGCTACTCCAACATGAACACGGTATACAACAGGATCAAGGGGGCCCTGCCCTACAGTGTGCTTCGGCAGGGAGACGCTCCGAAATCCGCGCTGCTCGAGGAATTCCGCAGAGACACCCATTCGGTGCTCCTTGCCACCGGCTCCTTCTGGCAGGGGGTGGATGTCCCTGGAGAATCCCTGAGCTGCCTTATAGTGGACAAGCTTCCTTTTGATTCACCCGGAGACCCGCTTGTATCGGCAAGGATCACATCCATAGGGGAAAGGGAGGGAAATCCCTTCATGGAGTACCAGCTGCCGTCAGCCATCATACAGCTTAAACAGGGGCTGGGGAGGCTCATAAGAAAAAGGTCGGACCGAGGCGTATTATCCATACTGGACAACAGGATAATAAAGAGCAGGTATGGCCGCCTTTTCTTTGAAAGCCTCCCGGATATGCCTGTAACACATGAGTTGAGTGATGTGAGGAAGTTTTTTGAGGGATGAGTATTCAGGCGATTTTACATACTTACCGGCAGGTTTTACAGGCTGGTGTTTTCAATGTTTTTTTAAACCTTTATAACGAAAGCACGAAACTTAAAAAACACGAAAAAAAGCTATGCGTTAATTTGTTTCTCTTTCAGCTATTAATTACATTTTCGTGTTTTCGTTATTTCGTGTTTTCGTGATAAATTTTTTTTTCATACCAAGGAGGAAATCTTGGCTTTAAAACCCTGGGAAATAATATCAAGCAAACGTAATGAGTTCGTAAAATTTTTTAGCATGCGCACGGACAGGGCGATTTCACCGCGCACCAATATCCCCCATGATTTTTATGTGTTTGAATCCGCCGACTGGATCAACATAATACCTCTTACTCCGGAAGAGGATGTAATTCTTATCCGCCAGTATCGCCACGGCATAAGGGGCTTTACCCTTGAGATACCTGGAGGGATAATGGAGCAGGAAGATTCACCTGAAGGGGCTGCTGTCCGCGAATTATATGAGGAGACCGGTTACAGGTCCAAGGAGATGATCCATCTCGGCAGCGTTCAATCAAATCCTGCCGTATTCAATAATATCTGCCATACATTTCTGGCAAAGGACGTTTATCTTGCGGGAAAGCAGGAACTGGATGACAAGGAGGATATCGAGATAGTCATAAAGCCCCTTAAAGAGATACCGAAGCTCATCAAAGAAGGCGAGATAACCCATTCCTTGATCCTCGCCGCCTTCTACAGGTTTTACATGGAGTATAGGAAATAGTTATTTCCTTGCTTATTATGGGCCTATGCCCGACCGGATGAATCCAAGGAGGTAAGGCTTGCGGACCTTAACGGTACTTACCTGAAACCGGTCCGCGGCCGGTATGAATCTCTCGCAGAGATCTTTGGAAGGATCACGGACCCCACCCACAGGAAAGTCGCGGGGGTGCTGATCCATGACAAAGCATTAAGTATTGAAGACAGTCTGACCGGTTCGGGGATCGGGTGCAATAAGCGCGGGGCCGGGCGCCATCATAACTGAGGCTGTCTATTAATTGTTGAGTTTCTAAATTATTTTGTATAGTGTTTATAATTAAATCGCATTTAAGGATATAAAAAGGAGGATATTTACGAATGTCAAACGAATGCAGCAGTACATGTGCAGGGAGAACCACCTGCGGCGGTGACAAAAGCACATGTGGAGTAAATCCCGAAGATCCTAAAGCCAAACAGGACAGGGAAATAAATGACACGCTGAAACAGATCAGGAACAAGATTCTTGTAATGAGCGGAAAGGGAGGGGTCGGCAAGAGCAGCGTTGCCGCGTATCTTTCGATCTTTCTTGCAAAGCGCGGTCATAAAGTAGGTTTGATGGATGTCGACCTCCACGGACCCAGCATCCCCAGGATGATGGGCGCCAGGGAAGGTATCAAAGCCGTTGAGGCGGGCAAGGCGATACCGATCAGCGTCCTGCCCAACCTCCATATTATATCCATCGAATCCCTGATGGGTGAGGACAAGGATGCGGCCCTCATCTGGAGAGGCCCAGTAAAAATTGGGGTTATAAGGCAGTTCATATCGGATATCAAATGGCCTGAACTGGACTATCTTATAATTGATTCGCCCCCGGGCACCGGGGATGAACCCCTCACTGTGGCACAGACCATACCTGATGCAAAGGCCCTTATCGTTACCACTCCACAGGAGGTCTCCCTCGCAGATGTAAGAAAATCCATTAACTTCTGCCGGCAGATGAAGGTGGAGATACTTGGCCTCGTAGAGAACATGAGCGGCCTCGCCTGCCCTCATTGCGGAAAATCCATTGACCTGTTCAAGACAGGCGGCGGCCAGTCCACTGCCCAGAAAGAAGGTCTCAGACTGCTCGGAAGCCTCCCGATTGAACCGGAGCTGGTTAAGATAGGAGACAGCGGGGACCTTTCAAGACTTAACGCCGACAACCTTCTATTTGCCGGCGAATTTAATAAGATGGTCGATCAGATAGAGAAACTGTCTGCCTGAGATTATTTTTGGAGGCTGTTATGATGAAACTTCTCATAATCGGCGGCGATGCTGCAGGGATGAGCGCTGCAAGCAAGGTGAAGAGAAACCGGCCAAATTTTGACGTAACGGTTCTTGAACAGACCACGGACGTATCCTACAGCGCATGCGGCATGCCTTACAATATCGCCGATCCCGGAAGGGCCATCGATGACCTTGTCGTGCGTCACGCGGATGTCTTCAGGGAAAAACAGGGCATAGACCTTAGGACCGGATGCAGGGCTGAGTCCATAAACCGCACTGAGAGGAAGGTTACCTACACTGATACAGGCGGATATGAGAAGGTTCTGCCCTACGATAAGCTGCTTATTGCCACGGGGGCATCCCCGATTATCCCCGACCTCCCCGGGGGCCTCCTTCCGGGTGTCTTTGTGTTGAAGAACCTCGAGGACGGCCGCAGGATCAAGAAATACATAGGGGAAAATACCGTTAAGAAGGCAGTTATCATAGGGATGGGATACATAGCGCTTGAGATGTGCGAGGCATTCAGGGCCAATGACATTAATGTGGACATGGTCAAGCCGCGGCCTTCCTTTATACCATGGATGAACGGCGAACTGGCAGAGATGGTCATAGAAGAGGTCGAGAAGAATAATGTCAGGATACTCGCCGGGCACGAGATCAGGGGCATTGAAAGGCATGACAGGGGCCTGAGGGTCATATGCTCGGGCATCAATATCGAATGTGATCTTGTGCTTATTGCGATAGGCGTCAAGCCCAACAGCAGCCTTGCAGGAGATGCAGGTCTTGACCTCGGACCATCAGGGTCGATTTCAGTAGACAAGTCTCTCCTCACTTCAGATGAAAATATCTTTGCCGCCGGAGACTGCGCCGACGCCTACCATGTGGTTACAGGAGAAAAGGTATGGATACCGCTGGCATTAAGGGCCAACAGGGCCGGATGGGCAGTGGCCGACAATATTATCGGCGATCACACCGAGATAACAGGTATTGTCGGGACCGCCGTCTTCAAGGTATTTGATCTCCAGGTCGCCCGCACAGGGCTGAGCATGGGAGAGGCTGAAAAGGCGGGTTTCGAGCCTGTTGAGGCAATGATTACAAGCAGAAGCAGGGCCCATGGCCATCCGGACAGCAGCATTATAGGGGTGCAGATGGTGGGAGACAGGAAGTCAGGGCGCCTCCTGGGAGTGCAGATGGTTGGAAAAGAAGGCGCCGCACACAGGATCAACGCGCCGGCAGTCGCACTGCACGCCAAGATGTCGGTGGAAAAATTCAGCAGGTGCGACCTGGCATATGCGCCCCCCTTCAGCCCTGTGTGGGACCCAATGCTTACGGCCGCGCTCCAGTTGCTTAAGGAAATGTAAAAGTGGGTCCCCTGCGGGATTATCCGCATTTCCGGCGGAGTAAAGAAATCCTGCTTCGGCCTCCTGAACATAGCGGGAAAAACGGACAATATTTTTCAAAAATCTTTACGCAACCTCTTGATATCTTTAATTTTACAATATCCGCTTTTTTGGGAAGATTCTTCTTGCAATTTCCCTATTTATTGTTAATCTGTAAAATTTAAAAATCCAATAATTTAATATAGTTCTCAGGATATCCGGCATATTCCGGCTTTCCCCTTTAGGCAGGCTTAAAGGGATGGAATAAAACTTAAGATGACTTATTTCAGATTAAAAGTGTCATTTCAGGCAGTCACAGTAATTGCTTTTATTTTTCTATTTTCGGCCTGCCGAATATTCAATCATTCCGAGGAAAACGTTGTCATCAGTGTAGGAAGCAGAAATATTACCAAAGGCGAACTGAAGGAGAATATTGAAAAAATAACAGTTGAGATGGGGATCCGAGGCCAGGAGATAGGCAATGGGATCACATATATCATTGACAAGATTGTAGAAAAAAATCTGATAATGGAATATGGTAAAGAAACCGGGATAAAAGTATCCGATGATGAACTCTCCGCCTCCATGAACGAGCTCAAAAAGGATTACCCCGATGAAATATTCAAGGAGATGCTCCTTAAAAACTCAATTGATTATAACACATGGGAAAAGGATTTTTACCAAAAGCTGCTTATAGATAAAATCACCACAAAGGCAATAGGAGACATAGACCCCATAACCTTTGACGAGACGAAGGCATATTATAATTCATACAGGGATGATTTCCGGCATCCCGCCATGGTCAGATTAAGACAGATAGCAGTGCCGAGCAGTGATGAAGCGGAAAGAATACTGGCACGACTGGCTGGTGGAGAAGACATGGGGATGCTGGCAGAGAAGAACTCCATTACACCCGATGCTGAAGACGGCGGCAGCATGGGCTGGGTCGCAAAGGGGCAGCTTGAAGAGGTCATTGAGGATGCTGTTTTCTCGCTTCCCGTGGGGAAAAGAAGCGGCATACTGAAATCATCATACGGTTATCATATCTTTGAGGTAATGGAAAGCCTCGGTGAAGGCTATTACAGCCTGCCGGAGGTAATGGAAGAGATAGAGGGAAAGCTCATCCTTCAGAAAAGGGAGCTTTCATACAGGAAATGGATCAGCGACTTGAAAAACCGTTATCAGATAAACATACAGGAAGACATCTACACTTCCTGGGATAAATAAGGATAAATGCCATGAAACCCAGATTCTTAATAGCAGGTATTTTGATTGCAATATTTTTTGCCGGCGCTGATTGCCCGGCTGAAATAAGCAACAGGGTAGTTGCGATGGTTAATAATGACGTTATCACCCTTTATGAACTGAATAACAGGATAAAAGAGCTTACGGGAAAGGCCAGTGAAGAGATTAAATCCGAGGATGAAGAAACATTTATTGAGTTAAGACGCCAGGTGCTGGAAAGCATGATCAATGAAAAGATCGCCCAGGAAAAAATACAGGAGCTCGGCCTGCAGATATCCCAGGCGGACGTTGACTCCTATTTTGAAAATATAAAAAAATCCAAAAACTGGACACAGGAAGACCTCCTGTCGGAACTGAAGAATGACGGACTGAGCTATGAGACATACCGCAGGCAGATCAAGGACAGCATGGAGCAGGAAAAGCTCATTAATTATGAGGTTAAATCAAAGGCCGTTATCCTTGAGGGCCAGATTCTAAAATATTACAAGGAACACCCTGAAGAATACAAGGAGAAAGAAAAGGTCCATGTCGCAGGCATTGTTCTTCTTGTTCAGGACAAGGAAAACAAGGACGAACTGGGTGAATTGAGAAAAAAGGGGGAGGAGATACTGGCCAGGTTAAAGAGCGGCGAGGATTTCGGTGCCATGGCAAAGGAGTATTCACAGGGCCCCGGCGCGGAAGAAGGAGGAGAACTGGGCGTATATGACCCGGCCGAACTGGATACTGAATTGAAGAAGGTTATAGACGGCCTCTCGGATGGAGATGTCAGCGGGATTATAGCAAGAGATACAGGCATACAGATAATCAAACTTATCAGGCGGGAAGGTGGAGACATAAAGCCGTTTGAGGAAGTCAGAAATGATATATACGAAACCATATATAATGAAGAATTAAACAAAAGGTACACAACATGGCTTAAGGATCTTAGGGATAAGAGCTTTACAAAGATTAATTTTTAGCCTGAAAATGTTCCTGAATCAGTGCCTGCTGCAGGCGGGCCGCATCGGCACAAACCCAACAGGGGGGCAAGACATGACTGAGCCTGTAAATGAACATGGAGTAGGCTTCTTTCTGAAGAGTGAGAGGGAAAGAAAAGGACTGAGCCTTGAGCATCTGTCTAAACTGACCAGGCTGAGGATGCAATATCTGGAGGCCATAGAGAAAGAGGATTGGGCCAGGCTGCCGTCTCCGGTTTTCATTAAAGGGTTCATCAAGAACTATTCAAAGGCCCTGGGGCTTGATTACAGGGAGGTACTGGGGCAGTTCCAGTCAACAATCCCTTCGCACGATGGACTGCCTAAACCCCTGGTTCCCCCGAAAAAGACAAATACGAAGAAGTATGTATTCTGGGTTGCCCTTGTAATTCTTGCCGTATCCCTGCTTGTCATATTTATTAAGGTGGTTCCTTTTTCGCATTTTAAAAAGGCCGGCAGCGCCTCCATAAAGAGCACTGAAGACACACCTGTGCAGGATCAGGTTTATCAGGGGGACGCAGTGCAGGGCGAAAAGGCAATGCAGGCTCCGGCCGGCGAAAATCCGGCCGCTGAAAACATCAAGCAGGCCGCGCCGGAGGCAGTAAGTCCGGCCCCCGTCACAAACATGCAGCCACCGGGAGTTGAAGCGGGGATTCAGGATGCCGCATCATTGAATGCGGTTCGGGCGTCCGTGCAGGAAACAGCCGCAAAACCGATTCAGGCGCCTTTTCAGGAATTGGATTTAAAACCGGTTACAGGGGTTAAGGAAAAATACGCCTTGACCGGCTATATAACCCAGAAAACCTATATCAAGATATATGTGGATGACGACGCCCCCATGGAATATATATTTTCGCCGGGCAGTTATCCCCAATGGCGAGGCAATGAGGGCTTCTATATTCTGGTGGGGAATGCCGCCGGGGTAGAGTTTGATTTAAACGGGAAGAGGATAAAGGGCCTCGGAAAACAGGGAGATGTTGTGCGTATGAGGCTACCGGAAAATTTTAACATAAATATTAATGAATGAGAAATAAGGTGGAAAATACTTTTGATATATTGGAGGAGCGGGGCTTTGTCGAACAGGTTACTGACCTGGATATGCTCCGGGAGCAGCTTAAAAAACCAACGACCTGTTACATCGGCTTTGATCCGACCGCCAGGAGCCTTCATGTGGGGAGTCTTCTTCCTATAATGTCGCTGGCCCATATGCAGAGGTCGGGGCACAAGCCGATTGCCCTTGTGGGAGGAGGCACGGCCATGGTCGGCGATCCCAGCGGCAAGACTGAGATGCGCCGCATCATGACAAGGGAAGAAATCAGTGAAAACGCCGAAGGCATAAAGAAACAGCTGTCGCGCTTTATAGATTTCAGCGGCGAAAGGGCTGTGATGCTGAATAACGCAGACTGGCTTGTCGGCCTCAATTATATAGATTTTCTGAGGGATATCGGCAGGCACTTCAGCGTCAACAGGATGCTGACCGCGGAAAGCTACAAGGCAAGGCTGAAGACCGGCCTCAATTTCATCGAATTTAATTACATGCTCCTTCAGGCATATGACTTCTGGTATCTTTTTAAGCATTTTGACTGCCGGGTGCAGATGGGAGGCAGCGACCAGTGGGGCAACATCATTGCAGGCGCTGATCTGACCAGGCGGCTCAACGGCGAGATAGTCCACGGACTCACATTCCCCCTGATTACCACATCATCAGGCGTCAAGATGGGGAAGACCCATAAGGGTGCCATATGGCTTGATCCTGAATTGACGTCCCCCTATGACTATTACCAGTTCTGGATAAACCAGGAGGATGGGGATATAGGCAAATTCCTGGGGTTTTTTACCTTTCTGCCCATGGACGAGGTCAGAAGACTGGCAGGTCTTGAAGGTTCTGACATCAGGCATGCCAAAGAGGTCCTGGCATTTGAGGCGACCCGGCTGTGCCACGGCGATGATGAGGCTGAAAAGGCAAAAAATGCGGCCAGACAGCTTTTTGGCGGAGACAGGGCAGAGATGTCCGAGTCGGTTCCGACGACCCAAATAGAGTCTAAAAAAATTGAAAATGGTATACCCGCATATATATTGTTTGAAGAGACAGGACTCTGCGCAACAAGATCCGATGCAAGGAGACTAATTTCTCAGGGTGGCGGATACATCAATAATAGCACAGTCACTTCATACGATCAGATCATTGGTCCCGCTGATGTTGTAAACGGCTCGATATTGCTCAGGGCCGGCAAAAAGCGATATGTAAGAGCCGTCATTCAATAATAGGGTTGTCATCCCAAAAAATGGTATAATAGGCTGCATCAAAGGGATGCGGCAGGAAACGGTCAGAGACAGATGGAAGAAGAACAGGACGAGATCATCGAAGAAGAGGAATCCTTTGATGAGGATGTAAATTATAAGCCTGACCAGGCTGAACAGGGGCATGACCTTGACCTTATCCCGATAGTGCAGAGCGAAGACAGGGCGCTTGTGCCCTATGATCCTCTTCAGCTTTACCTCTTGGAGATTAAAAGATATAAGCTGCTTACAAAGGAAGAGGAGGTTGAGCTGGCCACAAGGGTAAAGGAGCATAATGATCCTGATGCGGCATACAGGCTTGTCACTTCCAACCTGAGGCTGGTAGTAAAAATCGCCATGGACTTTCACCGCTACTGGACCAAGAGCCTCCTGGATCTTATACAGGAGGGCAATGTGGGGCTTCTCCAGGCAGTGAAAAAATTTGACCCCTATCGCGGAATAAAGTTCTCCTATTACTCATCCTTCTGGATCAAGGCATACATGCTGAAATTTATCATGGAGAACTGGAAGCTTGTAAAGATAGGCACAACCCAGACACAGAGGAAGCTCTTTTTCAACCTTGCAAAGGAGAGGGACAAGCTTGTAGCCCAGGGATTCTTCCCTGAGCCTAAACTCCTGGCTGAACGGCTTGATGTAAAGGAGGAGGACATCGAGGAGATGACTCAACGCCTCGGCGGAGGAGAGGTATCCTTGAATGCACCTATAGGCGACAGCGGGAAAGATGAATACAGTTCGTTTTTGCCGGATAAAACCATTGACGTTGATGAAAGGCTTTCAGAGGCCGAAAGAAGGGCGCTGCTTCTGGAAAAACTGGCGAACTACAGGGAGCGGCTGTCCAAAAAGGAGCTGGATATCTTTGACAACCGCATTATGTCCGAAAATCCCCTGACTCTCCAGGATTTCGGCGATAAATATCATATCTCCAGGGAACGCGTTCGGCAGATCCAGGCCAGGATAGTCAGCAATATTAAAAAATGGCTCAAAGAGGATATCCCTGATTTTGAAGACCAGTTCAGTGATTTTTTAAAATAATCGATTCTTATATAAAAACAAAGTAATGCCGATTATGGGTATCATGCGTGTAAATATGGAATACAAACTTATAGCCTTCCCCCCGGCTATCCTTATTCTTATGCTTTTCCTTTCCTGCGCCGGTATTGAACCGAAATCCCAGGCAATGGAAAACTCACCCCTCTCTGTGGAAACCGAGGACGCAGGGACAGAGGAGCAACCCAGGACCCTCAGCATCGAAATGTATGCCTATTATTTCCGGGCCTCTCTTTTTAAATCCCAGGGCAATTATAAGAAGGCAAAGGAATACCTGGAAAAGGTTTACAATAATGATCCGGGGTCACTCTACCTGAATAAAAAGATGGCGGTCCTTGAACAGAGGCTTGGAAACTTCAAGAGCGCGGTCAAATTCGCCCGCGAGTGCATCAGGCTTGATCCGGAAGACATGAACTCACACATGCTGCTGGCAGAGCTTTCCGCCATGAGCGGAGATAATGAAACCGAACAGGAAGCATATAACGCTATTTTAAAACTTGATCCCGAGCAGCAGCGGATAAGATTCCTGCTGGCCACCTCTCTTATAAAAAGCAACCGGCTGGATGAGGCAATGGAACAGCTGGACAGGCTGATATCACAGGAGCCGAGGCTTTCCTTCGCCCATTATTACAAGGGAAGAATATATATAGAATGGGAAAATTACGACGCGGCTGAGGCTGCATACCTTAAGGCACTTGAGCTGGATGACACATTTGAACCGGCGCTTTTCGATCTGGCCGGACTGTATCAGTACCAGAGGAAGCTGGAATCAGCGGTAATCCTGTATAAAAGGCTGGTAAGCCTTTATCCTGACAACAGCACGGCACAGGAGAGGCTTATGGGCCTGTACAATACCCTGGGCCAGAAGGAGAATATTAAAGAGCTCATAGGCAACATACAGAATCAGTCAAAACCCGGGGATCCGGGGCGGCAGACCCTCGGAATTTATTACCTTCAGAACGGAAGATACGCCGATGCAATCTCCGAATTTGATCTTGTTGTCACTGCCTGGCCTGAGGACCACAAATCCAGATATTATCTTGCGTGGGCCTATGAGGAATCAGGCCTGCTTGAAAAGGCGCTTGAACATCTGAGGCTTATTAAAAAGGAATCCGAATACTTTGCAAATTCGCAGATACACATTGCCTATATTTTGAGCGACATGGAAAAGGATGATGAGGCAATTGAGTCCCTTAAAAAGGCCCTGAATCTTAAGAAAAATGAGTCGTCCCTTTACCTGGCGCTGTCATCGCTTTATGAGGGAAAGAACGATTATAAAAATTCAGCAATCACCCTCCAGGACGGATTGAAATATGACGAAAAAAATATTGAGATCCTTTTCCGGCTCGGCATAGCCCTTGACAAATCCGGGGACAGGACAAACGGCATAACCCAGATGAAAAAGGTATTGGAGCTTGATCCTGACAATGCTGATTCCCTTAATTACATAGGATACTCCTATGCCGAAGAAGGCATCAACCTGGACGAGGCGCTGGATATGGTCCAGAGGGCGCTCAAGTTAAGCCCTGACAGCGGCTATATAATAGACAGCCTGGGCTGGGTGTATTACCGTAAAGGCCTCTATGATGAGGCATTGGATTCCCTTGAGAAAGCCTTCTCCATCAAATCCGATGACCCCACGATTGCCGAGCACCTGGGGGATGTCTATTTAAAAAAGAATGAATATCAGCGCTCCCTGGAGATGTATCAAAAGGCCCTGTCACTTAAGCACCAGGAATCTGACAAGATACTTGAAAAGATTAAAGAGGTGCGGAAATTTCTTCAATGATCCCGGGTCCGGTCCGGGATCAGGTGTTAACCATCCACATTTACGGCCGCAGGTTTAATCAGGTGAAAAGATCCCTTTCAGGTTTTCTGGTTTCCATATCGGCACTGCTTCTCATTTCAGGCAGCTGCGCCCCTCTTCATAAACCGGCCCCTGCCGAACGGTTGACCGCCTCCGATGCCGACCGAATTCTCTCGGGAATAATGTCGCAGAACGAATGGATCAGGTCGTTCTATGCCCTTGGAGTCATCTCCATTAAGGGATCACTTCTGGGGGCCGATGCGGACATCCTTATCACGGGAGTCAGGGACCCATCCTTCGCCCTGAAGATAGAGATAACCCATTCATGGGGTAAACCCGTCCTTCATATCCTGATAAAGGAAGGCAGGATCAATGTAGTCTCTTATCAGGAAAAGATAAAATATTCAGGGACATTTTCACCTGAGGCGCTTTCAAAGTTCCTGCCCGGATTAAGCCTTAACCAGGAAATGATATGGTCGGTCCTCAGTGGACGTCCGCCTGTCCTGTCTCATGATGTTGTTGCTGTATCCGGAAGCGACATGATCAGCCTGAGGTCTAATGACGGAATAGACCTGGAAGTGATCAACTTTCCCTCCGGCACATCTATTCCAAAGAAGATCGCCTTTCCGGTGCAGTCTCTTGATATCTTTTATTCTGATATGAAGGAGGACAAAGGGATACCCTATGCAGGGGGCATAAGCCTGAGCGGTAAAAACCTGGAAAAAGATCTTGAATTGAAAATACGGAAGATGGCATTCAACGCCAAGGTCCCTGACCTGATATTCATGCTGGAGACGCCTTCAGATTACCGAACTGTTGACCTGGATGAGCTGCCATAAAAAAGGCAAAATATACAAGAGGTACAACACAGGCATGTTCTTGAGTTTCCCTCCCCTCTTAGGGGAGGATCAAGGTGGGGTCTTTTGCAGAAGCGAATAGCGTTAATCCTGAATGGAGCAGACCCCCCTCCAGCCTTCGCTAAAACTACGGGCCGACTTCGCCATAGCTGCTTTGGCTGCGACGGCTGAACGCGCAGGCCCATCCTCCCCCTAAAAGGAGGAGGAGATTCCATATGCAATATTTGGTTGAAGCTTCATACCAGATGGCCCTTTTATCCCTCAGGCGCAGGTTATTCAGTTGACGTCCTCAATAAATGCCTTTGTTGATGCAATCTTTTTAGCCATTTCAGGCTCAAGGAGTACGGCGTCAGAGTATTTCTTCGTTTCGCCGGCATTGATGGCGGCCTCCTTCTTGACCTCCTTCAGCTGATTTTTGTCCTTATCAAAAAATACAATTTTGATATTGAAAGAATGGGACGCCCCGTCATTATTCTTGAGTTCAAGATTCCATATAGACTGGATGAATTTGTCTCCGGAAACATACCCTACCGGTTTAAGGGAATAATTCAGGATACTGATGGTATCTTCGGCCAGTGAGCCGAGAGGAGCGAATAGGATTACAAAGACGGCAGTAATTAATAAAAAAGAGAGTCCGGTTTTTCTCATGGTTCCTCCTGTTATAATGTGTTCTTATTATTTATTACCGGCAACAAAAAGATAGACTTCAAAAATTTGCTGCCCGCGACAAATCATCAATGAGGAGTGAGACCTTAAATATTGAATCAAAAATCCGCTTCAGCGATCGAAAAGCTATTTCAAAAATATTTAATGCAAATTCAAATGATTTAGCCCCGTCCATAGGGCGGGGCTGTTTAAGACCTAAAAAACCTAAAAAGGATATTACAGGTTTATAATGTATGCCTTTGTGGTGGCAACCTTTTTAGCCATGTCCGGCTCAAGAAGCACTGCATCGGAGTATTTCTTTGTTTCGGATGCATTGATATTTGCGTCCTTCAGGACCTCCTTCAGCTGATTCTTGTCCTTGTCATAAAATACAACCTTTATATTGAAGTTATGGGCCGCGCCGTCATTGTTTTTAAGTTCGATATTCCATATGGACTGGATGAATTTATCCCCGGAAACATATCCTATCGGTTTGAGGGAATAATTCAGTATACTGATGGTATCTTCAGCAAATAAATTTAATGGGGCGCAAATGGTTAATAAAGCAGCGACAATTACTAGTAATGAAATTCCAAATTTTCTCATGGTTCCTCCTGAAAAATGTTTTTGATTTAGTTATCGGCACCATAAGAAATTTCTTTAATAATAAATCGCCTTCCCTGAACAATTTTTTTCAAAAAAATAAAGTCGAAATTCGTGATGGCAGATTAATGTGAGCAGGACGCCGAAGCAGCATGTGAATTGGAACTGAAATGTAATCGTTGCGGCATATTTCAATTATTTAACACTATTTTATTTCAATGTATTTTTAATGTCAAATTGAAATAATCCGGCTATGTTCAGGGACATGAACTGTCACTTAATTTCATTAAACAAATTGTGATTATATTATGTAACTTTTTTAAAAGTGCTGCGTCTATATGCATATGGAAATCACCGGATATCAGCAGTCATTCAAAGGTGCATACAATATACTGTTAAAATAAGATAGAATTGGTTCCAATCTTTAAACTGAAAAGAGGTCATTATGCCAAACAACCCAAAGACATTTTTCAAATCATTAAGGCATCTATTCCTGGTATTCATATTCGTTCTCGGGCTGATTACTGTTGTAGCCTCGGGCGGTGGAGGTGGAGATGATTCATCCGATACAACAGACGACACAACGGATGACACAACCACATTTACATATGCTGCGTATGGCGTTTATCCACTCCCCACCGTTACCTCCTTCACCGACTCAACCTATAATCTATCGGCTGCGACAAATATTACATTAAATGGTTCATCAATATCAGTATCTGGGACCGGCGCAACGGCAAGCGGAAGTATCGTAACGATTACGGCTGCAGGCACCTATAATATCACGGGGATGTTGAGCAACGGGCAGATAAAAGTCAATACTGCTGACACAGGTGATGTAAGGCTTTACTTCAATGGTGTTAATGTGACCTATTCTACAGCTTCTCCAGTTGATATTGAAAGTGCGGAAAGGGTTATTATGGTCCTTGCTGATAGCTCCCAAAATTATCTGACAGACGGGACATCCAATTCATCCGTTGATGGAGATGGCGAGGCCATTGACGCAACCCTTTTCAGCAAGGATGACCTCATTATCTATGGTGGCGGTTCACTGACTGTTGATGCAAATTATCTGGACGGCATTAAATGCAAGGATGGCCTCATAATCGCAAGCGGGACTATTACTGTTACCTCAAAGGACGACGGGATTATAGGAAAGAATTATGTCAGCGTCCAGGATGGAGATATCTTTATTACTGCCGGGGGCGACGGTTTGAAAGCCACTAATGAGAACACTGATGAACAGGGATATATTGTTATCGGGAATGGTGTCTTTGATATCACAGCCGGTGCGGATGCCATCCAGGCTCAAACACACGTTGTAGTCAAGGGAGGGACATTTGACCTGACAACAGCCGGTGGCCACGCTAATCCGATTAATTTTGATACAGAAACTGCAAAGGGATTCAAGGCGAATATCGGTGTGACAATAGACGGCGGCAGCTTTATAGTCGATTCAGCTGACGACTCATTCCACTCGGATGATACCATAGTAATTAACGGCGGAACCTACACAGTGTCTGCAGCGGATGACGCATTCCATTCAGAGTTTGCGCTTAAAATCAACAATGCAGGAACAACAATAAATGTCTTAACATGCTTTGAGGGGATTGAAAGCCTGGTTATCACTATTAACGAAGGGAACATCCACATTTTATCGGACGATGACCCGATAAACGCTTCCGATGGCAGTGGCGGCGGGATGACGCCTCCTATGATGACTATGCAACCTAGTGGTGGCAATACTGGTGGTGGCATGCCAGTAGCAAGCAACTGCTACCTGTATATCAACGGCGGATATATTTATCTCAATTGCGACAATTCCGATGGTCTTGATTCAAACGGTTCGGTTATCATGAATGGCGGCACTGTCATAGTCAACGGCCCTGTGAACGGCGGAAATGGCATATTGGATTATGGCTTCTTCACAATGACCAGCGGATATATTATCGGGGCAGGCACCTCTGATATGGCTCAGGCGCCGGGCAGCGCAACCTCAGCTCAATATTCGCTTCTCTTTCAGTTTAATACATCCTATACCGACAAAATATTCCGGATTGAAACCAGTGGAGGCGAAGAGGTAGTCACATTTCTACCTGCAAAAAAATATGCTTCAATTGTGTTTTCTTCGCAGGACCTTGTGCCTGGAAACTATAGATATAACATAGGAGGCACTTTAACACCAGTTCCAGATGCTGATGGTATGTGTGCAGACGGAGAAGATTATGTTTATACTCCTTCCGGCTCATATACCAGTTTCACTATTTCAAGTACAAGCAAAGTAACAAACGTGGGGACAAATTGAGGCATGCCGATGCCGTGATTCCCCTGCCATCAGGCAGTTGATTTGAAGCGCCCCTTTTGCTAAATGCAAGAGGGGCGCTTTGTTTAGGAAGAATTAGCCCACCTCCCTTTGACCTGCGGGGAGGAGTAATGAAGGATGACGGCTGAATAACGTAACCCCTCCCCACCTCCCCTTAGCTTAAGGGGAGGTGATAAGGATCAAACAAACGACACACTCTGAGTTGCACCTGCCACTACGAAACACCGGTCATTATTGGAATCAGCGTCGGCAGGAACGACGAAAAAACCAGGGCGACTCGGATCATAACCCTGTGTTGTCCCGACCATTGTCTCGCCGTCCTTAAAAAGGACCGTTATCTTGCGGCCCCCGGCTGATTTGCCGGTCAGGAACTCCTGAATATCTTTTCGTTCTGGATTGCCGGCGAAATCCTTCACGAAAAAAATAGCCTTAACCAATGAGACCTGCACTTCATAAGGGGAAGACCCGGGAAGGGAATCAGTCAATGAAATATGAAATGTAGGCTTTGCGGGCAGAAAATCGTTCGTATGCCCTTTAAAAATCCTGCCGTCCTGGTAGCGGACCACTAT
>Ga0105099_10000893_pt1 | contig 19680 bp, 14 predicted proteins | sample PPLLak3cmMay2015_2_FD_79138 | JGI IMG/M metagenome (GOLD analysis project Ga0105099, IMG submission 79138) | Freshwater sediment microbial communities from Prairie Pothole Lake near Jamestown, North Dakota, USA - PPLs Lake P8 Core (1) Depth... | ecosystem: Environmental > Aquatic > Freshwater >... | reverse complement strand
TGCCCCATATGGTGAATCAGCAATTTTTGGGGGTCCTCTTCCATTGGAAAAGAGAGTTTCAGCGCCTCTGCAATGGCGGGAGAAATCCAATCGAAAGATTTCACATGGGTTAAAGAAATGAAACACACCCCATCGGCAAATGCTCCGGCGCTATCCATTAAGGCCTGCTGGGCCAAAACGGTCTTCCCGATCCCGCCTAAACCGGTTAAACTAAGCAATCGACAGTTCGGGTCGGCCAAAAGTTTGGAAATTTCGGTGCGCTCTTTTTTCCTGCCTATGCAAAACCCCGTTTGCATGGATCTATTCGGTACCGACACGATCGGTTGATCTTTCCGAGAAACATCCGTTTGCGAAATGGTACGCTGTTTTTTAATGTCTTGATACAATTTTTTTAAGAATTCTTGAGGTTCTGTGTTAAGTTCCGTGCCCAGGACTTGAACGCATTCTTCATATTGGCGCAAAGCAGAGGCCGGTTGATTCATTTTCAAATAAAGCTTCATCAGACGCCCATGGGCCGACTCATCCAAAGGGTCTGTTTTTAGCCAATGACGGGCGTATTGAGCCGCTTGTTCATAAGCTTTCATTGAATCATGAAAATCAACCAGTCTTCCCAGAGCACCGATCAAGGCACGAGTTAAACCGTCGATTTGGGATCTCTTCCAATCTTCAAAAGGTTCACAATCCTGGAGAAAAAAACCCGCCATAAATTCAGCCCGATATAATTCAACGGCTTGGGCCAATGAATGGATGCCCGCGGGGTCTATGGCGCTCTCAGGATGTTCAGACGATTTATATCCCGCCGCGAGATCTTGAAACTGATTAACGTCAACCCAAAAAAGAGGGCTTCGAATAAAAACAACATGTTCCCGTTCAATTTTAAGAATATCGGGCCCAAAAAGTTTTCGCAGTTGCCAGAGCGTAGTCCTCAAAGAAGCGCGGGCCGTGTTTTGATCGAATTCCGGCCAAAGAAATGTGGCCAGCGTGTCACGGCTTTGGGGTTCCCGGTTCAAGGCCAGGTACGCGGCTAACGCCAGGGATTTGCGGCGGTTGATGGATAGAAGATGGCCTTCACGCTCAATGCGGGGTAGACCGAATAAAAAAAATCTCAGATAGGACATGTCTCTCCCTATCTTATCTCAGGCAGGTTATTATGAGAAACGTTCATTATTACAATTTCGAATGTTCTTTTCTAAAAATGGGACTATAGAAGATTATGAAAAGAATGTCAAATTTGATACTGGGCATGGCTTTTGCGATTAAAATCCTCTCCTAACAATAAAACCTTAGATATCAATAAGTTATCTTTTCTGCCGTTATACCGATTAAGATGCTACCGATATCCCTACGGAACGCGAGATTCCGACTTGTCCGGATTAAAGGGTCGTCATGGAGTTTGAGTCCAGGCTTTCTTGACTCCAACACAAAAAAACGTCGCTTACGACTTGTTCTTCTTGATTTTTTGAAGCCGTTTTAACAATTCTTTGGCTGTGGTCAGATTTTTTTCCACTTGCTTATAATTCGGGTCGATGGCGTATACCAGTTCCCATTCTTGAACAGCTTTGGATAATTCTCTTTTCGATAAAAAGGAAAAGCCCTTATCATAATGTTCCTGTTTATAACCGGCAAAATAGTCATCGATCTTTTGGGAATAAACCGAACACTCCTCGCAGGTTTTATCGTAACTCAAGGCATTTTCAAATTCTTTTTTGGCTGCAAGGAAATTTTTTGCTTCATAATGACCCTTGCCTCGTTGCAAGTGGCAGAGGGCCGCCAAGCCCGGCGCCTTATTATCATTCGGATAATTTTTAATACTCTTCTTAAGAACGGCTATGGCTTCCGGGTATTTTCCCGCTTCGTAAAGCTCAAGAGCCTGGGAATAATAACCCACTGAATCGTTCTCTTCGCACTTTTTAATATAATCCTTGCATTTTCTGCAATTCGGATCATAGCGCAGCGCTTCGCGAAATTCGTTTTTAGCGGAGCCGTAATCTTTTTTATCGAAACGCTCGAGTCCGATTCGAAAATTGCACTCCGCCGCATATTCCCGACAGAGCTTTTCGTTTAAGCCGCCCTTCAAGCTTTCCTGAAAAGCGGATAAAGCTTTTGAATACTCGCCGTCATAAAAAAAATTCATACCGGAGTTAAAAAATTCGACACTTGCGGATGTTTTGGCCCTTGTTTCGTCTTTCCGGGAATCGACAAGCCCGTCGTATGCCGGCTGAAAAACAAACGGATCAGCCGACCTCATTTTTTCCGTCATGGGTATGCGCACGATCATCCCCGGTCGCACCCGGGTCAAATCCGATAGAAAAGGATTGGCATTCATGAACAACGAATAATGGCTCAGATCGCCATAAAAGGCGAATACAATGTCCCGCGGGGTTTGCTTTGGCCTGATGGAATGTAAAATATAATTTCGGGGAAGCGCCGGAATGGAGAAATAGCCTTGATCCGAGGCATATTCGTTCAGAAAGTCCGCACCGAACGCCTGAAATAAATATTGTCTGGCTGCTTCTTCCCGGATTTCCCGGTCGTAGGAAGCATTCGATAATTTTGAGGAAAGCATTTTCAAGGCTGCAAAATGCTGCGGCCACGCCGCCAGCGCGTCTATAAAATGGCGTTCGGCCCCTTGTTTTCTGCCTTGGAGGATATCTTCAAGACCTTTTTGATAGGATTTTTCAGCCTGGACAATCGGCAAAAAATCTTTTTGAAGCCCCAAGTGCTGCGGCCAATAGCGCAAGGCTTCCGAAAATTTTTCCTCCGCCTGAATATCTACGGCGGCTTGCCGGTATTTCAAGCCCTCTTGATAGGCTTTTTCGGCCAGCATATATAGCATCGCCTCGGTTCTGCCGAGGGCATATAGGGTCATGGAATTTTCCGGGTCCATCCATAAAGCCGTTCGGTAATGGTTCCGCGCTTCGAGCCATTTCCCGTTTTTTTCAAAACGATTGCCTTCATTGAAAAACATCGGACTCTCATTGCGGGTACCGGCAACAGCCGCCGCGGTATTGAGCTTTTCCGTATCGATAGAAGTGACGCATCCGCAGAGATAGAAAGACAGATAAGCCGGCAATAAAAAAAAGCGGACGGCCCTCACGGCCGTTATCATGAAGGAATGATCAATCATTTCGAGAAGATCCCCTATTGCAATCCTTTTCGAAAAATATATGAGAAACTCCTATTTGTGTCAATGGAAAAGAACGTTCAGAAGAATCTTGACAATTCGGCACGATCGCAATAAATTTTCCATCCCGGAAGAAAAATAACTCATGAAGCAACGGAAAATGACCCAAGCGATGTTTGAATTCAAAGGATTTAAAAAATGGCTTGTCAAATACTTGGCCTTTTGGGTCAGTTTTATTTTCCTTGTCTATGGTTGCTTGCAATTATATCGGAACCATGCGCAAAATGATATCCATCGATCCGGAGTGCTTCTATCCAAACAAATCTCAAGCCTTATAACCCCCCCTCTATTAAAAAAAGACTTTCAAAACGTTCACGTTTTAATCGACGATTTCATAAAACGCGCGGATGTCGCAGCCTATGTCGTTTTGGATAGCGACAATAAAATCGTCACGTCGGCCGCTAAAGATAGTCTATGTTTTTCTCTTACGCAAATGCCGTCGATGATCATCCTCGATGATGTTTTTTCCAAAGAAATCCGCTCTTCCGCTAGTCGGAAACTGATCTGTTTTTCCAGCGGAATCCGATCGTCCGGCGCCCAGATCGGGCAGTTGCACTTCTCGCTGCACGCGTCGAAATTGAATCATATCGAAACAGGTTTTACAGCCCTTTATCTCTTCAGCGTCATGATTCTGTTATGGCCGGTGGGCGTTTGGGTTTATGTGAATCGTCATACGATCCTGAGATGGCCCTTATTTGGATATCGCATTCCAATACCGAATTTTTCTTTTCTCTTTTTGCTGAAAAATAGACTGTTTCGTCAAAAAAAGACGATCTCAACGTCCGCGGAAATCACGGATTCGAATGGAAATAACCGCTTATCCAAAACGATTTGGTGGATTAAACAATTTTCCACCATCACTTTTTTGCACCTTTATCGAAAAATCCTTGAACGGGAAGCTATAAGCCGTAACAAAAAACAAATAAGCCTCTGTCTGGCCGTCTGGTTTTTGATCAATCTGGGCGCCTTTTACATTTACCATACATCGGTTTCCGGTCTCTATTCCGCTTTTTATCGGAAAGGTTATTCTCTGACTTATGGGTTGGCCGACAAAATCGGAATGCCACTACTGCAAGAAGATCTGTTGAGAATGAACATGGCTGTCGGCGATTATGGCGGAGAACCCCGATTATTATCCGTGATCATAGTGGACCATCAAGGTAAAATCGTCGCCCACACCGAACCCGCGATGATCACGCACTCCTTGCCCCCTTTAAAAAATGCCGAAACCGTAAAAATCATGGAAGGAACTTTGTTTGAATACGGGCTAGGACCCGATGAGCGCACGGTCTTTCATATTTCCCGGGATATCCGCTTTTTAGACGAAAAAATCGGAAAAGTATATTTTGTTTTTTCATCCGAATTATTGCATGGCCCTATTCGTCGCTATCGCCTGTTTTTAATGATCGGGTTCCTATTCAATATGCTGTTGTCGGCGGCAATCATAGCCTGGATTATTCGGACTTCAAAAGCCAAGGCTTTGCAATCCCAAAAACGAATGGAAGGGTTGACGAAAATCGGCCCCTATATTTTACTTAATAAAATCGGACAGGGCGGCATGGCCGAACTTTTTCTGGCCGATTACCTTCGCGAGGACGGTTTCCGTAAAATAGTGGCCATAAAAAAAATTCGACCGCACCTGGCGGAGCATCCGGATTTCATTAAAATGTTCATCCATGAAGCCCGGGTGGCGGCGCTGCTGCGGCATCCCAATATTGTACAAACCATCGATTTTGGAAGCATCGAAAACGTTTATTTTATGGCCATGGAATATGTGGAAGGAAAAAACCTAGGCGAAATTTTGACGCGATTCGGAACGGGCTTGTCCATGGCTCAATCGATGTACATTATATCAAAAATCGCCCGGGGCTTGGACTACTCCCACTCAAAAAAGGACGATACCACCGGCGAACCGTTAAACGTGGTTCATTGCGACATCAGCCTGGAGAACATTCTGGTTTCATTTCAGGGTGAAGTCAAAATCAGCGATTTCGGCATTTCCCGGGCGGCCATCGGCGGAACCCGACCTTTGGCGCATGACGACACGATCAAGGGAAAACTCGCTTATCTTACACCGGAACAAGTATTGGGAAAACCGATCAACCATCAGACCGATCTCTATTCGCTCGGCCTAGTCTCCTATACGCTTTTAACGGGAAAAATCGCTCAAAATTTTAAAAGCGAAATGGACGCTCTGAAAACCATTCCCAAAATGGACATCCCTCCCATCAACGAAATCAAACCGGAATTGCCCATGGAACTGAACGATATCGTCATGAAATGTCTGGCCAAAGACCGTGAGCATCGTTATCAACATGCGCAGGAACTACATGATGATCTTACGCATCTAAAAAACAAACTGCATATCAACTATGATGAATCCGATATCGTTACGTTCATGCAAACTCATTTTTCCAAAGAAAGGCGGAAAACCGTCCAAACCAAATCCGGCGATAGTCCTCCAAAGATCATATCTTTGAACTGAATAGCTGAATGGTTCCAAAATGAATACTTTTATTTCCGGCTTTTTCAATATATTTTTCAGTATTCGCAGTCGATTTTATTATCCGGAAACCGAAAGAGAACTCGTAAGATAGATTTTATATTTGCATAATCATTTGATCTATTTTATAAAGTGAATTCTTTCCATCTATTTTACGGGAGGATAGCATGATGAATGTATTGGACTTATGGATAACTAAATGGACTCAAGAAACCGGTCATATTCTGAACAGAAATAAATGCTACGTTATTGGAGGGAGACCGCATTCCTTTGTTGCAAATGCTACCTTGGCAAATTTGGTAAAAAATTATGCAAAAGTCAGAGTAATTGACGTTATTAACCCGGATCCGGCGTATCGTTCTACATTAAACATGAAAACGGCCAAAATTCATCTTAATCCCTACAGGAGTATTCCGGATTCGGATTTTTGTAAAATCCGACCTCTATTGGGTTATACGTGGGACGCCGTAAAAGACAAAAACGGAGAAGAGCAACCTGTTTTCTGGCCAATCCAAAATTCAGACATTTTCATATTGTCGCCGAGCTGGTTGAATTTATTCGAAAATATTGATGACAAGGTTCAATCCAATTGCAATGTTTTTATTTTGACTGAAATGGCTGAACAACCTGATGATCGTTACTATGACCTGGAAATGCGTATTAAAACTCAAAACCGATTTATTAATGTCAAAAAATATTTGATCGACAAAAAAGATGCCGAAAAAATAACTAGCTACAGCGCCAGTTGGCATGTTCCTCATGTGAAATTATTTTGTTTTCATGTCGTATAATTTTTAAAGACAAATGGTTCTTCCAAGAATTATAGGTATATCATAATATCTGTTAAACGTATTTCCATTTATGGTATAAAACGAATCGAAATAAACCTTGATGGTATTTGCCAATAGATACTATAAGAATTGAATCGCGCTAATATGAAATTCATGAAGTTCTTTCATAAATGATTTCTCTTATAAGAGCATATGCCTTAAAAAATCAACGCATGATCAGAGTGGCATAAAGTATTTAATACTCCTGATAAAAATTAACGACTTGAATTTTTTACTAATGCCTATCGAACAATAAAAGAGGGTTTTTATGACAACTCATGTGTATTACATCCAAGAATATGAATTACTAAAAACAAGAATCATCGCCACGGGTATCAAGATTTTTGACGGGGAAGACGCCGGTGCCTTTTGCTCATTTTATCAAGATGACGGAATATTTTTCAGCAAAATCATGTATAAAAAATACCCGGACTTACTCAACTTTGTCTTTGAAACCTTCATAGATAAGATTGGCCGTACCCATGATGCCATCCTCATCAATAAATCCGAGCTGATCGGAACTCCTGAATTGCTTTTATCAACCGCTCTTCACGAATTATGTCATTTCCGTTATATTTATTTAATGCCGCAACGCGTGCTTTTTGATTACGAGAAAGCTATTATGAATATGAAAAATCAAAAGATGGATCCGAAAAAAATGGATAAAAAAATAGGTCAGGTACGATGGCTTAAATTTCATACCAATTGCAAAACCGATATTTTTACGGATATGCTTATGTTGCATTATCGGGAAAAAGGGTCTCTTCCTTTTCCGGATAAAATTTTATATGATCGATCTTTGTTTTACGAGCTGCGTGATTTTGTTAAGTTGAAGGATAGAAAAAAATATGAATCCATCACGGAAGAGAATATCATCCTTAACTTACTTACCGAGATTTGTTGAAAATGACGATAATCGTTTCCATTCATGCGCCTTTTTAAATATTTACCGACCTGGTCTTAATCTGCCCTACTAAGAGGCCTAATGTTTGCTCTAAATGAAATTGCATTAAATCGTCCAAATAAACGGGTTCGTGAGGTCGATGAACCCACGATTCGGCTGCGCCCAATAAAAAGGCCAAGGCGTTGTTGATGGCGTTTCTGATCTGCGGAAAATCCGGTCTGCCCCCGTTTTCTTTTGCTATTTGTCGCAATAATTTATCAAAATCAAACCGCCTGCCTCGATAAAAAATAAAGGTTGGAATGCGAAACGATCCGATCCGTTTTACGTTCTTCAATTCGGGATTACTCGAATAATAATCCGGTAATTCATTACCGGGATAGATTCGTTCGGGACCCTCAAATTGAATAATAGCATTAAGCGGTTTTTGCATTTCATTCCTCCCTTTGATGCATCTTTGAAATAATTTTTAATTGAAAACATTTTTACCGTATAGTCGATTTTTATAAAGCTCGTATCATGCAGACATCACGCAATCGTCACGGAATCATAACGCAAACGTCACGAGATGATCACAAAACAATCTCCTTGCTTCGTCAACTATTTTTCATGAATTCGATTATAGGTTTTTTTTATCTCAATTTGGTCTGAATTTATTTTCTTACGCTAAACTCTTCTCGATATAATTTTTACATATTAAGATTCTTCCTTGACAGGACAACTTTAATTACTTATAAATTTTCTCGCTTTAACCTTTATGATCTTAAACGGTCCGACGTTCTTTTCAAAAAGTCTCTTCCTAAAAAGAGCATTTATTTTCAGGATACTTTGTGACAGAAATGATTCAACATGTTTCGTTATTGCCCTATTTGGAATCTTCCAACGGTTTCAAATTAGAACCGGAAGTGTTTGCACCGGGTTCAGGCTTATCAAAAAACGAACCGTATCCTTTTCCGATTTTAAACGGCACAGCGTGTTTTACTTCTCTTTTGAAAGCTCGCGTCACAACTGATTGCGGCAGTGAAATCATAAAAGCGGTTATCTTGCAACAATCGGATACCTATCGCGCTCCAAACGATCCGCTCTTTAATCTCACCAATAAAACGATCGATCAATACTGGCAACAAGCCTTTGCATCTTTGAATGAAAATCGCTCAAAAAATCATTCGCCTTCACCAATCTTCCTGAAAACACAAATCGACCAAAAAAAACAATTATTGCCTTTTCAACCTCTCTTCGTTTGTTCATTCAAAAAAAGATATTTTCATCCGCCTTGCCCGATTTGCGGTTCTCCTTTGCTTCTTTGTCAAGATGACGCACTTCTGAAAAAATGGAATTTGCAACCTTATGAAACATCTTTAAAACGCTATCTTTATTGCGCCTCTTGCGCCCAAGAAACCGAAGCGGTCGAGTTTTTTATTCATCATCCGGACCCCTCCGAGCCTTCCCATCTAAAAGACGTTTCCGCTCTGATTCATGACTTCACCCGGCTTATTAAAAATTCAAAACCGGCGCCCGGATTTCCCTGTCGCGAATGCGCGGAAAATAAAACCTGCTACGGCCCGAATTTTCCGGCCTTATCACACCTCGCGCCTTATTCGTTTTATCCGTTTTATTTATTCCTGTTCAAAGACGATTCGCTGAATGCCGTTCAATTTTTAACTTTACTCTCCGGAGCCGGGCAGAATCAGCGGAATGGCTCCCGTCGGGATTATTCGGCAACGAATAAGCCTTCGCCTAACGATCCTATCCTTAACGCCTCTAAAATTCCGCATAGCTTATTTCCGCCCGGGAGCGACGAATATTTTCTTGAAATCTTCTATCTAAAACTTTCTTTTCTCTCGGAATTAGCGCATGTCCTTTTCGCGACCGAAAAACCGATTTCCTTCGCCTCTTTCCCCCGGTCCTTGAACCAAGTTAGGGTCAAATTTCCGGAGCAGGCGGGCTTATTGCCCGTTTTGTGGAACTTTCACATTCAAATATTCGATCTGGGCGAAGATGATTTTTCCTTAAACGGGCTCCCCAAGACGCCGCCGATCGACACTCTTTATTTTATAGCCAATGTCTGGTTTTACACATTGCTTGCAAACAATGTTCAGTCGTTCGATCAAATTCGGTCCGGGCTCAATCTCCTTTTGCCGGGCATGGACACCCCGGACGAATTGGCCCTTTTCAAAATGGATAACATCGGAAAAAATAAAATCTTTGCTCCGGAAAATATTTTCCGCGATCCTTCCGGTCATTCCGTGGATTTCAGCCGGCGCACTCTTTGGGAAGAAGCGTTGCACCTGGGTCGATCGCTGTTGATTGCGAGTCTGAATCGTGAAACAGAATGGTCCAATGAACGCTTTCTGCATGAACTCGATGGGTTAAAGGATGCAACCAGAAAAAGTCTTTTCGAAAAGGAACACCCGCCGATTGAAAAAAATCAAAAAACGAATGATCCGGCGATCATCGCTATTCTATCCGGCATCCTAGGCCGCTGGCAGTCGGCCGGCGCCGTGCCGCAAGGCGACCATGCCTCTGCGCAACCGAATACCCTACCGTCGGATAAGATACCGAGCGTAAGACCGAAGTTTTTGGATCAAACTTCAGCTTCCGATAAAAATGAAAAAATTAGTTCTTTTCCTCTGAATACAGGCAACGAATATATCCGGGAAACAACCCTTATTTCACCCTTACGGAAAGGTTCGCCCAAAAAAGAACCGAATGTCGTTTCCGAATATATTTCGGAAACCGTTATTATTCAGCCGTCTTCAAAAAAAAAGATAAAAAACTATGACCACCCCTAAGCCCATTTCCCTTAACCGGGCCACTGACGAAATTCGAACGCTTTATATCGAGAACCATGAACAAGCCGACCGACGAATCGAAGATTTCCTGTCTTCCGAGTTAAAGGCCCTTTCGGCTGCGCAAAAAGTGGAATATGTCAAAGCATTGGTTCTTTCACTCGATCATACCCATCCCGAGGCTAACGGTTCCGTTTCCGCAAGGGATGATGTGATCGCCCGCTTGTTTACCTTGGTTTTTGGAAAAAAAATTTCAAAAGAAGAGCTTTCGTCCGATGAATTATTGCAAAAACTGGCGGACTCGCTCAATACGATTTTTAACGCCTTGAATCAATTGATCGGCCTCATTAATAAGACGTTTGCGGGGCAGGCAACGAGTCAGGAAACGATTCGTCAGGTCATGGAGTTTCAATTGGAAGACCGGGAGCGATCGCAATCTTTGGAGACTTATCTGGGGCAGATTAAAAAGGCGTTTCTGGAAGTTCAGCAAACTTTTATAAAAACCACTCATAAAATGATCGAGGAACTTTTGCTGGAGCTGGACCCGGTCCGTCTGAAAAATGACAACGGCAACGGCCATTTATTTGAGGTCTCCCGCAAAGCCGAAGCGTTTAAACTTTATGAAGAGCAATTCGAAAAAATTCGGAAATGGTTTGAATCCGGACGGTTGACCCGGGATTTTTTGCGGGAATTCGAAAAAAATTGTCAAAAAATAACGCTGAATTGAACGATATTCGTTCATTTTTGAAACGAAATCCGCCGACAGCGCGACAAAAAATCAGAAGGAGTTATCATGGGATATCGAAAAATTCTTTTTATGCTATTTTTGATTTTAACGGCTTCCTGTGTTTCCGCTCCGGAAAAGAAAATTCCCATCGACAAAGTGAAGGATTTCAGACCACCCCCGGACAAAAAGACCGAACAACAATGGCTGTTCGAAAAAGATGCCATTCAACTATCGATCAAAGTCGACCCAAAACTGAACTACTACCAAAATGCATCGCATACGCTATCGATTTGTATGTACCAATTAAAGGACCCCAATAGTTTCAATCAACTGTCCGGAAATCAAAACGGATTGTATCAAATTCTGGAGTGCAACCTTTTCGATCCGAGCGTAACCGCGTTTAAACACCTGACTATTCAACCCGGCGAAAATCAAACCCTAAGTTTTGACCGGGCGGAAGGCTCAAAATATATCGCAATCGCGGCCGGTTACTTTTCTTTGGAAAAGGACAGAATCACAAGGTTGTTTGAAATTCCCGTCGACGTCAAGCATAGCGGTCTTTTTTGGAAGAATAAATATACGGTACCGCAACGTTTGAAATTGGAACTGACTTTAGGTCCGCAACAAATTGAAAAGATAGAACTTATAAAATGAAAAATTCCCGACCCGTTTTTTGGCATCAAGGTTTGTTTCTACAGCCGCATCATTTTCAGCAAATGGATTTGCACGCTCAATCCTTGCTGACGCCCTATCACCGGTTTCTGCAACCTCATTTTTGGGGTATCGGAAATTTGGAAATCAAGGAATCCGCCTTGGGGAGCCGAGCTTTCATTCTCGAACGGGCTGAATTCCTTTTTCCCGATCTGAGTTATTTAGTCTGTCCCGATAACACTCTGGTCGAACACCGCTCTTTCGATGAGGCCTGGACGGAGGGCGGCAAACCCTTCACTGTTTATGTGGGCATCCGCAAATTAAACGAATTCGGTCCGAATGTTACGGTGTTGTCCGATCCGGATAATCTTTCCGAAGTCACTACGCGGTTTGCGACCATAACCGAAGACGAAGAACTGCCGGATTTATATCAAGCCGGCCCGCCTGCTCAGGTTAAAAAACTGTATTATGTGCTGAAAGTTTTTTGGGAGACCGAAATCGAAAAGTTAAGCGACTATCTTCTGATACCGGTCGCTCAACTGGAATGGGCCGGTGAAGATATTATTCTTTCCCCACGCTTTATTCAGCCCTGCCTGAGCATTGCCGCTTCCCATGTGCTTTGGAAACTGGTCAATGAAATAAGGGACGAAATCGGCTCGCGCGGACGGCAAATGGAAGCCTACAAAAAAGAACGCGGCGTCCATACCGCCGAATTCGGCGCGCGCGACATGGTCTATCTGTTGGCCCTGCGGTCCCTGAACCGGTATATTCCTCTGTTTTTCCATTATACCGAGAAAAAAGACGCGCATCCCTGGACGCTCTATGCCTTGATCCGGCAACTGGTCGGCGAACTTTCTTCTTTCTCTGAAAATATAAATGTCGCCGGTGAAGAAAAAGACGGTTCACGCCTGTTGCCCAAATACGATCATGAGCATTTATGGAACTGCTTTTCCAAGGCCAGAACGTTGATTTCAAGACTGATGGAAGAAATCACATCCGGTCCCGACTATATTTTGGACCTGCTTTTTGACAGCACCTATTTTGTCGTCGAGATGACCCCCGCGGTTTTCGACAGCCGCAACCGTTTTTATCTCGTCATCGAATCCGAGGAAGACCCCCAATCTATTTTGAAACCTCTGACGACCATCGCCAAATTGAGTTCCCGCGAAACCCTGCCGTTGCTCATCGCCCGTGCTTTGCCGGGCATCAAATTCCAGCATTTACCCTTTCCTCCTCAGGAATTACCGCGCAGAACGCGGGCGCTTTATTTCGAGATCGATCATCACGGCACGCAATGGGCCGAAGTGCAAAAAAACAACAATATTGCCCTATATTGGGATTCGGCTCCCCGTGATTTAAAAGTGCAAATGATGATTATCGGGAGGTCCGCCTAATGCATCTATTATCGTGTTTTGTCGAAATCATGGCCTATGTTTCTTACTTCCTCAAGAGGGCGGCGGTTAAGCAACCGCCTTTCGATCAAGTCAAGGCCGACCTTCACCGGCTGATGGTTCAAAGTCAAAACAAACTGGCGCAAACTTCTTTTTCGCAGGAGGATTACGACTTAGCGCGTTTCGCCGTGGTGGCCTGGGTGGACGAAACCATCATGAACAGTTCCTGGAAAGAAAAAGGGAAATGGCAAAAAGAATTGTTGCAAAGAGTCTATTACCAGCTGAGCAATGCCGGCGATCTCTTTTTCGAACGCTTGAACAATATAGGACCCCATCAGAGAGACGTCCGGGAGGTTTATTACCTATGTCTGGCCCTGGGATTCAGCGGCCGTTATTGCAATCCGGGCGATGAATTTCTGTTAGAGCAATTAAAAACCTCCAATCTGAAGCTTTTGATGGGCAGTTCAGTCGGCATTCCTTCTTTGGATGTCGACAGCCTTTTCCCCGAGGCTTATCCTTCCGAATCCGGAATAATTCCGCCTCCGAAAAATATCGGTTTTTTTTCCACGGTCACAATGGTCGCGCTGGGCCTGCCGGTTGTTTTCTTTGTCGGATTGCTTTTGATATACTTTTTTATTCTCGACAGTATCGGTGAAAAAATTTTAAGCATGGTGCCCTAAGGTGAAAGATCAATTTATCAAAGCGTTAAAAGTGATGCTCGTCATCGTTATTATCCTGACGGTAATCGGTCTGATATTCGGAGCCACCCTGCTTCTGGGTTTCCCCTGGTGGCTCGGCTTTTTCTTTCTTTTCGGGTTTATCGGCTTTTGGCTGGGTTTTGTATATCTCCGCAAACGCTGGATCAAATACCGCGAAGAACGTTTTGTCAGCCAGGTGATCGAACAAGACAGCGCAGCCATCCAACACATGGGAGACACCGAAGAGAGCAGCCGATCCAAAGAACTCCAAACCCGTTGGAAAGAAGCGATCGACACCCTTAAACATTCTCATTTGAAAAAACATGGAAATCCTCTTTATGTTCTGCCTTGGTATATGGTCATCGGCGAAAGCGGTTCCGGAAAAACGACGGCCATTAAAAGCGCGCGTCTTTCTTCGCCTTTCGCGGAAGTCATGCATGCTGCCGGCATTTCCGGCACGCGCAACTGCGATTGGTGGTTTTTTGAACAAGCCATCCTGATCGATACGGCCGGCCGCTATACGATTCCCATCAATGAGGTCCCCGACAAGGATGAATGGCATCATTTCCTGGTGCTGCTTACCAAATTCCGCAAGCGGGAACCCCTGAACGGGTTGGTCATTACGCTGGCGGTCGATAAACTGCTTGACTCCGCTCCGGAAAACCTCGAACAGGACGGCCGTAATATCCGCTTGCGCACGGATGAGCTGATGCGGGTCTTGGGCGCCAAGTTCCCGGTTTATATTCTGGTGACCAAATGCGATTTGATCCAGGGCATGAATCAGTTTTGCAATCACCTTCCGGAAAAATCGCTTAATCAGGCCATGGGCGTCATCAATCCGAAATCGACCGCCTCTATTTCCGCATTCCTCGGCCCTGCTTTTCATACGGTTGGAGAGCGTTTGAAAGACATCCGCTTGCGTCTTTTTCACAAACTCAGCCAGCCCATTGGTTCCAAAAAAACCGACCGGGACCTTGACCCGGAACTATTTCTTTTCCCGGAAGAATTCGAACGACTCAAACCCGGTCTGGAAGCTTTCTTTAAAGGCGCTTTTCTGGAAAACCCCTATCAGGAAACCCCTATTTTACGCGGCATCTTTTTCAGCAGCGGCCGTCAGGAAGGAACGCCTTATTCCCATTTTCTCAAGGAGTTGGGATTAATCGAGGCTCGTGAGGTTTTACCCGGCACGGGCAAAGGCCTTTTTCTGCATGATTTCTTCTCCGGAATTTTACCTAAAGACCGCACGCTCTTCGTTCCGACTCAGCGGGCTCTAAATTGGAATCGCATTACCCGGCATCTGGGTTTGACGGCCTGGATCGCCATCGGCATCGCTCTCTGCGGAATCTTGAGCTATTCTTTTGCTAAAAACCTTAAGACCTTACGGGATATTTCCAGGGATCTCTCCAACCCGCCGGTCCTGCAAGGCGAAATCCTCACCGATGTTTCCATTATGGATCGCTTTCGTCAATCCATTGAAAACGCCCATGCCCAAAACCGCAATTGGTGGATACCCCGCCTGGGTTTGCATGAAAGCCGCAATGTCGAAACGGAATTGAAAGAGAAATTTTGCAAACAGTTCAAAACCGGCTTTTTAATCAAATTCGACCGGCAGATTGCCGACCGAGTCGGTATGTTCTCGAATCGAACTTCGGATGAAGAGAACGGTTACCATATCAGCCACTTGGTACGGCGCATCAACTTACTGCGCGCCTGCCTGAAAAATGAACCCCTGGAAAAGCTCCAAGAAATGCCCCAACCTTCTTACGAACCGGTCGCAACGGTTGCGGCCCAACGTTTGGTGCCTGAACTGCGCCAACGCTTTGAGGCCCTTTATGTTTCCTATCTGGCTTGGCAGCCCGATAAAACAATCCTGAACGAAGAAATGAACCAACTGCATACCTGGCTCAAGCATGCCCTGATGGTCGAGGGAGCAGACTTGAAATGGCTGGTCACTTGGGTCAATCAGAACCCAAACCTCGAAAAAATCAACCTGGAAGATTTTTGGGGAACGGAATCGACCAATGCGGCCCAGGTTTTCATTGAACCGGCGTTTACCCTCAAGGGCAAAGAAGAGATCGACTCCTTTTTGAAAGAAATTGAAGGCGCGCTTTATGAGCCTCTGATCCTGGCCGATCGCAAGAAAGCTTTTTACGATGGCTATCGTAATAGTTATTACAAAGCCTGGGAAAACTTTGTCATCGCCTTTCCGCAAGGTATTAACCTTCTGCAAAACAAAAAAGACACCTGGCAGCAAATCGCCATGAAAATGGCAACCGACCAGGGACCCTATTTTATGCTGTTGAAAACCATGCCGGAACATTTAAAGGTTTTTGACGACTCTTCTCAAAATAATTCGCTAACCCCGGAATGGATCAAGGTCGTTTTCAAATACGAGAATGCCCGTTTGAATGCCGCTATTCAGGAAAACCTTCTAAAGGCCGGTGCCTTGGGAAAAACCGTTCAAAAAGGCAAAGAAATCATCGGAAAAATAGATAAAGAAAAACAAAAAAGCCTGGCAGCCCTTGAAACGGCCGGGAAAAGCCTACTGGATTATCAAAACGCCCTGGCGCAAATTATGACCGCCGCCAAGTCGCGGGCAACGGTTTTTCAAATGCTGACCGATACCTTTAATCAAGATGCGGCTACGGGCGAATCGCCTTTCTTCAAAGCTCATAACGGTATTAATAAAGTCAAGAATTCCCTTACCGGCACGTCCGCCGAACAAAAAATATTTTGGCAATTGGTGACCGGCCCCCTGGATTTCTATTGGTCCTATTTCTCCAAAGAGACCGCTTGCCATCTGCAACTCATGTGGGAAAAAGATGTGCTGGTCGAAGCCCAGGGTCCGGCCAACCAGATGAACCTCAATAAAGTGATTCTGGGAGAAGAAGGTTCCGCCCTTAAATTCGTAAAAGGACCGGCTGCGCCCTTTATCGGCACCGATCCCGGCCGGGGTTTTTATGCCAAAAACAACCTTGGTAAGTTTATCGCTTTTGAGGGCGGTTTTATGTCCTTTTTAACCCAGGGAGCCAGAGCCCGAGCCGGCGCTCCTCTTAAAGAAAATTATAGCGTGACCGTCACCCCGCTCCCGACCTCCGCCAACCCCAATGCTTTGGCTCAACCCCATGCCGTGAATTTGAAACTGCAATGCGCGACCGAAACGCAACAAGTGATCAATCGCAACTATCCTTTGAAAAAAACCATCGCCTGGTCGCCTCAAAATTGCGGAGATGTCCTATTCGAGATCGAGATAAGCAATCTGGTTTGCACCCGCAAATATACGAACCCCATGGCTTTTGCCAAATTCTTGGGCGATTTCGCCAGAGGCGAACGTATTTTTCGGGCTGAAGATTTTCCGGAACAAGCACTCGCTTTAAAAAATTTAAACGTCAAAACCATTCAAGTCAGGTACGAATTTTCAGGCCATCAACCCATTCTGGAATTGTCGCGATCGACTCCTGAAAAAGTACCCTGGATCATAGCCAAATGCTGGGAATAATGAACCATAACGAGGAATGGCTCTGGTGCATCTCCGGAAAACACCCGGTGGCCAAGGACTATTTCAGTCTCGGTGCCGAAAACCCCCTGTTCAAAGCCTTCTCCGATTGGGCCGGAAACGGTTATATGAAATGGCTTACGCAGTCGAACCGGGGAGTAAGCCGCAACTCTTGGCGCTTTTGGGCTAAAGGCTCGAAAAAAAACCAACTGATTTGCGGTATTGTCAAAGACAGCGGCGACCAGTTCGGCAGGCTTTACCCCCTGCTCATCATGGGCTCAGGCTCGCTCAAGGACTGGGAATCGCAGTGGGATTTATTGCCTTTGGCCTTGGACAATATCTGGGAAAAAATGGAATACCTATCGATTAACAGAAGGTTAAGCAATCTCAAGCAACTGGAAGAAGAAATACTGCAACTCCAAGGCCCTTCGAACGATTGGCCCGCTTGGAAGGCCCTCCAGGAACAGAGCTACCCCATGATGCACGGTCATTTATATGAAACCTTGTCAAAAGGCTTGAACGATTTTTGGAAAAGCTCGGATTGTCTGATTGCCTTGAATAACCATTTTCTATCCGAGCCACTTAAAATAACCGAAACGTATCATGCTCTTTTAAAAGATCGCCTGCCCATCGTGCCCAATACCGTTTTTATGGGAGGCGTTCCGGAAACCACCCGGATCGGCATCTTCGGTCGGGCTTTAGCGCCGGAAGATTTCGTTAAATTATGGTCTCCGGAGACAACATCTCTGATTGGAAGATTTTGACATTAAGGCTATCTTCCTTAATGGGAAAAGCCTTTTCTTAATCCTGCCATCAGAGTGTAAAAAAGAAGAATAAAAATGTGACTTTATTTGCACAATTATCATTCTGAGACATCGGCGTGACGCTTATGTGACGAATTTGTACGAATGATCTGATATGGCATGTCACTATAATTTACATTATAGCTGCACAAAAAAAGGAGTTGAAATGGATAATGTTCGGGAAATGATCAAAGCCGGTAATCTGGCCGAGGCCCGAAAATGCCTGAACGATAAAGTCAAATCGAGCCCTTCCGACTTTAAAGCCAGAACATTATTGTTTCAAGTCCTGGCCCTTTATGGAGAATGGGATAAGGCCCGGCGCCAATTAGAGCTTGTCGCCGGACAGGATATGGAAAAAGATCTGGGCGCTCAAGTTTACCTCAACCTGGTCCAGGCTGAAAAAGAACGGCTTGAGGCCTATCAAGGCAAAAAACAGCCCTCTTTTGTCCCGGAACTTCCTGCTTATTTTGACACTTACGAAAACGCTCGTAAAAAAATGGAACACGCCGAATGGGAACAAGCCGAAACCCTATTTTCTCAAGTTGAGGCGCAACGCCCCCTTATCTCCGGAACATTAAACGGTCAGACCTTTTCCGGCATAAGAGATACGGACTCCTGCTTGGCCTATTTTCTGGAGGTTTTTGCCCACACCCGTTATCTGCGCGTTCCGTTCGAATGTATCCGGGAATTATCGATCGAGACACCCAAAACGCTCCTGGACCTCTTGTGGATACCGGGACGGATCACAACCTGGGAAGGATTGACCCTGAATGGTTTTCTGCCGGTTCTTTACGCGGAATCCTGGCTGCAGGAAAACGATCTTTTAAAATTAGGCCATTCGACCGAGTGGTTGCCGTTGGGCAATGGTTTCTGCAGGGGGATGGGTCAACATGTATTCCAGGTAGGTGAAGAAGAAATCGGCCTATTGGAAATCCGGGAAATGGTTTTTAATAATAGGGTTCCTTTGGAAAATAAGCAGTAAGCCGAATTTTATGTCATTTCGACCCCAGGGAGAAATCGTACAGGTGTTTTCATTATAAGGAGCAACACAAATGAATGATAGGAATATACGATATCTCGCTTCGCTCGATATGACAAAAGCCGGCATTTCGAATACTCCTTCTGTCATTTCGAACGCTCCTTCTGTCATTTCGAACGCTCCTTCTGTCATTTCGAACGCAGTGAGAAATCGTACCTGCACTCATTCGCTTTCTCCGTCTGTCATTTCGACCTCTCCTTCCGCCATTCCGAACGGTCCTTCTGTCATTTCGAATGGTTCTTCCGTCATTTCGAACGCAGTGAGAAATCGTATCTACACTCATTCGCTTTCTCCGTCATTTCGAACGAACGTGAAAAATCGTAAAGGAATCAACCGTGAACCTAATAACTTGAGTTGTGTATACACAATTTTGTGCTGCTTAAAACTGTTTCGTGGTTAAATTCTTTTTCCTCGACAGGTTAGAGTGAACAAAAAAGCCTATGACCATAACCCAAGAAATCGATCTTAATCTCATTTTGACTCCTATTCCCGGCGAAACCCCGGCCGGAGTCTATCTACGCTATGACCCTGTTTATGACGCCATTGCCGAAGCGCGGCGCGCCGACGATGACCTGAACCGCGGCGAATTGCAACGCGAAATCAAAACTGCGGATTGGGATAAAGTCATCAAACTCTGCCTGGAAGCTCTTTCGCAAAAAACAAAAGAT
>Ga0105099_10000887_pt1 | contig 19760 bp, 17 predicted proteins | sample PPLLak3cmMay2015_2_FD_79138 | JGI IMG/M metagenome (GOLD analysis project Ga0105099, IMG submission 79138) | Freshwater sediment microbial communities from Prairie Pothole Lake near Jamestown, North Dakota, USA - PPLs Lake P8 Core (1) Depth... | ecosystem: Environmental > Aquatic > Freshwater >... | reverse complement strand
CACCTACCCCTATTATCTCATCATCAGGATGCGCACAGATGACCATGATGGTCTCTCTTGACTTCTTCACCATAGATTGTCATCTATATCTGAAATTTATAAAGGTTTGCTGTAACTAACTATATTTGGGAATTATCAACCTGCAGCCTTACAAGATGAAAGTGCGGATGATTGGCTAATTTCTAAACAGAAAATAAAATACCAAACCACAGGACACTGGACAAATACACACGTGAGCTATATAACCTTAAAAGTCTCATAACAATATATGGAATTAACAGCAGATTTAGTGGCAATCCACGCGCATGTTTGCGGTGATGGAAATATGTACGTCAAAGTTGAAAAAAGAAGTCCGTCTGCGATAAGAACCGGAAGAACCACGAAACCATTCAAAAGATTTGTGATAGAATACACAAACACAAGACCTGAATTGTTAGACATCATGACAAAACACATCAAAAGGGCATTTCCTGAAACTTATGTTTACAGAGGCGATAAGAAACACAGAATCCAAGCAAGAAATAAACAGCTTTTCCAAATAATACAGAATCTAGAATATCAAGATGGAAGCAGATGGACCATACCTGATGAAATAACTGAAAATGTTGAGTTTAGAAGAATCTGGTTACGGGCCTTTTTTGATGATGAAGGAAGCGTATATGAAAATACAGTAATAGGTTACAATACTAATAAAGATGCAATAATAACTATTGCCGAAATGCTTAAACTTGAAGGGATAGATACGACAATAACTTATCGCTTGCCGAAATATAAAAAACACAAGATATGCTACACCATAAGAATCCGCTCTGCTTATTTTGGATTGTTCAAAAACATCGGATTTAATCATAAACTAAAGAGGGAAAAATACAACAAATTCTATAAAATAAGAATGCGTCGGCCGGGACTTTCTGGACATTGGGTGTTACCCAATAGTCTTTCGAACCCGGATACACGGCTTGGAAGGCCGTAGTCATAACCATTAGACCACCGACGCAATTGCAATGTGAAAGGAAAATGGGATATTTATAAAGTTTATGGCGTATTCCTCATTGAAAAGCTCGCTCAGCGCTTCGGGCAGCATCTGGTTCACCATTCTGAACATCCATATTCACAGCGACCATCCCCGTAGGTGCCATCCCCCTGGTCGCTCCTAAATTTATAGCTGGAAGATGGCTCACGGTATGATGCTGCCTAATTTTTCAATGAGTCATTCATGTTTATAGCTGCCTTCAGCTGCTCAAGGAACTTATCGAAGTCTTCTACCTTGACACATGAACCGCATGCATACTCATGGCCTCCGCCATAGCCTTGGACACCTTCTAATGCTTTAGCGACCGCCTTCTGCAGATTTATCCCAGGGCTTGTCCTAAGAGAGCATTTCATCTCTCCTGATTTCTCCCTCGCTACAAGTATCACACGGTCAGGATACCGGTATAGCAGCTCGTTAGACAATTCTCCTGTGAAACTCATCTTGTCCTCAGTATATTTTATGACAAGTATCTTATTAGTAGAGACCTGTTTAACAGCGAACTCGAGCAGCTGCTCATAAAGCGCATTGACCTTCTCAAAACGCTTCAGGACATATTTGGCCTTCGATGATTCTCCATTGATCAGCTCATATGGGGAATCTATCCTCGTCAGGATCTTCACGCATTTCATGACTTCCTGCGTGCTCCCTTTCAGTATGAAATTCATTATCTTTATCAATCTGGAATACGGAGAATCAAACAATGCCTTCTCGGGCTTATCTATCGAAGGCGGCAGAAGATCAGGGTGCTTATCTGAAAACTCCTTTGTGACATCGCTCAGCTGCCAGTCGCCTATTATCCCTGCAACAGCTATCCAGATGTCATCAGGCCGTGCCTCCTTGACCACATGATAGCAGAGCTCTGCGACACAGGTTATCTTGACAGGAGCATCGACCCTAGGATTATAGTACCTCACCCCAGGGATCTTCATAGGAGTATGATGGTCAACCCAGACTATGGGGATAGAGCGGAACTCTTCAGCAAACTCAGGGTCCAGTATCGCAAGGTCAAGGATGAATATCTTGTCTGGATCATATTCCTGCGTGACCTTGAAGAAGCGCGAATCGACTTTCGGATGCGATTTTACGCATACTCCTTTGCCCTCCTTCTTGTACCTGTAAAGCAGAAGAAATGAAGCAAGACCATCGCTATCATCATGGAAAAAGAACAAAGGCTTATTGCAGCTATCAAGTTCTTCCAGAATCTTAGAATATTGTTCTTTAGTCAGCATTTTACCAAACCTAGATAAAAAAATAAAAAAATAAATAATTTCAAAAAACCACAAACTAAAAACCACAACCACAAATAACAGTACACTAGAAAAACTAGCGGTATATAAAGCTTTTGATTGACTCTCAGAGACCGTAAAACCTTCGAATCTTGCCTTCTTGAAGCTTGAAAAAGAATCATTTTAAAGCATTCACTTTCAGCCAGAAGTACCAATAAAGATGTACGGATAGCCTTCGATCAGAGGTCCAAAATCTCTGCGGAATCAACTGCAGAGGCGACAACAGAATCGACATCGAACTTCTCCTCCTCATAAGCAATCCTGTGAAGGACTGCTTTTGTCAATGGCATCTTCGGAACAGCAACACAGCATGCAGAAGCTTCGATAGATAGCTGATATGTACCGATCTTCTTTGCAATCTGGATAGTCTCATCCTTATCATTGCACAAAAGAGGCCGCAGGATCGGAAGCTTTGTCGCAGAGTAGGCGACAGAGAGATTACTCAATGTCTGAGACGCGACCTGGCCAAGATTCTCACCAGTCACCATGCAACAGCAGCCTTCTTTTAGAGCGATCTTCTCAGATATCCTGAACATCATCCTCCTACAAAGCACGCATCTTGCATTATCTGAACATTTCCTCATGAGCTCAGCCTGGACAAGAGAGCCGTGCTTCACTATGTAGAGCCTTTTCACTCCAAGGAACCTGCATATCTCTATCGTCTTCTCTTTAGGAGATGAACTTGCCATCGGCTCGTTAGAGAAATGGACTGCGATGACATCGATACCTTTCTCCATCATCATCCACGTAGCTACAGGAGAATCTATACCTGAAGAGATCAGTGAAAGGGCTTTTTTGCATTCCATCAGAGCCCACCTGCCTTGTAGATACGATCAGAAATATCTTTTATACGTTTCACATCCTTAAGGTCCTTGAAAAGGAGCTCGCCATAACCATGGACGACAATCTCGCCCTCGCATTCGATGACCAGAAGTATAGAAGCATCGAGTATCAACTTGAACTCTTTCTTTATGCCTTCAAGATCCAATTTCACATTCTTCTTCTGCTTTACGCTCATCCCTTTCTTTGTCTTGCATTCTTTTATCGTAAAACTTGCAGCAGCATCGGACGATCTGCCTTCGAGTATCGCATACTTACCCTTGCAGACTTCGCAGGAATCAAGATGCTTGACTTTTATCTTCTCTATATTGTGGTTCAATACGTCGATCCTCAGCATTTCTCGTATAACTGGCTTTCCAAGAAGCATCTTTATCGCCTCTACCACCTGTATCGATGAAGTGATGTGCGAAGCAGAATTCAATATCCCAAGCTCTTCGCAAGAGCCGCCCTGCAGGACACCCGGAAAGACGCAGGTGAAACAAGGCATCCTAGGAAGGAAGTTGAGGACGACACCTTTTCCCTCGACAGCAGCAGAGTGGATCCAAGGGAGCTTGCTCTTAGAACAGAATTCGTTCAAAAGAAGCCGCGCATCAATATTATCTGTGCAGTCAAGCACAAGATTTACACCGCCAAGAATGGAGCTTATGTTCTCAAAATCGAGATTCACATCATGTGCAACAATGACGACGCTGCTGTTTATCTTTGAAAGATGGTGCTTCAAGCAAGATGCCTTCGGTTTTCTCATGTCTTCTTCTGTGTAGAGCGCCTGACGCTGAAGATTTGTCATGTCTACAACGTCGTGATCCACAAGCACCACTTTTCCTACTCCTGCCCTGACAAGAAGCTCTGCTGAGACTGAACCGAGAGCGCCGCATCCTACAATGCCTAAAACAGATGAAGAAAGTTTCTCCTGTCCGGCTCTGCCTATGAAAGACAAGACTTCCTGCCGCGAATACCTATCATCATATGCTGTCGTCATATTTTTACCTGAAAAGCCAACTCGACAAAATACACTTGACCAAATAAATCTTATAGGAACTCTTTTAAAACTTTTCAAAAAAAACCAGAAAAACATCAGAAAAAACCGAAAAAATCTGTTTTTGGTTAAAGACGCATTAAATGAGCTTAAAACACGTATAAACGAAAGCTTTAAATAGGGGGGTTTTTAACAGTGATTTTTTTCCTTTACAGATATACCGGGTGAGAACTAAGCGTAAAAATGATTAATATACCTATCAAAAATAATACATCGAATCATTACCTGCGGCCAAGATGGGGGTTCGCGAGTGCAAATGACTCTTCTTTAATGATAGAGAATCACGAGCTAGAAAGGCTTGCAAAGACGTTCGGCACACCATTCTATCTTCTAGTCGAAAATGAAATCAAGGTGAGACTACGGCGGCTGAAACAAGCGATACCATATTCTAATTTCAAGCCCCAATATGCCATCAAGTGCAATTCAAACATCGAGATTCTAAATATCATCAAAGAAGAAGGTTATGACGTAGACGCATCAAGCGTAGGAGAGATAGTGCTGTCCCTACTCGCAGGCTTCAAGCCGGAACAGATAACGCTCACAAACCTCTACAAGTCAGAGAACGATTTCGTCTTTGCTGCACGCATAGGTGTAAACGCAATCACAATAGATTCCAAAGAGGAGCTCGACGAAGCGGTGACAATCGCAAAGAAATATGACCTGCCGATGAGGCTTTTCATACGAATAAACCCGAAGATACAATTCGGAGATCATTATACTACAGAAGACCACCAGTACGGAATCCCGATAGAAGAAGCAAAAGACGCGATATTGAAAGCAGCAAAAGCAGAGAACATAAGCGTATTCGGCATACACTGGCACGGGGCATATGTGCCTGATACCGAAGTATATCGCATGGCTCTACGTAAACTCATACCGCTGGTCGCTTTCGCAAGAGACAACGGCTGCAATATAGAACAGCTCGACCTCGGCGGCGGATTCCCTGTCGAATACGGAGACAAGAAGATATTCACCCCTGAAGAGCTCGGTCCGGGCCTTGTCGATGAGCTTGAGATGCTGCTTGAAAAGAACAATCTCCCCAAGATCGCACTCATATTCGAGCCAGGAAAATTCATAGTCGCAAACGCAGGCATAGGCGTGACAAAAGTCGTCAGCGTCAAAGACCTCGGCAAGAGGAAAGTCGCTGTCGTAGACGGATCGACGTATGCGTTCCTGCCCGACCCGCTGGTATGGGAATGCTATTATCATATACTTCCTGCAAACAAGATGGACAATGAGCCGGAAGATGAATATGACATACAGGGATGCACCTGCGACTACCTCGACATGATCGGAAAAAACAGGAAACTTCCGAAACTAGAGAAGGGAGACATACTTGCCATAATGGACACGGGAGCATACAGCAATGTCCTCGCATCAAACTTCAACACTTTCAAAAGGCCTCCCATGATACTTCTTAAAGAAGACGGAAGCCACCAGGTAATAAGACGAAGAGACAGGTATTCCGAGATGTTCGCAGCAGAGCTCGACGTGATAAAGCCTGAACAGAACCAGAGGCTAAAAGACATCTACAACCTCATGAGACAGGTCGGCGCAAAGACGAGCTCAAGAGAGAAGATCTTGCTGCAGAAGCTTATCTGAGAATAAAACAAAAAAACAATCACCGCAGCGCCACCACGACGCTCGCACCACTTCTTTTATCATATAGCTCAACGAGTTTAGAAATGTAAGAAGATTCTATTGTATGCTCGCATGTCGGTGGCGGCGCTGCTAGAAGATGTGAAAAATTTTCAGATATCTAAACTTACCACACACATGTAGCCGTCTTTTACTTTCTTCACTTTAAACTTATAGTAAGTCACGGCCTTCACAACTGTGCTGCCCTTCTCCTGAGAGACAGGCTCGCCATAGATGAATCCTATGAGATGCTTCTCATCTATCTCGATTATCCTGAACTTAGAATAGAACATGCCTTCGATATCGACCTGTGCGATGAGAGCCTGGAGCCAGTTCACCATGAGATCCTCAAGAGAATCCGCCTTTATAGATACCTTCTGCTCGGACTTTGGCTCGACCTTATCTATCTTGCACATGACAGAGAACATCGCCTCTGCAGCGTTCTCGAAAAGAGACTTCAGGCTTTTGCCGTATGCCTCGAAAAGCACATCAGATGTTATCGAGTCTATGAACTTGAATTTTTCCATGTTCGATACCGTCAATATGGGACGATCCTCGGGTCATCAAGTATGTCCTTTGAAGAAGTCTTATTTTCAGAATCAGTCTCATCGAGATTCACGCCTGACTGGGCAGAAGATGATGCTGAGTTGAATATCGAAAAAAGCCCTCCTGAAGACGCCTGAGAAGGCTGTGAAGACGCGGATACCGGCTGCGGATAAGCATCTTGACTTACGGATTGCTGCGTTGATGGTGATGCTGTGTCTCCAAACATACCGAAAAGACCGACTGACGGAGAAGGATCATCGAATATGTTCTTAGACTTCGGCGCATCATACGCAGAGTGGCGTACATGGCTCACCGATACTCTCGAGCCAGACAATGCATGGAGCATATTCGCAAGGTGCATGAGCTCCTCTTTAGAATCTGATTTCGTATCGATCTCGATCTTCATCTTAGGACCACCTCTTAACCAGGCAGCAGCCATGAATAGAGATAGACTATCCTGTTCGTGCCTGTCTCGTTAGTGACGATAAAAATCGTCTCTGTATAAATATCCTTTGCTCCGGTTATCTGCTCAGGAACATCGATAGACACCTTTATCATATAGTGCGCAGGGATAAAAGGCCTTGCAAGAAGCTCTATGCAAGTAGCGTTGGCCGCATTCACACAATCCCTAAAATCATCCCTCTGTTCGAGAGCAGGAAGCACATCAAGCTCTGGCGTCGGAGTCTTCACGCCAACGCCTTTCAGTACCACAAATACAACGAATATGAATGTTATGAAGAACGCGAAAAATGCCTCCATCGTCCTCATGTACGCTTTCCGGTCCCTCATCTTTCTCGACATCTACATTCACCACGCAGTAAGCGTTATCAAAGCACGCTTCGCATCATAGTTCTCATCTATCATAACACCTTCGAGCCTTCTGGCATAGACATCCTCAAATTCCGGCTGCACTATCCCATAAGATGCTGAAACAACATCGCTTGATATGGTAATATTGAAATCCTTCCTGTCAGGATAATGGAAGACCTGCTTCAAGTAACCATAATTCTTGCTCCTAAGAGAAGACACCTGCTTTGACGACACTGTCCTCAATGTCTCTTTAGCTCCAGGAGCAGGCATCAACGGATATTTCAGGGCAGCATCAAGCCCGCCTTCATGGAAGATCATGCTTAGGTCCAGCCCATAACCTGAAGATATGTCAAACTCTATCTTCAGCAGGATATTCGTCTCATTCGTGCATAATCTTATCGAAACTTCCCTGTCAAAAGTCAAGAGAAATCCAGAACCCGAACCATACAGGTCAAGGAAATCGCTCGTATGATACCTGCATTCGGGAGCTATGCTATACTTTACTTTGCCATTGTCTGAAGAATCAAAGTAGAAATATGTGTAATTATATACTGACAAGTCTATATCCACAGAGTGACCCCTTCGGTCTCCTGAAGAGATATATGAATAAACTTTAGAATTCTCGGCAAAGACATATGAAGAGATGTTCAATGGACCGGACTTCTTGTATTTTGCGATGAAATCCATCCTCTCAAATGTACCGCCCGAATCAATCTCTACATCATCCACTGTGACAGAAGAACCGGTTATCCGTCCAGTTCCGCCGAAGAATACGCTATCGATGAGGTAATCATCGAAGTTGGCAGTGAATGAACCCACTGAAGCGGCATCTTCATCAGAAGTGATGGACCTTGGAAGGGTGAACTTGAGGGCCTTATGCGGATAGTATATGTCAAACATCGAAGTGTTCGACAGGTTGCCTAGGAAGAACATCTTTTCCTCGTCTATCACGAAATAATCTGCAGAGTTCGCAATATCTGACACCTGCCAGCCGTAATCGAACGGTATCACTATAGGTTCATAATCAGAAACAACAGCACCAGGCACAAATACCTTCAGCCGGTAAGTCTCTTGAAAGAGCACATCTTTTACTCCATCCTCAAGGATGTTCAGCAACGTGTCCATGTTCTCCGCTGGGACCAGGACAGGTTTCACAAACACAAAAAACCATCCGAGATACAACAGGAATATAGAAAGCGACATCACCCAATCTATATGTGAAAGCGCCCTCTTCGACCTCTTTTTGAACATTTTAGGCTTTTGATAGAAACAGGATTAATAAATATTGCGTCAAACGAGACTATGCGAACAATCGCACCCACTGATTTTGCCACCGCAACGCTCGCATCCAGCGGGTCTTGCTCCCCTGGGACGCGCAATCCGGTGCCACATCCTCACCATGTTCGGAGTGGCACGCTAAAAATCAACGGCTCGTATGTTAACTATGGCAAAATTCACATCCAATCCAGCTCTATAATCAGCGAATCCCAGGTAGGGTATTCTTTTACTATAGCTGCTTTCAGGCCCATCCTCTTCATCTCTTCTGCGAGATGCTCGACAACACCCACATTCGTTATGAGCCTCATCCTGGAATTGTCAACTACAATCATCTCTCCAGGGACACTATGCTCTTTTATCAGGTGATTCCTCGCTACATCGAGTTTCTTCAGTATGAATGACCTCTGCCCTGCATTGAGTTTTGCTATCTTATCATTATATGAAAAGCCAGGAGCGAGGAACGGAAGATATATCGCGCCTCTTGTCAGTGTGCCGTCCTTGCCAAGTATATCAAAACTGTGCTTGACGCTCTTTGCACGGCGCATTATGCGCTTTGATAGCTGGACCTTGTCCTTGAGCGTAGCAGTGCAGTAGTGGACAGAATATGAGACATTCTTCTCTGCGTATTTCAAAAGCTCGGCCGCGAGAGCTTCTGAACCTTTTATTCCATATGAAAGCCTGCTTTTTGTCGAGTAGCCAAGCTGTGACAATTTATTGCTTTGCGCATCTGAGAACTCGAGCTCATTGAGATTCATGAACTTTATCTTCTTCGCTTCCATGAAATCCATGAGCTTTATCGTCTGCGATCTCTTGCCCGGAACAACAGGTATCTCGACACCTATGTCCCAATCAAATCTCCTCGCGACAGCTATCCTGTGCCATAACCCGTCATCATCAAGGTCAGGATGGAATCGTATCTCATCAAGCCCGGCAAAATACAACATCTTCAGATTCTCTTCATCCACAAGGTCAAAAGAAGTATATAGGTGGATGTGGAATCTTTTGCCGAAGTGCTGCTTCAATGCACGTATGTAAGACGCTGTGCGGTTCACCTTGACAAGAGGGTCACCGCCTGTAAAACCTGCGCCTTTCGAACTGCAAAGGGTCGCTTCTTTTATGATGTCTTTGATATCTGACGTAGGCCACTCATTCGCATACGTGACGTCCTTTTGGTATTTCTTGTCGGAGATAGGACAGTAAGAGCAATGACGGGGACAGAGGCCTGTGACAAAAAGGACAGTCTTCTCGCCTTTCACACAATGCCCGCAGCCTTTCGGCAGAGTACCGATAAGCTTCGAATAAAACTTTGTCTTCTTCGCCTTTCTAGATTTCATCTTCATCAACCCAAAAAAAGGTTCTGATAATTCATGAATATGTTGTTAGCTGTGTCTTCGACAGTCATCCCTTTCAGTTCAGCGATCTTCTTCACAGACTCTATGATGAATGCCGGCTCGTTCCTAGTGTCAGGGAATGGAGACAGATATGGACAGTCAGTCTCTGTCAAGAGCTGAGAGATGTTGACAAGCTTCACAAGATTCTGGAACTGCTCACTCTTGACAATATTGCAAGGGATAGAAAATGACCAGCCATTAGCTGCAACGCGTTTTATCAGATGGACCCTGCCAGAGAAGCAGTGCATGACGACTTTCTTCGCCTTTGATGCCTCAAGCATATCGATAACATCAAGTTCTGCCTTCCTTGAATGAACAATCAAAGGAATGTTGAGTTTTTTTGAAAGATCTATGAACGCCTGGAAGACTCTCTTCTGCCCTTCAATATCCTTACCATTCTTGTAGTCCAGACCTACCTCTCCCAACGCAATCGGCTTCGCCTTCTCAATCTTTTCTAGCTCCTCATCCAAATCGTAAGGCTTGAGCTTAAGAGGATAACCTCCACAGCAGACCTCTTCTTTCAAAGCATCAGGAGGGTATATGCCTAACGCGGGCTTGACAATATCATACTTCTCTGCGAAATGGATCACGTAACTATTAGTCTCTGAATCGACTCCGTTGGCTATTATAACCTTCACTCCGGCAGCCTTTGCCCTGGCGATGACTTCATCGCGGTCTTTTGCGAAAAGCTCATGGTCAAGGTGCGCGTGGACATCAATGAGCATTACCATCTTATTTAAAAGGATAAAACACAGTTATTTAAAACTACCTTTAAAATTGTAAATCCCGGAGAAGTGCTATAAGTGTCAAAGCCACGCTCGCAATGCTTCTTCAACATTTGTTGTTTGCCCAACTGCGATGCTATCTGATTATTTAACTGCTGCTCGCTAGGTGGCTTTGACACTTAAATTGACTGTGCCACTTAGATTAGGCCATTTAAAAAGGCAAACAAAAACATTTATAAAAAACTCCAAACATTCTTCCAACCATCCTTAAAAAGGGTCTATGGCTTTTTAAAACATAAGTAATGCACAGAAGGTGAAAAAAAATGGCAATTGTAGGATTTGAATTCACAAAGATCAATGTACAGAAAAAAGACCTTGCGCAGGGCAAGATAAACATAAGCAACAATGTAGGCATAATAGACATACAGAGAAGCGACCTTGAGATAGGCAAGTCCAAGCAGAGCGGGATAAAATTCATATTTGAATACAGATCACTCTACGAACCGAACTTTGCAAAGATAGAGCTTGGAGGAACAATCCTTTACCTGACAGATGAGAAGAGCTCAAAAGAGATCTTCGAAAGCTGGGAGAAAGAGAAGAAGATAAAACAGGACATCGCAGAGAAGATAATAAATGCCATACTGACAAAGGCAAACATACAGTCTATACTCCTAAGCAACACAGTCAACCTCCCTCCGCCAGTGCCTATGCCAAAGGTCAACATAACCTCGGCAAAACCTGCAGAAGAGAAGAAGACTGAAAAGAAAGACAAACAGGAAAGCCTAAAGAAGTAAACCGCAGGCAAACCTGGGACAAAAGAGGAACATGACCGACATAACCCTCAAAGTCGCAGAAGCTATCCAGGATGATGTAAATAAAGGGATAGTCAGGATAGACTCAAGCCTAATGCACCAGATGGGCATAAGGAGCGGCGACATAGTCGAGATCGACGGTGAGAGGAGCACTGTAGGCATAGTCGACCGGGCATACCCTGGAGACATCGGCCTCAACATAATCCGAATGGATGGAATTCTAAGGAGAAACGCAAAGACTGGCATAGGAGAAGTAGTGAAAGTAAGGAAAGCAGAAGTGAAGCCTGCGAAAAAAGTCGTCGTCTCACCAGCAAGGAAAGGCATCATAATAAGAGCCCCACCAGAACTGTTCCAGCAGGGGCTTCTTGGACGGGCAGTCGTGAAAGGCGACATCGTATCTCTTGGCGGGACCAAAAGAAGAAGAAGCACCATGAGCGAAAGCCCATTCGAAGATATATTCTCTGCGATGTTCAGCGACGAGATGATGGGCTTTGGCCTCGGAGACATAAAATTCGTCGTAGCAGACACGATACCGAAAGGCGCAGTACTGATCTCAAGCACGACAGAGGTCGTGTTCAACCCTGAAGCTGTAGAGCTTAAAGAGGAAGAGCAGAAATCTCTTGAAGTCACATATGAAGATATCGGCGGACTCAGGGGCGAGATAAAGAAGATACGAGAGATGGTAGAGCTGCCGCTGAAGCACCCAGAGATATTCCAAAGGCTCGGCATAGACCCGCCAAAAGGTGTGCTTCTACATGGACCGCCAGGGACAGGAAAGACGCTCCTTGCAAAAGCAGTAGCTAACGAGACAAATTCTAATTTCTCACTGATAAACGGACCAGAGATAATGTCCAAGTACTATGGACAATCCGAAGAGAACCTCAGGAAGAAATTCGAAGAAGCGGAGAAGAACGCACCAAGCATCATATTCATAGATGAGATAGACGCGATAGCGACAAAAAGGGAAGAGACAAAAGGTGAAGTCGAGCGAAGGGTCGTCGCACAACTCCTTGCGCTCATGGACGGCCTCCAATCCAGAGGAAGAGTCGTCGTCATTGCAGCTTCGAACGTCCCACAGATGCTCGACCCTGCACTAAGGAGGCCAGGAAGGTTCGACAGGGAGATAGAGATAGGAGTGCCTGACAAAGAAGGAAGGCTTGACGTCCTTAAGATCCACACAAGAAACATGCCGCTCTCAGAAGATGTAAACCTAAAAGAGATAGCCAATGTCACTCATGGTTTCGTCGGAGCAGACCTGTCATCACTAGCAAAAGAGGCGGCCATGATCGTCCTCCGTAAAGTCCTACCAGAACTACAGCTCGAGAAAGATGAAGCGATACCGAAAGAGACGCTCGAGAAACTCAAGATCACACAGAAGGACTTTTGGGATGCACTGAAGGTCGTAAGGCCAAGCGCAATGCGGGAAGTCCTTGTAGAGATACCTAATGTTAAATGGACAGACATCGGCGGACTTGAAGATGTCAAGCAGGACCTTGCTGAAGCGGTAGAGTGGCCACTCAAGAACCCTGAAGTGTTCGTCAGGATGGGAGTCACGCCACCAAAAGGGATACTCCTCTATGGCCCGCCAGGGACAGGAAAGACACTACTTGCAAAAGCAGTCGCGAACGAATCAGAAGCTAACTTCATACTCATAAAAGGGCCAGAATTACTGTCGAAATGGGTCGGAGAATCAGAGAAAGCTGTAAGGAAAGTCTTTGAAAAAGCATGACAGACCTCGCCATCGATCGTATTCTTCGACGAGATAGACTCACTCGCGCCAAGAAGGAGCGCTTCAGAAGACAACAAGGTGACAGAGAGGGTCGTGAACCAATTATTGACCGAGATAGACGGCCTAGAAGAGCTACACAACGTCGTCGTCATAGGGGCGACGAACAGGCCAGACATACTCGACACAGCACTACTGAGGCCAGGAAGGTTCGACAGGATAATACTCGTCGGAAATCCTGATGCCAAGACAAGAGAGAAGATATTCGAACTCCACACGAAAAATATGCCGATAGCAAAAGATGTAAACCTGAAAGAGCTAGCGAAGAAGACAGAAGGATATGCAGGAGCAGACATCGCAAGCCTCTGCAGGGAAGCGGCAATAAACTCATTAAGGAAAGACATGGCTGCAAAAGACGTGAAGGCGACCGACTTCGACGAAGCGATGAAGAGGGTCAGACCATCCATAACAAAAGAGATAGAAGACTCATACAAGGCGCTGAAGGACCAGTTCACGACAGCAAGGGCAAAAGAGATGAAGGATACTAAGCCAAGCTATTTCATGTAATAGCACCGCCACAGCGTCGCTCGCTCCAACCAATCAACACATAATCATACCGAGTTCATTTTAACAGGCTTTTTCATCCGGCAGCTCGCAGGACGGCTGTGGCGGCGCGGGTGAATGAGCATATATTTCCAAAAAAAGAAGGTCTTGAAAATGAAAGAAAAATCCGGCGATAAGGTAAAGATAATCTCTGAAGATAAGGAATACATAGGGATGCTCATAGACGCAAAGAAAGATGTGACTGTCATAAAGCTTGACATCGGCTACAATATAGGCATAGACAACAAGAAGATAAAAAGGATAGAACGCCTGGAACAGGGCAAGGAACTCGAGATAAAATACGAGAAGAAAAAAGAGGAGAAGAAAGGTCTGCCGAGGATATCTATCCTCCATACTGGCGGCACGATAGCGTCAAAAGTCGACTACAGGACAGGAGCAGTATACAGCTCATTCAAGCCAGAAGACCTTCTCGGGCTTTTCCCAGAGTTGGGAGAGATAGCCAACTTCGATTCTAAGCTAATATCCAACATGTGGTCAGATGACCTACGGTTCAAGAATATATCACTCATCGCTCAAACGATAGAGACAGAAGCCAAAAAAGGCGTCGATGGAATTATAGTCGGCATAGGTACAGACAACCTTGCAGTAGCTGCTGCGGCATTATCATTCATGATAGAAGAGTGCCCGATACCAGTCATACTCGTCGGGTCACAAAGGAGTTCAGACAGGGGATCAAGCGACGCTGCGATGAACCTCATCTGCGCCGCCGAATTCATAGCGAAATCAGACTTTTCAGGAGTGGCAATATGCATGCACGACCACACATCTGATGAGAAGTGCGCAATACTTCCCGCGTGCAAGACAAAGAAGATGCATGCCTCAAGAAGGGACGCATTCAAGCCGGTGAACGATGAAATGATCGCGAAAGTCGACTACAATACGAGAAAGATAGAATTCACCAAGAAAGAATACGCTAAAAGAGACAAGAACAAGGCTCTCAAGGCAAAGCCTGCCCTTGAAGAGAAAGTCGGACTGCTCAAAATACACGTGAACATGTTCCCTGAACAGTTCTCATTCTTCAAAGGCTGGAAAGGACTTGTAATAGAAGGAACCGGCCTCGGACACACTCCGGGACAGGTGCCTAACGAACTCTGCAAGATACACGAGAAGATATACCCTGCGATAAAAGATGTTGTCGATTCCGGCTGTGTGGTAGTCATGACGACGAACTGCATGTATGGACGGGTCCAGATGAACGTCTATGACAAAGGACGCGACCTGCAGAACCTCGGAGTGGTATCCGGAGAGGATATGCTCGCAGAGACTGCTCTTGTGAAACTCGCATGGCTCCTCGCAAATCATAAGAAAGACGAAGCGAAGAGACTTTTGGGGCAGAATCTACGAGGAGAGCTGAACTCGAGGATCAGCGAGAAAGTATTCATAGAAGAATGACAGCAATACACAAAACATTTAATAAGCGACATCCATTCTAAGCAACCATGTTCCCGTTCTTTGACACAGAGACATTCGAAGAGAAGATCGATAAGACAAACGTTGTCGTGAAGGTCATATTCGACACGTATAAACCAGACATATTCAACTTCGACATCCAGCTTCTAGAGCTCATAAATTCAAAGGAACTCACTGACGCGCTACAGCTGCCTGAAGAGGTCAGGAAGAAGATAAAGAAAGTACAGAGATATGAGATATTCTTCAGGAAAAAACTCTACAAGAAGATGAAGTCAGGCATACTTCTCGATAAAGACTACAAGAGATTCAAGAAGTACGGCGCGAAAGTCCTTGCACAGACAGTGTTCCACAACATAAAGGAGATGCCCGGGATAATCGCTGACCAGAATACAGTCCTCGTCAAGATATACATAGTGAACAAATACATCGAAGGGAACCTGGCGGCCCATCTAGGGGAGAAATCCACTACGAGCAAGATAGTGCTTGAACTCAGCGGATCGGCACTGACAGGAAGGGCGTATGCACCAGGCATATGGACAAAGAAACCAGACATATCTTTCTTCGACAAACTCCTCGCACATGAACTCCAGCACCACCTAGAACACCTAAGAGGACTGTACAAACAAGAGGATGAGATACAGGCTAGGATGAAGCAATTCATGAAACTCAACCCCACAGAATGGAGCGCAGGTTTTCCCATACTATTCGAGCTACTATGCAACCTCTACACTGAAGGGATAGCATCTTTCCGTGAAAGACGCAGGTCGAAATATGTGATATTCGACAAAGACCACGCTGAGAAGCTCGTCAAAGCACTCGAGAAGATAGCTAACGCCAAAGACCCAGAAGAGGCATCAAACATAACAGAGAACGAATTCAGGCCGCACAGCGGCACAGGAGAGTATTACCTTGGGCACCTGATGTGCTACTTCATAGGACTCCGCACAATGAAGAAAAACAGGACAGATGGCATGATAGAGGTGGCAGCTCCGAAAAAGACAAAGATCAAGTTCGAACAGCTGAATGAGTTCCTGCTCACAAACAAGAACGCGAAGATAGAGCAGCTCGACACGAAAACATATGAAGAAACGTATGCGATGCTAAGCACGATAAAACACCACACGATATTCCTCAAAGAATATGCCAAAGCATGCGATGAGCTCGGCCTCAAGAAGCCAGTCATGTTCTTCGACATAGACTTCTACAAGAAACTGATAGCAAAAGCCACGAAAAAGTATAAGGAAGTGCCTATAGCGACAGAAGTAAAATCCGCTGATGCCGGTGAAAAATTTATAAACCCCGGACAAATCACGAGCAGCATGGAAAAGACAGACTATGGGAAAGTGGGCCTCAAATGCGGCATAGAGATACACCAAAGACTCGATACGAATAAACTATTCTGCAACTGCCCATCTGCATTACGCGAAGATAAGCCAGACATCATAGTAACAAGACAGCTCCGCGCAGTCGCCGGAGAGACAGGCATGATAGATGTCGCTGCAAAGCACGAGATGGAAAAGGGGAAATACTTCGTATATGAAGCATATTCTGATACTACCTGTTTAGTAGAGCTTGACGAAGAGCCGCCTCACACGATGAACGAAGAAGCGCTTCGGACAGTGCTACAAGTATGCAAGATGGTCAACGCTTCTGTAGTAGATGAAGTGCAGGTCATGAGAAAGAATGTCGTAAATGGTTCTAACACCACTGGCTTTCAGAGAACGGCGCTTGTCGCGCTCAATGGAAGTATAGACGTAGATGGGAAGAAGATAGGCATACCGACAATATCCATCGAAGAAGAGGCTGCAAAAGACATAACAAAAGGCATCGACAAAGATGGAAAGGCATTCGTCACGTACAGGCTTGATAGGTTAGGCATACCGCTCATAGAGATAGGGACTGACCCAGACATAACGACACCTGAACAATGCAAGGATGTCGCAGAAAAGATAGGCATGATACTCAGATCCACAGGAAAAGTCGCCAGAGGGCTAGGGACCATAAGGCAGGACGTCAATGTCTCTGTGAAAGACGGGACAAGGATAGAGATAAAAGGGGCGCAGGACCTGAAGATGCTCCCAACACTCGTCGAGTATGAAGCGACAAGACAACTTTCGCTGTTGGCGATGAAAGATGAGCTTGAGAATAGAAAACCCGCGTTAGACAAGATAAAGACAAAGGATGCGACACAGATATTCAAAGATACAGCATGCAAATTCGTCAATTCTGCGATAGCAAAGGGCGCTATCGCTCAAGCATTCACCCTTCCAGGATTCGCAGGGCTTCTCGGAAAAGAAGTACAGCCTGGAAAGAGGCTTGGAACAGAACTCTCTGATTACGCAAAATCAAAGACAGGCATCGGAGGGATAATACACTCTGATGAAGACCTGAAAAAATACAATTTCAGCGAAAAAGAGATTGAGACGCTGAAAAAAGAGCTTGAAGTGAAGGATGAGGCATTCATAATCATAGTTGCGGAAAAGAAACTTGCAGAAGATGCGATGAAACATGTCATCGATAGGGCAAAATCTGCGCTCATCGGGGTAACTAAAGAAGTCAGGAGGGCAAATCCCGACGGGACAACGACATACATGAGACCGATGCCCGGCGCTGCCCGTATGTACCCTGAGACAGACATCCCACCGATAAAGCCTAACCTCAAAGGGATAGAAGTCGCCGAGTTACTTACCGATAAGAAAGAAAGGTTCAAGGAAAAGCATAATCTGGCTGAGGACCTTGCGCGAGACCTCTCAAAATCAGGAAAACATGAGTTGTTTGAGAGATTTGCCGAAGAATTTCCTGATGTGAAACCTGCATTCATAGCAGAGACCATGATATCCACTCCTAAAAACCTCAAAAGGAAGTTCGATGTCGATGCATCTGCGATAAAAGACTCTGACTTCGAGAAGATATTCTCGCTACTCAACTCAGGAAAGATCACAAAAGACAGCATAGAAGAGATACTTGTCGCAATCTGCAAAGGGGAGAAGGTAAATTACGAGAGATACGCTCCACTCGGTGACAAGGAGCTTGAAAACGAGATCCAGAAAGTCATAAAAGAAGGCAAAGAGCTCGAGTTCAACGCCCTCGTCGGAAAAGCCATGGGAACCTTGAAAGGAAGGGCTGATGGCAAGAAGATAATAGAGATGCTGAAAAGGCTGAAAAGCTAATTCTAAAAGCTGCGTGACCGTCGTTGCCTACTTAGCGCGTTTTTACTTCACACATAGGAATTATATTTAACGAGCCTTCGGCAAAAAGAAAAGAGATGAGAATAAACCTGACTCACAAATCATTCTATCTTTTCAACGACAAATATTTACTCACCCACAGCATAGACTCGTCAGTGAAGTAGAAAGGCGTGTGGAATGGCTCGCCTTTGCTGTCATACACTTCCAGGAAATTCCTGTGCTTTTTGATTATTTCTTTGTATTGCTTCATGAATCCCTTGAAACGCTGCTTGTCATATCTCTTGACTACGTCAAGGAAACAGAGTCCTAGATGCATCCAGACAGAATCACGCTCATAGCCGCCGGCGAAGAGCTCGGCAAAGTGCATCCTGCTGGTCTTTTTTGGATCTGAAGAGTATTTCAGCGGAAAAGGCTTAGTGAGCTTTGCTTTATCTATCTGTTTCAGGCAGATGTCAAATATCTCTTTTGCATCTACGACACCGCACCAGAACGGAAAGACATTTGCGTCACCTGTGACTGCCTTTTGTTTACTTAGGTCTTCATAGAAATAATCTCCATTCCAGAAATTATTGATTATGGCCTTCTTTATGTCATAATCAGAGAAAGGATTATAGAAATTCAAAGCAGAAAGGTCATCGCGGAGCATCGAGAGCATACAATTGTCGTAGCATGCAGAATGCCTTTTCGCGTAGTCTTTCATCGAAGAGAAATACCTATCCTGCCTGACAAGAGAATGCTTATTATCGAAGACGATGTTGTAATAACTGTCAAGCTCAGCAACAAGGAAATCCTGGTAAGTTGCGAGTATGCCTTTTGCATCGGCGACTTTGATTGCGTGGATGAGGAAAGGCAAAGAATCGACAGCGTAATAGGGGAAATCAAAACATTTCCCTTTCGGGGATATTGATGTGGTGGTCCTGCCGTGCTTCCTGAACTTCGAAAGCGCGTAATCCAGCGTTGCGATGACCTTTTTCTTATGACCTAGCGCCACAAGAGCCTCTGCGCACATGCCAAAATCCCTAGAATAGAACTCATTGAAGTGGCCTGAAGATACCTGGAAATATTTTTTATCCTTGTTCCAGCAGGAATCGATTATTTTCTTAGAGATATCTTCATCATTGCCAGAATACTCCCTAAAACCGTGCTTCCTGACGTACAAAGAACGACGGAACATCCGAAAGCTTTCAGAAAGGTGGATCGGTCGCATTTTATTTAAAGATAACGACGCGGCTGAGGTGGCGACAAACCTTCGGTTTGTGAACCTCACCCGCTTCGCGGTTGAGGCAGCGCAAACCTAAACGGTTTGCTGGCCATCAGCCTCTAACGCGGCTGATGGGATTTGAACCCACGACCTATTGCTCACTCGCGCATATCTCAGCTAACTTTGTTGATCCCAGTTCGGGACTACTCCAAAGGT
>Ga0105099_10000886_pt1 | contig 19782 bp, 17 predicted proteins | sample PPLLak3cmMay2015_2_FD_79138 | JGI IMG/M metagenome (GOLD analysis project Ga0105099, IMG submission 79138) | Freshwater sediment microbial communities from Prairie Pothole Lake near Jamestown, North Dakota, USA - PPLs Lake P8 Core (1) Depth... | ecosystem: Environmental > Aquatic > Freshwater >... | reverse complement strand
CCCCCAGGCACATCCCGAGCGGCGGCACGGTGACAAAAGCCCGGTGATCCCAAGGGGGACATACATTTTCAGGTCCATCACGGCGGTGGCAAAAGTGCTTTGGGTTTTGCTTAAAGGCCCGCCGAAATCGAGCCCGCCCAGAACGCCCATGGCCGCGCCCAGGGCCGCGTTTCCCTGTTTTTCCAGGGAAAAGAGAAACACTTTGATTTTCTGCATCAACCACGCCACCGGCGCCCCGACGACAAACACCAGAAGCAAGGCGACCGCCAGGGCGCCGAAGACCGGGCCGATCATTCCCCAGGTGCTCCGGAGGATCGGCGGCATCTTGATTTGCATGAGCATATGGGTGGCATAACCGACCAGGAGGCCGCCGAGCAGAGCGCCTAGGTAACCCAATTCGGTTTGCTTGGCCAAGAAACCCATGATCAAACCCGGGGCGATGCCGGCGTTGCCGGCCATGCTGTAGGCGATATAGCCGGCCATGACGACGATAAAATAGGAAACGCCGATCTCCCCGACCTGTTTCAAGGCCGTCCAAAGCGGGCTCGGAAAAATCGCCCCCCCCAAGGAGGCCAAACTTCCGATGAAGCCCCCGATCAGCAGGAACGGGAGCATATAGGACACGCCGGTCCGAAAGTGCTGGCCGGTGTTCTTAAACACGATTTTCGTTTCGAGGAGGAAGTTCATGATGTCGCCGGCCCTAGATCCCCGCCGCGAGCGCAGCCTCGATGGATTCGACAATTTCCTCGGCCCCGGAGGCGTTCAGCCATCGTTCGACATTTTTTTCCTCCAACGCCAGCGCCGCGATGGCGGAAAGAATATCGATTTGCGCGGAAGCATATCCTTTTTCTCCGTCGTCTTCGGGAATGGCCAGCAGGAAAATGAGCCGGACCCGCTCGTCGGCGTCGTGCCAATCGAAACCGCTCGTCCGAGCCACCGCCAGGGACGGCGTTTTCACGGCTTTGGAAACGGCGTGGGGAATGGCGATTCCCTGGCCGCAATACGTGGAGAGAAGGCATTCCCGAGCGGAGACGCTCCGGACGAATTCCGGCATCGAGGTGATCCGCCCGTCTTCCACCAACAGCCGGGACAATTCTTCGACCGCCTCCTGCCAGTTCCGGGCCGGCGTCGATAGCGACACAAGGCGCGGATCCAAGATCCCGGCGGTCATCGGCGTCTCACTTCTTCGGTTCGAGCCCCGCGGCCGCCGCATCCAGCGCCCGCCGCATGATCCCGACGCCGGCGGTGATCCCCTGCGGATTTTTAAAGATGGGACGGGAGCTCTCGACCACGTCGGCCCCCGCGACGATCAGTTTGTGGACGGTCTCGGGGAGGATGCCCCCGTCCACGCACAATTCGCAGGCGGGATTTTTTTTGTCGATCATTTCCCGCGCTTTTTCCACCATGGGAATTTGCGTCTCACGGTACCCCCAGTAAGAGTCGCCGACGCCGTGAACCACGATGTGCAGACGGTCGAGCTCGTAAACCGCCTCCTCGACAAAGCATAGCGGGGTGAAGCAACACAGAGTCAGGCCGAATTTCATTCCCCGCTTGCGGGCCCGGTTCAGCAGATAGACCAGGGGGGCTCCCAGATGATACTCGGCCGGGAGGATGAGCATATTCGCCCCGGCCGCGGCGACGTCGTCCACGAAGTTGAAATCGCAGGATTGAATATAGGCGTGGCACTCGATGGGCAGCATCGTAAAGGGCCGGATGCCCTTGATGACCTGCGGCCCGCCCATGAGTTGGCTGTCGGGCATATCGAACATGTCGCAAGCGTCGGAATGGATGTAATCCACTCCGGCGGACGTCGCCTCCGCCACCTGTTCGCCGATCCGTCCGTAGTCGGCAAAGGCCAAGCCCGCCGCGATTTTGATGTGCTTCATGATCCGCCGTTCTCCTTTTTCTTCTTCGTTATTTTCCGGGCGATCTGTTTCCCGCCGCGCCTGCGCGGTCCCGTCAACTCGTCCAAATAGCGGTAAATCGTCGGGGCCGAGCTGGCGGTTTGCCGGGCCACTTCGGCCACCGATCCCTTGATGAGGAAAACCCCTTTGCCGTCGAGGGTTTTAACGATCGACCGCTTTTCCCGAGGAGACAAACGATCGACCGACACGCCGAACTCGGCCAGGGCTTGTTGGACCAGGGTCGCGACGTGGCCCTCCAGCGTGACATTCAGGCTCTCGAAAAGCTCGATGGGCGCGGGATCCTGGAAGTCCGCCTCGGAGATGCCGTTGATCAGCTCATTGATGATCGACCGGGCTTCAAGGAGACGATCGACTTTCAAGTTGATCGTCAACAGCCCGGCCAAAGCGCCATCGCGATCCTTGAGAAACAGCGTCGCGCCCCGAAGCTTCTCCCTTCTCCGAGTCAGCGACCGGTAATTGACGCAATAATCTCCGGTTTCGTGGACCTTGTCCCTGATCAACCGCCGCTCGACGTCGCCGAGCGGATCCCCGGGACGGCGGTCCTCCTCGAAGGGATTGAGGACCGCGACCACCCGGGACGGGTCATAAAGAACCACTTCGGCCCGCTTTCCGAAAAATGCGGCGAGAAATGGGACGAGCGGTTGAAAATCGGACACATTCATCAGGGAATCTCCTCCTTCGATAAGTCTTCCTATAGTAACTCAAAACCCGCGGTAAAGTGGCGCAGGGCCGTAATCGGTCCCTCATACACCAACTTCAAACCCGCGTACTCAGACCGCTTTGCGTAAATATCCCCCAGGGCTTCAGCCACCACGTCCAAATGGCGGTTGGTGTACACCCGCCGGGAAATGGCGATCCTCATCGTCTCGAGTTTGGGCCAAACCTGTTCGCCGGTTTGCTTGTCCTTCGACCCAAAGGCGCAAGCCCCCAACTCGACCGCCCTCACCCCGGCCTCCTCATACAAGGCGCAGACCAACCGTTGCGAAGGGAACTGGGCTTGGGGAATCTGCGGGAAAAATCTTCGCCCGTCGACGTAGATCCCATGTCCGCCCACAGGCCGGATGTGGGGGACGCCTTTTCCGGCAAGCCGCTCGCCCAAGTACTCGACCTGACCGATCCGGTATTCGAGGTACCGCTCATCACAGCCCTCCTGAAGCCCGACGGCGAGGGCGGCCAGATCCCGTCCGGCCAGGCCTCCATAAGTGATGAAACCCTCATGGACGATGCTCAATTGATTGGCCTTCTGGAAGACATCTTCGTTCCTGGTGACGAAAAGACCGCCGATATTCACGAGGCCGTCTTTCTTCGCGCTCATGGTCGCGGTTTCGCAGCAGGAAAACATCTCCCGGGCGATCTCCTTGACGGATTTGTCGCCGTACCCGGGCTCCCTCCGCTTGATGAAATAAGCGTTCTCGGCGAAACGGGCGGCATCCAGAACAAAGGGAATCCGGTGGCGCTTGGCCAGATCGCCGACGGCCCGGATGTTGGCGAGGGAAACCGGTTGCCCGCCGTTGTTGTTGCAGGTCACGGTCATGATGATGACGCAGATGTTTCCGGCGCCCTTCTCGGCGATCAACCTCTCGACTTTGGGAAGGTCGATGTTTCCCTTGAAAGGCTGGGCCTCGCTTTCCGCGTCAAGGCCGGCCTCGACCACGCAATCCACGGGATGCGCGCCCAACATCTCGGCATTCCCGCGGAAGGTGTCGAAGTGCATATTGCCCACGGCATAAGTTCCCGGCCGGGTATAAATCCGGGCCATGATATAATCGGCCGCCCGCCCCTGGTGAGTGGGTTGGACATACGGCATGGCAAAAATATCCTGGACCGATTCGACCAAACGATAATAACTGCGGCAACCCGCGTAGGATTCATCGCCGGTCATCATGGCCGCCCACTGATCCTGGCTCATGGCCGACGTTCCGCTGTCGGTCAAGCAATCGATGTAGGTGTTCTCCGCCCGAATTTTAAAAACGTTGTACCGGGCTTCCCGCAGCCAAACCTGACGCTCGGCCTTCGTGCTTTTGCGGATGGGCTCCACCACCTTGATGCGAAAGGGCTCCGCGAACATGTACTTCATCAAACCTCCATCCATTCATTTCCGCATCTAGAAACTCGCCCGGAGGATCTCGACAAGATCCGCCCGGGACGCCCAGGGGAGAACGCCGAGAACCGGGTGCTGCTCCATCCGGGTAAAATCCTCCCGGGTGCAGGACAGATCGGACAAGCTCCGGTTCAAGCCGATTGTCTTCAGGAACGAAACAACGATGGGCCGAAGCGGATCGCGGCCGCTCCCGGGCGGTTCGAGCCCGGCGGTTTTCGCCAACAGGGACGCGAGGGGCGCAATTTTGTCATTCTGTTTGGCCGCAAGATAGGAGACATACGCCGGATAAAACGGGGCCAAGCACGCCCCATGGGCCAAGTCCGGACGAATCCCTCCCACCAACTCGCTCAAGGGGTGAGGGATCCCCGCCCCGGCGTTGGCCAAAGAGATTCCGGCCAACGTATCGGCCCAGGCCAGGCGGCCGCGCCATTCGAGTTCGTCGGGATGGGCCATCGCGGCCGGGAGCGTTTTTAAAATGATTTCCAGGGCCTTTTCGGCAAGCAGAGTCGTGAAGACCGAAGCCCGCTCGCTGAGATAGCTTTCAAAAGCGTGACTGAAGGCGTCGAAACCGGTGACCGCCGTCGCGCCGGCCGGCAAGGTGAGCATCAATGCGGGATCGACGACGGCGTCCCGGGGAAACGCGGCCGGATGAAAAAGGCAGTTCTTTTCTCCTTTCGCCGGATCGGAGATGACCATCGCTTGGGTCACATGGGATCCCGTCCCGGACGTCGTTGGAATCGCAATCAGGGGAAGAACTCTCGAAGTGGGAAAAATACAATCCTGAAAAGGATCCGTGAGAATGGAACGCCACCGGTCCCAATCGAGGGAAGAGAGGCCGGCGAAAAGCGAAATGGCCTTGGCCGTGTCGATTGTGGACCCACCGCCGACGGCGATCACCAGGTCCACGCCCCACGACTTGGCCCGTTTGATCCCGGCTTCGACGACCGCGGTCGTCGGATTTGGAACCACGCCGTCAAAATGAACCGTCTCGATATCCGCCTTCGAAAGAATCGCCCTGACCTCCGCGTACAGAGGAGCCAGGGCGGTTTCGTGGGCGGGGGCCGACACCAGCAGACATCGAGTGCCATATCTCCGGGCGAGGAGGCCGCATTCGCGCAGTTTTCCGGCGCCGAAATACACACGAGTGGGTTGCCGGTAAACAAATGACTGCAAGACCGCCATCATTCCGCTCCTGCCGCCCGCCTCGGAGAAAGCCCGACGCTCTTCATAGCGATTCGCCCGCTCAATTCCATCATCCTCGAACTGCGAGCCTTCTTTCGGTCGGGGTCACGCTATCATTAAATATATTATCATGTCAATAAATTTTTATTACAGAACTTCCCGCTTATCACCGGCATTCTCTAAAACCTTTTCGTTAGTCGAGGCCCTAAATGGATCAATAATCAGAATGTGGATTATTTTTTTATTAAGTGGCAGAATAGTAAAAAAGGAGCGATAATTGAAAAAAACCATCTATTCGAAAATTGGATTGTGGTTGGGTTTATTTTTGATGATTTTATTTGTTTCACTGGCGAACGCTGAAGAAGGGAAAAAAGGGCATATCTACGCTTCCCTTATGGGTGGAAAAATATCCGGTGTCCAGTTTGTCAGCTCCTTTAGCAGCTGGGGTCATCAAATTTATGAAGTGTCCAGTGAAATTCACCCCCTGTTTACTAAGGCAGGCGGGACGGGCTTAGGCTTTGCACTTGGATATTCCTATGAACTGCCTATGGTTGACAGCATGCGCATTTCCCTCTATGCCGAGTTGAACTGTTATCCCAAAACTGCGATCCCCGATGGCGACGAATGGGACTTCAAGAGCACGACATACGATTGGAAAAATTATAGCTACATATACAACATCACGCCGCGCAAGCGCACCTCAAGCAGCATCAACACGTTAGGGTTAACCCTTGGCGGCGTGATACGGTTTTTTCCTTCCATCCCCGTCGGACTGGATTTCGGGTTGGGATATTGCCGCTTTAGCCAAAAATATCTCTCGGAAACGTGCTTGGCCTATTCCGGATCAGGCAATTATGACACGCTTGGCTATACGGATATGGTTAGCTACGCGGGGGAGGGTTGGCTGAAGAACAACCATTCGACGATGGCCATCAAGCTTGGCCTCCAGTTTTTCCTTTTGAAAAATCTCTCCTTAAGCGCATCATGGGTCGATCATATTTATACAAAGAGTTATGTCAGTTCGGAATGGGAATACGTCGATGGATCTGACCTCGTGTTAGATGATGTTCTGGGGGCCGGTTCTCTCCTCCAGATCGGGCTGATTTACATTTTTTGAAAAATCTCTTTTTAAGAGCATCATGGGTCGATCTTATTTATCCAAAGAGGTATGTCAGTTCGAGCTGGGAATCCCGTCGATGGATCTGACCTCGTGTTAGATGATGTTCTGGGGGCCGGTTCTCTCCTCCAGATCGGGCTGATTTATTTCCTGTAAATGGCCCCATGAAGACATAGCTGCGTTTTAGTGCACTATTAGTTCCATTTTCGGCTGACCACGGTCACGAATCCAATCTTATCTTGAAATCCCAACTTGCCCTCGGGAATAAAAATTAAAATATTCGACCGGGGGCCGTTTTCAACCGGATTCGATGGCCTTTTTGACTGGAATATGTATAAAACACTCTCGAGCGACGGCTTCTCCGCGACGAACGTCAACTTCAGGTGATCAATGATCCGGTCCGCGACGGAATCCCGCATCAGGAAAGCAACAATCTTCATCCGTCCCCTGCACTTGGGGCAGCGATTCGCAGTCCTCCATGAGGCCTCCGAATCGGGATTTATTGCAAAAAAAAGCCACACTTTTGGCGTGGCTTAATAAAGAGAAAAAAACCCGGCAACTTCCTACTCTCCCACCAGGCACCCCTGGCAGCACAAGCGCTTCGCAGTCCTACGCGACGCTTCGGAGCTAGGGCCATCGGCACCGGAGGGCTTATCAGAATGCCGATTAACCTCGGCCCCGGACGCAACAATTCTCTTGGTTCTTCGTTGTATTAATCATGAGAAAAGTTTTCGGCACGGTCATTCTTGTCTCGGGAGTGCTTTCCGCGGCCCCTCAGCCTCAAGTCCGATGGGCGGATGTTTATAAATCCGGCCCGGTTCAAATCCAAACCGATCCTTCGTTCGGCCGGGGGGTGGATTGGGGGATTGTCTTGTTCAATAATTATAAAGATATCGTCACCGCCGAGGACGGGACGGTGTTCGTCACGAATAGCCGGGAACACACGATCCATAAATTCGACCCGACGGGCCGGAAGCTGCTCACCTTCGGCAAACCCGGCCAGGGGCCGGGGGATCTACAGAACCCCGGATCGCCGAGCTTTCTGAACGGGAAGTATCTGGTCGTGACCGAATACGCCTTGACCCACCGGATCAGCTTGTTCGACCTCAACGGCCGTTTTTTTAAACTCCTCAAAACCCAGCGTCCCGTCTATGATGCCGTCGGCCTTTCGGGAACGAAAATCGCTTATTTTTCCATACAGTTTGAGACCGGGGGAAAGAAGTCGGATCACAGCCCCGGGCTACAGACGATAACAGCGACGGCTCGGATCGTCCTCAAGGATATTGAAACAGGGGCGGAGCGGGTCGTCCTCACTCGGATGATCCCGAGCCATCACTATATGATGAATGCGGGAATGAGCCTGAGCTTCGGCTCCGAAACAAAGCTCCGTGTCCTCATCGCCCGAGCCGCGGACGGGAATCTGGCCGTGGGCATCACGAACTCTCCGCTTATTGAAATCTTTGACCTGGAGGGAAAGCTGGTCCGGTCTTTTTCCCTGAAATTCCAGGCCCGTCCGGCTTCCCCCGCATACATTGCCGGTTATAAAAAGGCCATGATCAACGCCTCCCGGCCTCAAAGCAGCGCCTCGGCTGAGGAGCGGAAAATACTCGCCGAGGTTGAGTCGATCGATTTTTCTACGATGTTCGATAAAACACTGCCTTTATACAAGGATATGATTACGGATGCCGACGGCAATTTTATTTTTTTCCGGTGGGACGACGATCCGACCAAAAATTCACTGGCTTTTGCCGCCTATTCCCCGCAGGGCGAATTTCTGGCCGATAGCCGGTTGGACCCCAGAATCTTTAATATCGGGATTGATTACCGGTTCTGGAAGCTGAATTTCGCCAAAGTCGGTCTGATCGGTTTGGCTTCCCGCTTGGATGATGAGGATGAAAACCCGATATTATTCAGGGCCGATCCGATCCTCCCGGTTCGGAAATGACGGCTTTTAATTTCTAAGAAATTGCTTTTCTGCTCCGCCCGGTTAAGGAGCCCGATTTGTCTCGAAATCCCATCCTTATCTCGAGGACGAGAATAAACCGCATTCAAAGGATGGCAAGGACGGTTGAAGATGGGGAGGTCCGGCCAGGCGCTACGGCCACAAGTATCTGCTCGGCCTCTAATCGCCTGGAATACCAGCTAAAAAGCCTAATTTCGGTATAACTAATATTTTAGTAGACTATCTAATTATATAGCTGTAAGGTAAACTGAAGCCAAAAATTCCCCCCAGAATGGGCGGCGTGGGCATGACAGGAGACAACTTGAAGAACCTTTTACGATTAATGATCGCGCTGTTTGGACTCGGTTTTTACCTGACGGCAAGGCCGACCCAGGAGGCTCAAACCAGTCAACAGCAAGACAGAAAACAAGAAATTCACAAGGCCATCGCGGCCGGAGACCTCGGCAAAATCCAAGCGCTCCTCGCGGCAGACCCCGGCCTGCTGGAATTCCGAGACGAAAACGGCTGCACCCCGCTCCTGAACGCCTGTCTCTCCAGCAAGACGACCATCGCCCATTTTCTTCTGGACCGAGGGGCCGAGGTGAAAGTCCAGAGCAGTTTCAAGCAAACGCCGCTGCATCGAGCCTGTAATGGTCCGATCCGAGATTATGAACTCATCAAACGCCTCCTCGACAAGGGGGCCGACGTTAAAGGAAGAAACGGCTACGACTTCACCCCTCTTTACGGGGCGGCCATGTGGGGCGACTTCAAGGTGGCCCGGCTCCTGGTCGAACGGGGGGCCGAGGTCAACGCTCAAAACGACAACGGCATCACCCCCCTGCACCGGGCCGCCCAGGCAGGCAGCCTGGACATCACCCGGTTGCTGCTCGACGGCGGCGCCGACCCCAACGCCTATGACCATTTCAAGGGCAAAGCCCTGGAGAGTGACATCAGCGGCACCATTCTTCAGGTGGCCATCAACAACGGAGAAAATGAAGCGGTGGGCGAACTTCTCATTGCCCGAGGCGCAAAACTCAATCACCGGGATCCTCAGGGAAACAGCGAACTCCACCTGGCCGCCATGAAGGGCTACAGCCAATTGGTTCAAACCATGCTCAAGCACGGCGCCGATGTCGAGGCTGTGAACAACACGGGACGCACAGCCCTGTACTACGCCGCCAAACACGGCTATCGTCGTGCCGCCGAAGCCTTGCTGGCCGGAGGGGCCAAGAAAGAGACCCAGGTGGAAGCCAACTACGGACCGGCGCCCCAGCTCACGGCAGCCTTAAAACAAGGCGAAGCCCATCTATGGCTGAGTGACTACAGTTACGCGGTGAAGACGCAAAATAATTTCCTGGTGTTCACCCTGCAAAACATCATCAGCCAAGCGGCGGAAGCGGGGCTGGCCAACGGCTATCTCAATCCACCCGAGCTCGCCGGTCAGGCCATCACCCTGTTTCTCAACCATCGGAATGTGTATCAAATGGGCGCCAAAGACTTCTCGAAACTGGCCCAAATGACCCCGGATGTGCGTGTCGTCTCCAGTTTCAAGCCCGATTACAGCCAGGAAGAGAACCCGGAAATTCCGGCTTATCGGCTGGCGCTTCCCCACGAAGGGTTCACGGAAGGTGGGATCAAGGGGCAATCGATTCCCGCCCTCAACGGCGGCCTTGGGTACCTGGTGGAGGTGGACGGTCTGAAGATTTTCCACGCCGGGCTGCACATCAGCAGCAACGAAGCCACCATCGTCGCCAAATTCCGCCAAGAAATCGATTACCTCAAACCCTTCGGGCCCATCGACATAGCCGTCCTGGCAGTCTGGGATCACGCCGATCTGGCCGATCCCGCCTACGAGCCCTACCTATACCTCATTGACCAGCTGGCGCCACGGGCAGTTTTCCTTCGGGCCGCCAACAGCCCCGAGCAATATCGGAATTGTGCCGAGGTCTTGAAGGTACGCGGCATCCCCGTTTTTTACCCCGAAGGGAGTGGCGATCGGTTTCATTACCTCCGTCGCCAAGAGCAGAAGTAACGAAAAAAAAACAACCTCGCCAAAATCAAATAAATTGCGGCAGCGAAGCTTGATGCGGTTTTTGCACGAACTGCCTAGAATTGGTCAACCCTGCATTTCGCCGTCGTGCATGGAAAAACCGACTTTTCAGTTCATGAAACTGGCTCGATTGTTATACTTTTTCGCCTTGTTAACAGAAAAATAATGATTGAAAAGAAGTAAGCGATGCAGATCCAGGCAAATATGTCCCCGATGGCAGCGTACGCCGTACGACGACCTTCTGTTGGGACATCAGAATAAAAAACGGCATCTTGGGTGCAATAATAGTCCTGGCCGGACAAAAGTTGTCCTTTATAATTGAAAGATGCCGACAGGCCTCTTGACGCAGACCGGACCAGATTGAACCCCTGCTCAATCGCTCGGAAAGAAGCGGCATGGGTGTGATACGGCGTGATCTCCTTCCAGTCGTTACCGGGAACCAGCATGATATCAACATGCAACGGGCCAGCCTTTTTCATCAGATCAAGAAAATCCATATCAAAACATATGACCGAACTGATGCGCCCGTACGGAGAGTCGAAATGCCGAATGATACCATCTCCGTAATCCCCTTCACCGGGAGTCGGTTTTGCCTTGTAAAACGCAAACAGCATTTCTCCTTGCGGTGATATCCAGGTTATCTTGTTCTTCGGTCTGGCATTGCTGTTGTCATTTTCATAGATCAACAAAGGAAGCCCGATATAAATACCGTTTTTTACCGCAACAGCTTTTGCTCTGCTGATGTATTCATCTTCGTTTTCAGCATTCATGTTGAGCATTATTTCATTACCGAAAACGATTTTGGCATTTGACATGGCGGCCATCTCACAGTTGACCAGAAACAAGTCATTGATTTCATCATTCACCGAGTCCGGCTGATCGCTGAAAACATATTGAATGTATTCCCGCGGAATATTGAGCGATGCGATTTTTACGGTCTTTGCTTCTATATTTTGTGATAAGCAAATCTGCCCATAAAAGAACATCATCATGATGGGCACAAGGTAGACCCAGCAAGCCTTGCGCAACGCATGTTTTTTAAAATCAGCATCCAGCAACCAGTTGACGATGGATGCCGTCCAGTAAATGACAAAGGTAATTCCCCATATGCCGGTAATAGAAATCAGCTGTAACAGCGGCAATGAGGATTGCGTGGTGGCCACTGCTCCAAAAGTACCCCCGGGGTTGGCCATGACAGATATGTAATCCATCAAGACAAATGCGGATGGGAGCACAAGAGTTGAAACAATTCCTTTAAGGCGCAGTGAGATGATCCTGTCGATAAGGAATACCAGGGCGCTAAAAAGGGCCATCATGAAGGTCATGATAAAGTAGAAAGTACCGGATACCGGCATCATTCCCTTCCAGATAAAGATGTTGGAAATGAACCCGGCGAAAACCAGAAAAAGAAAGCCTTTAAACGCTTTATTCAGTCTAATGAACCGGACTAAAAATATGGGCGCCAAAAAGGTCGCAAGCGGAACAGTCCAGCGGCCATTGGCAAAGAATAAAAAGGCAAAACCAAATAAGAGATACAAATACGAGAAATATTTTTCAGATTTGACGGATCCCAACTTTATTACTCCTTGGAGATATCATATTCAGCTGGCGGCTACCCTTCGGTTCTGCCCAGCAGCAATCCCAGCAGCTGCACCCGATTTTTTACGCCCAGCTTGCGGTAGACCTCGGTCAGGTTGTTCTTGACCGTCTTGGTGGAGATGAAGAGCCGATCCCCGATCTCCTCGTTGCTCAGCCCCAGCAGCACCAGGTGAACGATATCGGCCTCGCGCGGGGTCAGACTGAACCGGCCGAGCCGCTCCGCCATGTCAACAGGAGGGTCCTCCCTAAATGGCTGAAAGTCCGCCTGATGCGTGCGCATATTCCAGGCCATGAGCAGCAGCGGCGGTACGGGAATGGCCAGCAACAGAATGAAAACGGCCTGGTAGGCGAAGGCGAGGGAGAAGAACCGGAAGGGGATGCAGAAGAAATCGATCAGCAACGGCACCACAGCGAAAGCGAGCAGGAAATAGAGGCCCTGGGTCTTGGCCAACCACCCTTGTCGGGCATTCGTGGCGCTTTTTCCGCCTAGTGCCATCCCCGCCGACGGCAGCAGCAGCGAGAGGATCGCGGCGGCGATGAACAGCCGCACCATCCAGAGTTGAGTGGGTGAATAGGCCCCGTCCCCGATCTGACCGACGGTGAAGAGGAATGAGGTGGCGACGACCGCCTGCACGCCCCAGAACGCCCGGTTAGCCCAAGGCGGATAGTTCCGATCACGCATCGCCTCGGAGAACCTCAGGAAGGAATGGAAAACGAAAATCTGCAGCGGGAGCAGCACCACAGCGGCCAGCAGGGAGAACATACCGATCTCCAGCGGCGCGAAAGAAGAGAAAAATAGCTTAGACATCACGTTTAGGAAGGTGAAGCCGCTGTATACCGTGATGAAAACGAAGAACTTCCGCACGAAAGGCAATGGAAATCTGCGTTGCAGCCGGTGAGAATAGAGGACAAGCGCGGCCGTCAGCAGGGCAAACAGGAGATAAGCCAACAGGTTTTTTGCGAGCATGCGATTTTCCGCACCAAATCATACCATATTTTGAAAGCAACCTGCCGCCCGGAACGATCGGGACTCGGGTCCCTTTTTTTGTTTCGGGACTCGGGTCCTATGGTGCAATCGCCCGTTTCCCCTTATCCTGGGGCCGATTCATTCATCCGGAGGATACCATGTTTAAGAGAATGATTTTTCTGCTGATACTGGCCGCCACCTCGAGCAATTGCGCCTCCCGTCACCCCCTGCATGGGTATTGGCAGGGCACCATGTCGCTGAACCAACACCATTCCCCCATAACGCTCCACTTCTCCGCCGCCGGGGGAACGATCTCCTGCCCGGAAATTGCTTTTCACAATGTGGCGCTGAAGCGGGTGCAGCACGCTGGAAACCAGGTGACGTTCACCATTCCCGACATCGATTCACAGCTGCGTTTCTCGGCGGTGCTGCGGAAGGATCAGCTCGCCGGCTCGGCGCGGATCGATGTCAACGCTGGGCGGAGCCTCGTGACCATCGGTTTCCGGGTCAGTCGTCTTGAATCCGACCCGCCCCGACCGCCCTATGCGATCGAGAAACACGCCATCCCCAGCGGAAAAATTAGCCTGGACGTCCATATCTATCGGCCCGACCGTTTAGACCGTCACCCCGCCATGGTACTCCTGCCCGGCTCCAACTCCAGAGTGAAACAGGATGTCGCCTTTTTTGCCGACTTCTTCGCCCGTCTGGGGGTGGAAGTCCTGATCTTTGACAAACGGGGCAGCGGCGGCTCCACCGGGGATTATGAAACGGCCACCTATGACGATTTTGCCGCTGACGCCATCGCCTGTTTGCAGGTGCTGAAAAGCCGTCCCGGCGTTGACCCAAAGCAGATCGGCCTGTGGGGCACCAGTCAGGGGGCAACTCTGCTTCCCCTCATCGCCGCCCGCTCGGCCATCCCCTCGTTTTTGATCGCCGACTCCCCCGAAGCGGGCACGGTCGCCCAATCATCCGCTTTCCAGGACAGCCTGCGCCTCATCCGCCTGGGCTACTCACGCCGCGAGGCCGATATCGCCGCCGCCAGCCACCACGAGGTGGCTGCCATGATCGGTCGCCAGGCCACGGCGCAGGAGGTCGAATCCTTCATCCGCGAAAACTCCCGCAAGCATCTCTTCATGAATCAGACCGCATTGCATGATCGGATCCGCATCACCCCGGCGGCGTATGCCGGTTTCTACTGGGCGGACCGAGTGACCGACTTCACCCCGTTCTGGCAACGCTTGGCCATCGACGCGCTGGTGGTGTACGGTGAAGAGGACAACCTGGTGGATGCGCGCAAGAACCAAGCCCTACTGGCCGGAATGCAGTCGAGCCGCATCCACATCCGAATGTTCTCCGGAGTGGGGCACGTGATGAAAAAGGCCATCGATCCGCTGACGGCGAAACCGGAAACGCTCGACTGGCCGAAACTCGAACCGCGGTACCTCGCCCTGCTGAAAGAGTGGATCGCCGCCCGATGCTCCCAAGCCCAATGACTCCGAATCGCATTCGTTCCGATCTACCCCGCGTGCGGCGGTTGTTTCTGCCACCGCCGGGCGGGGTGAAGAACGACCATTGTCCTAATCCTGGCGAATCCGCAGCGGGGATTGCAGCAGTCAAAATACTTTCCGACGATCGCCTTATGTCATCGGTCATGCAATATTAACCCCCTGCGGTCATTGAAGAATTACCCTGCATATTCCGGACGAATCCGGCCGGATCATGGACTTCCCCACTCGCTCGGCTTCGGCTTTGGTCTCGGTCCGCACCAGACGGTGAACGTTGAATCCGGTATGCCGCCAGGAAAGTAGGCGCTGCCCTTTTCGCCCACAGGCGCAACTACACGGTTTTGATCCGAGATGCAACGTCCAAGAAGAATTCCTTCGACCAGAGTACCAAGGAGGCCGGATCCTTCACGAAGGGTTCCACTTCACGCCGGATCTGATCGATATCGACGCTTTCGATCCTGCGCGTGATCAGGTCACGCAAGTCCCCTGCCGTCAAGAGGGTGGGCTCCGCCCAATGCCCGGTCTGCCGCATCCGCTGTTCGAGATGGGCTAGGCGCAGTTCCGGGTGATAAGCCGCGAACCAGACAAGATCATACCAGTCACGACCCTTAACCCGGCTTTTCCATTGGCGACAGAGAACGGCGTGCATCTTGCCGGCAAAGAGATCGGGCAGGCTGAACGTCCTGACCGCGAACGGAACCGGCCGGAGTAGGAATCGGGTCTCCGTCGTGAATCCCGAGGGCGGATCGGTATCGACCTCCAACTTGATCTTCAGAACCTGGTTCTTGGGGACGCTCCGGACAAGACCCTGATCGAACTCGACCGTAATCATTCCGGTCCGCGTTTCGGCCTTGAGGAAGGCGGACTGGATGGCCGCTCCGGCCGGCTTGGCCCGGATTTCGATCACGACCGCGAATCCGAAGGACGCGAGTTCCCTCTTAAGGGCTTCGCCGTAATCGGTCAGGTCGAAATCCACGGTCTTTGCCAGCAGCGAGAAATCCAGGTCCTCGGAGAACCGGTCCAGCCCGTAAAGCACCCGGAGAGCCGTACCCCCGTAAAAGGCCGCCTTCTCGAAGAACTTGATCCTCCAGAGGCCGAGAAGCGCGATCTCCTGCATGATCTCCCTGAGGGCGTGCAGGGAATCCTCGAGCGAGTGGATCTCGTACGCGGCCAACATCTGGCGGATGGCCTCGTTCATTCGGGCCTCCCTGGCTTGGATCTCCGCAACTGTCCGATATACCGGCTCAAGCGGCCCAATCTCAGGGAACGATAGCGTCCGGCGAATTCTTCGATCCCCTCGGGGGAAAAGGAGCGGATGGCGCCGGCGTCGATCCGCAGGTCCACTTCAAGGAACCGACCCATCTCTCTAATGGAAGCGATAGAAGCGCCGCGCACCGATACGATCTTGTCGGCCAAGGCTTTTTCGGGAGAGGCGATCAGAAACGCTTGGCCACGCTCCCCTTCAACCCGGACCATGCCGGTCTCATAAGCCCGGACCGGAATCCGCCGGTAAGTGAAGAGTCCCACCGGCGTATTGAACCTGCGCGGACGATTCGGCGTGACCGATGTCAGAGACTCGACCTTTTCCGGGATGATCCCGTAATAGGCAAGCGCGTAATCAAGAGAGACGTAGGAAGGGCCATATACGAGATTGGCCAGCAACTCCTTGGAATAAGGCTGCCTTCGATACTTGTCTCCAAAAACATACAAGCCCTTCTTGATCCTGATGATGATCCCCTGCCTGAGGAGATTGTTGATCCTGTTTCTGGGATAGGCCAAGTCCTTTAAGGCGTCAATCAGGACTTGATAATCGAAGATCTCAGCTGTGATGCTGTCTCGGACATTGACGGCCATGTCGCATCTTCCTTATGAAATCAGGCGAGAAATGATCTTTATTTAACATAGTAAGTTGACTATTTGTCAACATACTATGTTAATTTATTGTAATTGTCAATCCCAGCTGCAAAACTCTGAGCTGGGCGGATTTTTAAGAAAAAAAAAGCCACGCTTTCGGCGTGGCTTATTTAAGAGAAAAAAAACCCGGCAACTTCCTACTCTCCCACCAGGCACCCCTGGCAGTACAAGCGCTTCGCAGTCCTACGCGACGTTTCGGCGCCAGGGCCATCGGCACCGGAGGGCTTAGCTTCCGTGTTCGGAATGGGAACGGGCGTTTCCCTTCTGTCATGGTTGCCGGGATTTGAATACATACAAATCCCAATCGAACTTTAATTGCGGCCTTTTTTGTTTGAATAAACTTTCAGGAGATCTGCCTGTGCCCTATAGCCCTGGCGGGAGGGAGAAGTAATCGATGACTCAACCGCCTCCTAAAGCCGCATTCCGACAAGAAGGCTCAGCGACGAGGTTTTCCAGGCCTGGAAGAAGGAGATTTTATTCAATGTCCTCAATCCTTGATGGAAACGCCCCTCGCAGATAAAGATCCGGCCAAAGAGAGGAAACTCGAAACCAATTCCGGCCACCAAGCCATAATCCAGTCGTTCGATATCGCCAATAATGGGTTCCATCCAGGACTGACCTCCATATTCCACCTTGCTCCTTGCAGCCAAGATATACGCCGCATATCCGCCGGCATAGAGCATGGGCCGAATTCCAACCGCGGTTTTTCCCGGGCGCCATCGCACCAGCAGGGGCACTTCCAAACAATCGAAGCGGATGTGATTCGTCACGGCCGAACCGAAAGACGGTATTCCTTCAGCGGTCCCGCGCCGAACGAAGGCAAGTTCTGGAGCCAGAAATAGGTTCCTGGCCAAAAGCCATTCCCGGGCCAGCGAGAATTGAAATCCGGTCAATGATTTGTCCGCATAGCCGGAAACCAGAGTGGACAGGTTCGGCCCGCCTTTAACCGTGAACGTCGCAGCTCCGAGTTCGCATCCCAGAAGTAATGCCAATATTGGAAGACTTCTTTTGATCATCGGTGTCTCCTCAATACCCGTCGGCGATGAATTGAAGCGCTCTTTCCAGCACCTCGTCCCGGCCGGCGCGGAGGCCGGCGATGGTCGGCCGGATCTCGATATCAGGGACGATCCCGATGCGCTGAGTTTGACGTCCTTCCGGATAATATACTCCCAAGCCGGTGAATGCTGCCCTGATTTTCCCCGGCAGATAAATAATTGAGACATTGCCGTCGGCCCCGGCTGTCTGGCTTCCGATCAGCGTCGAACGCCCTGTCGCCTGCAGCGCCATGCAGGTGTACTCGGCCTGACTTTGGGTTCGTTCATCGGCCAGAATGACGATCCGTCCCTTATAATAATCCGGATTCGCATGGGATGGGCCGGTCTGGATCCATTTGGCTCCGAAGTATCCGGGAGCATCGATCAAGGGATAATGAAACTTGGCCCAAGATTTAGCGTTTTCGTTGAGGTATTCGTTGATCGCCCATATGGTGCCGCGCGGATAGTTGCGGACATCGAAAACGATAGCCGTCGTATTTTTCAGCAAGGCGATGGCCGGAGAGATCTGTTCGGGCTCGAGGACCCCCATGTTGATGTAACCGATATTGCCGTCCAGGATTTTGAAGGCGACGATGGCGTTTTGAGTTGCGGCGTATTCGGAATTGTAATCGGCGTAGGTGACTCTCGGAACCGACAGGGTCATCGGCGGGCCATCTCGTTCAATGGTCAAGGTCATGATCGGCGACCGGCCGGCAAACAAATGTGAATTGATGTTGCGCTGCAGGGTGGGTTCGTTGGACGCGGGGATATAGGGGCGTATCGCCTCACGGATGACGGCGGTGCTTCGGCCGTCGACATGAGTGATCACGTCGCCCGGACGGATATCAGCTCCGGCCAGTAACATCGGATAGACAAGGATAACGACCGTGCGGCCTTCGACGAAGGAAACTTCGAAACCCGCCCGGTGGGTCCCGTACCGGAAATCGTTGAGCACCGAGCTCGTCACCCTGCCGTGACTGTCGTTGATCCTGGCCCCCAGCTCTTCGACCAGCAAATGAAAATCGAGCTCTCTCGACGCCGCTTGAAAACGGGGGATGAAGGCCCGAAGGATTTCGTCCCAAGAATCGTCCATCAGGTTCTTGTAAGGAAAAAAATATTCGATGGTGTTCCAGTAGCAGAACAGGGTGAGGAGGCGAACGTCCTCCTGTTCCCAAGTCAGCGTCTCGATCTCCTTATCCTTTAAAAACTCCAGATTGCCGGTCTGATAAACCGCTGAGTAATATTCACAAAGGGCCCCGTCGTGGCCGTCACGAATATCTTTAAGGACGGCGGCTATCAGCGGCGTCAGAAAAACCGAGTTATCCAACCAGTTCCATTCGATATTGACGAGGTCGGCCGGCGGCGCCGTGAATTTGGCGATTTTTCCATAGCCGGCTTTTCGGATGAGCTGAAGCAATTGATGTTGGAAAGCATCCGGATCGCGCGCGGCCTTGACTCCGGGAATCATTTCCAGGATCTCTTTGTTCCAGTCGAGCTGCCCGCCGGACACATTGTTGTGGTAGTATTTAAGAAACCCCCATACGCGGCAGAGGCCGGCCAAGCGCTCGGTTTCGCTCAATTCGGCGGCGGCCAGAGTGGTCCCGGCCAATAAAACCCAGGCTAGAAAACAAATAGCGAAACTCCGCGCAATTCTCATCCAGCCTCGGCTGGCGGTCCGCCCGATCCGCGGATAACGGATACAGCGTAGGAATACTATTTGGGTCATCTTTCCCTCCTCAAGAGAATATTCGAAATTACGCTGTGAATTCTTGCAGCAATAATTATGCCATTACCTCTTCCCAGGAAACGTCTGATGGCCTGTCATCATTTCCGGACATCCGTCCCTCGCCGAATACAACTCAAGGGCTGTGATGGGAATCAACCCTTCCTTCCCCACGAACACCGCTGGGAGCTCCCGAGCAAAGAGATCCCCTCGCCGCGCATCGTCGATCCGAAATATTTCTTGGAATACACTGCGGCGGCAAAGCGGGCTTAAAAAGACATGAGGCGAGCCCGGGGCAAGGCATGGGACGGATGATGAAAATGTGATAGAGATTACTATGCGTCGCCGGGGACACGGCGCCAAGGCCATAATTCCCTTCCCGGATCCGGTAATTTTATTTGCCTCCAGGGGGAATTATGCTTGACGTTCATCAAACCAACCCTCTCCCTCATGAACCGAATATTAACCGGTACGCTTCCATTAAAACTAGGCTACCTATCCATAGGCACCTCTGGCAATACAAGCGCTTCGCTGTCCCGTGCGGCGTTTCCTAGCCAGAGCTTTTGCGAATATTTCAGACTTAAGGGGATATTTATCTTTTCAAGACTACGAAGCCGAAACGACTCCGGATATCCGTGTTTCAAATGCATGGATATCTTCGGTGATGATCTTCCGGAGCTCTGCCTTGATATCATCCGCCGCCAATTCAAATTCATCCGTTAT
>Ga0105099_10000884_pt1 | contig 19833 bp, 21 predicted proteins | sample PPLLak3cmMay2015_2_FD_79138 | JGI IMG/M metagenome (GOLD analysis project Ga0105099, IMG submission 79138) | Freshwater sediment microbial communities from Prairie Pothole Lake near Jamestown, North Dakota, USA - PPLs Lake P8 Core (1) Depth... | ecosystem: Environmental > Aquatic > Freshwater >... | reverse complement strand
TTGTGGTTTATCAAAGAAGCCCTGCCGATTTTTATCATAGCCTCCGTGGTGTTGTTTATTTTAGATAAGTCAGGCGGGCTGCTGGTTCTACGCAATGTTTTAAAGCCGGTTATCGTTGTGTGGCTCGGTCTGCCTTTGGATATTGTCGACGCGCTCATTCTTACCATGGCGCGCCATGAGGCGGCAGCCGGATTGATATTGAACATGGTCGATCATGGGCAGCTTGATTATGTGCAATGTATCGTTGCCGTTGTCCTTACCACCATGTTCGTTCCCTGTTTCGCGAACATCGTTGCAATGTGCAGGGAGCTTGGAATAAAAGTCGGCCTGTATATTACGGGGGCCATCAATATCTCGTCATTCGTGCTGGGTGGATTGATACGATTGTTGCTGCAGGCAATTTTTTAGCCACGATTATTCATGAATCAGAGGTACAATTCAGCGGTTATTTTTTAACGGAGGTCATTGTGAAAAAAGTCATTTGTCCGGACGAGATACTCGAGCATTTGTGGAAAATGAAGGAAGACGGAATTGGCGCTCTCGATTCTCTGGAGAAAAGTTTCGATTCCGCGATAGATCAGGTCATGATCGACGGGCTCACTGCGCAAGGGCTTGTCGTTATCGATAAGGAAAAAAACACTATCGCCCTGACCGAAAAAGGCGAAGCCCAGGCACGGCGTATAATACGCGCGCATCGTCTTGCGGAAAGACTTGTTCATGACGTGCTGCGCGAGGAGTTCGAGGTCGGCGCGTGTGAGTTCGAGCACACCCTGACTCCGGAGCTGATCGACGGCATCTGCACGCTTTTAGGCCACCCCAGAGAGTGCCCCCACGGCAAGCCGATACCGGAAGGCGCATGTTGCAAACGAATTGACAAATCCGCCCAATGTATGGTTGTGCCGCTGACCGATCTAACGGTCGGCATGAGCGCTGAAATCGCCTATGTGCAATGCAGAAACGACCAGCAGATGCACCGGCTTGATGGACTGCAGTTACGGCCCGGCGCCAAGGTCAAATTGCATCAGAAATACCCCACGTTCGTGATAGAATGCGAGGGCATGAGCATTGCTTTGGACGTGAATATTGCTTCGAATATTAAGGTGTGGGCCAAGGATGTTGTGAGAGAAGGGGAAAAAAAGTGCGACAGGGGGCTTTTCGGATTCAGGCGCAGGCATGGGAGACGGAATGGCATTCAATCATAAAAAAGGACAGGAGCTATGCACACATCGATAGTCTGCGTTCCTGTTGAAAAATCAGAAATAGTAATTACGACTCTTGTCGAAAAGAGAATACAACATGCATGATGAAAAATATTCATTTCAGGACACTATTCTTGATTCCATCGCTGATGGCGTTTTTACCGTGGACAAAGAGTGGAACATAACCTCCTTCAACAAGGCGGCGGAAAAAATCACCAAGGTCCTGAAAACTGAGGCTGTCGGCAAAAAATGCTGGGAGGTTTTCCGCACCGACATTTGTCAACATGACTGCATGCTGAAAAAAACATTGAAAACCGGTAAGCATTGTGTTAATGTAAAAGAGCATCTTATTAACAAGGACGGGCGAAAAATACCGATCACCGTATCCACCGCACTATTAAAAACACCCGAGGGCGCTATTGTGGGGGGGGTTGAAACATTCCGCGACATGAGTGTTTTCGAAGAGTTGAGGAAAAAGATCATGGGACAACACTCGTATACGGATATTATTACAAAAGATGAAGCGATGATGAGGATATTCGACGTCCTTCCGATAATGGCAAAAAGCGACAGCACCATACTCATCACCGGGGACAGCGGAACAGGCAAGGAACTTCTGGCCCAGGCGATTCACTCCATGAGCGACCGCTCCACGCAGCCCTTTATTACGGTTAATTGCAGCGCGCTGCCGGACACGCTGCTTGAATCGGAGCTGTTCGGGTATAAAAAAGGTGCATTCACCGACGCAAAGCAGGATAAGCCCGGCCGGTTTCATCTGGCGAAAGGCGGCACGCTGTTTCTCGATGAGATCGGAGACATTTCGAAAGCAATGCAGGCGAAGCTTCTCCGGGTCCTTCAGGAAAAGAGGTTCGATCCGCTCGGAGCAGTGAAGTCCGAAGCGGCGGACGTCAGAATCATCACAGCCACAAATCAGGACCTTCTTAAGCTGGTGGAAGAAAAGAAATTCAGGAAGGATCTCTATTACAGAATAAATATTTTAACGGTAAAACTGCCGCCCCTTAATTCGCGTAAAAGCGATATCCCGCTGCTTATCGAACACTTTATCAACCATTTTAACAGTATCTACCAGAAGGAAATTACCGGCGTCAATGATGAAGCGCGAAACATTCTGATGCGGCATGACTTCCCGGGCAATATCCGCGAATTGAAAAATATTATCGAACATGCGGTTATCATGTGTCCCGCTCATACTATTGCGTGTGAGCATCTGCCGGAAAACCTTCTGAATTTTATTCCGTCGCCTGGCAGAATTCTGACAATACCGGAAAACATCCGGAATTACGAACGGCAGGAGATTGTCAATGCGCTCGAAAATAACCGGTATAACAAACAAAAAACCGCCGAACAACTCGGTATCCACCCGGCGACCTTATGGCGTAAGATGAAAAAAATGAACCTGTTAAAACAATAACTACCCCGCCTTTTTATTATCAGCACCGAAACCTGTTTTAATAAAAAACGCAGTACACACAGCGCATAGTGCATGGAAAAAGACAAGGGTATAACCGGTTGGAAAATCGAAGTAATATGAGATAGTTATAGACATCATATTGATCACTGTTCCGATTATCCATGCACAGGCAAGCAGGTTTTTTCCAATAAAACCGGAAAACCTTTTTAAATGACTGATCTGGATTGAGATAAAGGTCGGGCCCAGCAGAATCGCAAACACGACCAGTACCCCTGCTATTTTCACCGAGCTGGTTACAGTCGCGGCAAAAGCGGTAAAAAACAGCATATCATGTATGTTGCCTTTAGTATTTCTGCTGAAAATAAACAGTAATAATCCTATTGCAAGATAAAGAGCGGCAGTAATATATACATCCTTCATCTCCGTAAAGAGAATATCATATGCCATGAGATTCTGGAATTTTTCCATGCCGTGGGGAGATTTGGAAAGAAGAATGAAAACACCTGAAATGCCAAGCGCATACAATAGTCCGATGACCGCTTCGAGGTGAGCGGATCTTTTGGAGATAGTTGAAATAAGCGTACCGGTTATCAGAGCAAATATCAGCGACGTGCAGTACATATATCTGCCATGATAAAAAAACAGGGAGACGGCTGCACCGAATGCAGCCATCTGACCGATTGCAAGATCAGTGAATATTATATTCCTCTGAATTATCCGTATCCCGAAATAGGAATGGATGCCGAGCAGCACGAGGGATATGGCAAATGCCGGAACAAGAATATCAATCATTGGTGATTCTCCTTACTATTTCATCAAACAGTGAGAATATATCGGTAACGCCGGCGACTGAATTGACGTCATGAGGAAGAACCGCGTATCTCGCTTTTGTTTTCTCTGAAATCATTTTAACGGGTTTCTGCGAGTGGTAGACATCGGTAATTATCAGCGAGACGCTCCCGGTTTTAACCACATCGATTATCTTTTTAATATGGGCCGATGTCGGCGGTATGCCGGGCAACGGCTCAATTTCCATAACCAGGTCAATACCGAACCTGTTCAGGAAATAATCAAACAGCTTATGATACTGAATGACTTTGATACCTTGCATGCTTTTAAGCTTATCGCCCCACTCTTTCAGTTTTGCATCCCATGCGGATGCAAACTGCTCAAGGTTAGCGCGGTAAAGCGAGGAGTTCTGATTATCAAGCGCGCACAATTTGTCGCAGATAGCCTTGGCCAGTATCAGGATATTATCCGGATTTAACGAATAATGAGGATTCCCCGAAGGGTGAACATCGCCATGGGCACGAGACACATTTTCAGGCTTGTCGATTAAATCGACATGCGCAGAAAGATCGAGAAATCCTGATGCGCCCGGCTGGACTTTTGCGTTCTTGGAGTCTCTGATAAGCGGCGGCATCCAGCCGATCTCAAGTTCTGCGCCGTTGATGATAAGAAGGTCTGCCTGCCGTACCTTTGCAATCAGGGACGGTTTGGGCACAATATAATGCGGATCCCATGTTCCTGAAGCGAGCGCGTCGACCTGTATGGAATTACCGCCTATTTTTTTGGCAATATCGGATATATACGGATATGCAGTCACCACTTTCAATTGGGCAAGGACGGGAAGGTAAAAAAATGCAATAAAGCTTATGATAAATATTTTTTTCATGATAGCACCTCCGGGTTAAAATGCATGCGCGCCATGAGCGCCGATAGATATATTCGCCTGCAGCATAATCTCGTGGTTCGTTTTCAGCTTTTCTTCAAAATATTTTGACCGGTCATAATTATACTGTAACCTGAACAAGGAGAATTCTGATGGCATGCAATCCATCATTGCAGATACTTTATACATGTTATCAGGCAATTCCTGGTCGATTTTAGACAGTTCGACTCTATTCATGGGAAGCAAATCACCTCTCATTCCGATTTTCCATCGCCTGAACGGTTTTATAATCAGCTCACCGTAAAGACCGGATTGTTTTTTGAGAAGCGAGGTTTTTTCCGTTACTGAATCCGATTCGACGTGATAATGGTCGCCATCCATGATTCTGTATATATACTCCGCTTGCAGAGATACATACCGGTATGAATCGACATACCATTTCTGGGTGATATCTGCGCCAAGCAGCCATGTTTCGGCAAATACCGCATGCCCTCCAGCAGCATCAAGGCCGTGGTTGATTCTTGAACCTCCGTATGCTCCGGAAAATCCTGCATAAATGGTATAATTATTAACATCAAAAGATGTCTTTATGAATCCGGTGTACAGGTTTGGTCCTTTGGCGTCTTTCACTTCATATCTATCATTGGCATCGTGAAACCCCTCATTGCCGAAACTGTTTTCATTGGCTCCCATAAGAACTTCCGTTCCACACAGCAGGTAGAAATTCATCGGAGCAAGCCAGCTTATCTGTGCGCCGACCTCATCGATTCCATGATGACCCAGAAGAGCATTATTAACAAGAGGCTGATCCGCAAAATTCCAGCTATGCGCGTGCTGCGAATTCAATCTTCCAAAGGAGCTTAAGAATTTTCCGGCTTTAATGCTGAATCCGAAAGGAAGGCATGTCGTGTTAAAAAACGCCTCTTCTATTTCAAATCCTTCCAGGGAAAGGTGAAATATTCCGGTGAGTTCAAAATAAGGGTCCACAACGGAATATAAGGCAAGTTCAGCATAATTAAAATTAAAGCCGGTTTTTCCATTGGCAGGTGCGTGACTGTGCCCATGTTCCTCTCCACTGCCCCCATGAATAAATCCGGGGATTTCCATGCTTGCAAACTCTTCGTCTTCGATAGTCCTGAATAGCCCGGAAACGTCTGTAATAAAAGAGATATCGGGCAGAAATTTCACCTGAGAAAAAGGTGATGTATTTGCTGATTTATTTTCCGTCGAATCTCTGCAGAAAGCAGGTGCTGAAAAGAACAATAGTATTCCAAATATAAAAAGTGATTTGTTTATTCGCATAGTTACTCTCTATTGTTAAATTAATACACTCTCTTTTTGTATTACGTGATATATTTATAACGCATTGAATTCCAATGTATTATCAGGGTCTGTACGCTGAATTATCCACGATTTCAGATTATATGCGTAAAAAGCTTATGTAATTCAGCTACAGACGCAAATATAGAAATACGATTATTAAAAAAACGGAAATGGTATCAAACAATTATTTGAAAATCAAGAAAAATACGGAGGCGCACGTGGGTTCTGTTCGGAAGGGATTGCAATTGGTACAGGCAACCGAGAAAAAAGGTTATATTCCGCACGGCTTGTAAGCGCCAGTGGAATTGAACTTGTCGCTTTAATTGTAAATGTATTATGAATGTTATAGAAAACGCATAACCAACAGGTGGTTTGAGGAGCGTTGTCAAACTTTTTAATTTCAATAAAACAGTGGTCCTCTGTAAGGACTACATTATGATCCTGTGTGCGCCGGCTGCAACATTCATGCGCATGATGAGAATGGTGTTCATGAAGCAGAAAACCAGTAGTATTGATAAAAAATAGCCAGAGGCTACAAGATATAACGAGAATCCTGTTCAAGGTATTAGCCTTTGGCATAGATCATTCCAAAATTTAAAAAAAGTTTGGTTTGTCAGGTTTCTGAATCAAAAATATATATTAACGGTTTTATCCTCTGCAAGGTTACCCCAGCGTTTTGGTCTATATTTACGTATAGCACAACCGTCAATTTCCGAAAAACAACGACCATTTATAAAAAATCGACAATACGCTTTATCGCGCTATATGCAGGTGACGCATCGGCGCTGCTGATAAACGTTCTCCCGCTGTTACCGGACTCAATAAAATCCGCATCAATCGGAATTTTTCCAAGAAAATAGGCTTTTATCTCATGTGCCATTTTTCTTCCCCCGTCCTTGCCGAAGATGTGTGTCATCTCATTACATTTCGGGCAGACGAATCCGGCCATGTTTTCAATTACACCGAACACCGGCACATTGATTTTTTTACATAAATCAATGGTTTTTTTTGCATCGACGCTCGAAACCTCCCGCGGCGTCGTTACGATGATTGCACCCGTTGGATTTTCAATCATGTTCAGAATGCTGATCGATTCCTCGCAGGTTCCCGGCGGTGAGTCGATAATAAGATAATCACATACACCCCATTCGATTGAATCGAGAAACTGATTGATAGCGCTCTGGCTCGGCAGATCCCGCCATAAAACCCCATCATTCCTGTCTGTTAATAAAAACTGAAAGGACATGATTTTTATTCTTCCATTATATATCAAACACGGTTTAATGGCGCCATTGTCCGTTTCACGTTCCCTGGGAAACAGCATATTAAGCATTCTGCAAATAGAGGGATTTTGAAAATCGGCGTCAAGCAAACCTACGGTGTATCCCTTTTTCACTAAACCGATAGCGATACCTATTGCGATAGTGCTTTTTCCTACGCCATCTTTTCGAGATATCATGATATATTTCTTGCTGATTTTCGACAATATCCCCTGTGGCTTCGTGTCATCCTGTGGGTTTTGTTTCAATGCGAATCTCCTGCATTAAAGATTTTTTTATTTTTTCGGCAACCTGTTATATCAGATACACAAAAATTATGCCATTTTTTAAAATCAGGAAATCTTGAAGCAGTGGTCTGTTTTGTTCACTAAAACAAAGGTGTTATTGCAATAATGCAATATTAAATTGCAACGCAATTGCAATACTGCAATTTTTCTACGCTATAAACACCAATCATCTTTAAAACAATATGATTTATCAGAAAGTTCTATTGTCTGAAGAAAAGTTGTAAAAAAAGGTTAATGGTTAAAAATTGCATAGGAAACAGGATATCAGGCACAGTTATTTTAAAAGATACTTATGTAAATTAATAAACAAAAAAATGCATAACTCCTTTAAAAACATACATAAAGCTTGTCATAAAAAAAATGACCAGATTTACTGGTAAAAGAATATCGGTAGCCGTCAAAATACTATTTGGCACAATTATTGATTACTTTATTTAAATTCAACCTGAAAGTACGCGGAATAAATATCACGGAATATTTCATAGGTGAATTTTAATTCACTTCAAAAAAGGATGGAACATGAAGGATTTAATTTATCTTGACAATTCTGCCACAAGCTATCCAAAACCCCAGGAAGTGTATGATTTTATGAAGGAATTTTATGAAACGTGCGGGGTGAGTCCCGGGCGCTCGGGTTTTGATAGAGCCCTTGAAGCAGAAGAGGTAGTGCATTCAACGCGAAAAATATTAACCAGCCTGTTTAACGGCACAAATCCAAATCATTTAACTTTCAGTTACAATGCAACCGATTCCCTTAATATGATAATACAGGGAATGGTATCAAAGGGAGATCATGTTATCACAACCAATCTTGAGCATAATTCGGTGCTCAGACCGCTCTATCATAAGAAGCATGACGGTGAGATAGAATTGACCCATATACCTTTCAATGCAAGGGGATTTATCGATCCTGACGATGTAAAAAAAGCTTTCAGTAAAAACACCAAACTCGTGATCATAAATCATTCTTCAAATATTATCGGCACTGTGCAGCCGATTAAAGAAGTAGGTAAATACTGCAGGGAAGCTGGTATCTATTTTGCGGTGGATGCAAGCCAGAGCGCGGGCGCTGTTCCGATTGATGTACAGGCTATGAACATCGATCTGCTGGCGTTTACCGGGCATAAATGTCTCATGGGCCCGACCGGTATTGGCGGATCATACGTCGGCGTCGGGGTACCGATCAAAGGCACCAGGTTCGGCGGAACCGGCGTGCGTTCAGCCCACCCTTTTCATCTTGAGGAGTTTCCCTACAGAATGGAGGCAGGAACATTGAACACCGTCGGTGTATCCGGGCTCCTTGCCGGTGTAAAATGGGTACTCAAAGAAGGGCTTGAAAAAATCCACGACAAAGAGATGGCGTTATGGGACAAGCTTCGAAAAGGGTTTGAGGAGATTGATGGAGTGATTACCTATTGTGCCGACAGCCCTGAAAACCATAATGCGGTTCTCAGTATTAATATTAAAGGCTGGGAAGCGGGAGACGTGGGAACTATGCTTGATGTCGATTATAATATTGCGACCCGAACCGGATTGCAGTGCGCCCCTCTGGTGCATAGGTATATGGGAACGGAAAAAATTCACGGTACAGTCAGGTTCAGCGTTGGCCCATTCAATACGGAAGAACACATTAGTAAAGCAATCGAGGCGATAAAAGAGATTGCATCTATTCGTAAGCCGGAAAAATCAATAAAAGCGAATGTAAATCGGGAAAATTAAAAAGTATAGAGAACTTTTACTCTGCAAATACAAGGTGTTACTCTTTGTATTCAGGGTGTAACACTTTTTTTATATTACCATTGCATTGGCGAAAAGTTCGATTATCTGCACTACTTTCATATTCAAATGATAATGTTGAATAACATCAGAGAGTCCATCAACACAATTATGACAAATAGTACATACTTGTTTTGCTCCGGTTGCTTTCAATTGATCCGCTTTTATCTTCGCAACCTCCATACGCAATGGTTTATATTCTGACATAGACAATAAACCACTTCCTCCCGTGCAACAAAAATTTTCTTGCCTGTTAGGATGCATTTCCCGGAATTCAGCACAAATTTTATTTAAAATCCATCGAGGCTCTTCAATAAGATCGCCAGCGCGGGCTATGTTACATGAATCGTGAAATGTCACAGGATCAGGGTTTTTTGATGGATCAACCTGGATACAACCTTGCTGGAGATATCTTTTCAGGGTTTTTATTACCGATTCTGAAGGGATATCTTGCATATAATCTGCCCAGTTATACCCTTCCCATCTGGTAGAGCGATAACCATGCCCGCATTCGGATATAACAATTCGTTTTGCCTTAAGTCTTATGGCTGACTCATAAACATTTTTCGCAACATACGCACCAAGCTTATCATCGCCGGAAAACAAACCAAAATTTGTTTGGTCCCACCCCCAGTTTGTCAATGTCCAACTCTCTCCACCCCGATTAAATATTTTTGCAGCATCAGCAATTGAGCGTGGGTCAAATTTTATTTCGCGAGGGTTAATGACATAAAGAAAATCGCAATTTTCTTTATCAATAGGTATATCAATCTGTGTTGTTACCTTTTCATCCTGGAGTTCTTCCTTTATCCATGCGATCGTTTCCCGATAATCTTCTTTTGAAACAGCCATTTGATTCCCGGTTTCCCACTGGTCTCTGCTTACATTAAACATACCTTCAGGTACAATACCCAATTCTGTAAGAATTCCTCTTGTAAAACGAATCAAGGATGCGGTATCAACACCCATTGGACAATTAAAACTGCACCGGTTGCACGCGCTGCAAGTGCCAAATACGACATTTTTTAACCGATTTAAATCCTCATCACACTGAACAGAACGTGCGTGCGTCCACCAAGGGATTAGTCTGCTTGTAATGTCAATGTGCTTTTTAAAGACCTGGCGTATCTGATCTGCTTTATAGACCGGGGTCATGGTAGGGTCCAATGGTCTGGCTAATGCGTAATGGCATGATTTCGCACATAAACCACAATGAACACACGCAACCATTGATGAAGCGATGTGCCGGTTAATTCTTTTACGAAGAAGTTCAATAAATTCTATTTTATTATTTTTTTGGGGGTGGTATAGCCTTAAATTCCCCTTTGCAATACTTTTAAGATTTTCCCCTTGTGCTTTTTGCTGTGATTTTAAATCAAGTGGTAAATCATATACTGAAGAGTGTTTTTTTTCATGCTTATTCATTCTCTAATCCCTTTCTTTTGAAATATATACCCCGGTGTCCAATAGTTCTCCCTATAAAATAGCGGGTAAATGGATAATAGAGATAATGTGAAATTTTTGAAAATGGCACATATAGTAAAAAAAAAGTAGTCAATGTAAAAAATATGATGAGCGGCGTCTCATTTTTTTCATACTCATTTGGAATAGCAAAAATAGTGGATATGAAAAAAATATTTACGAAAATCAAGGAAAAATAATCGTCTAATGAGCTGATTACCCGCATATTGGGTATGGCAACTCTGCGAATTATCCTAAAAATACCAACGGCAAATGCCATTGCGACAATAAGTTGAAACGCCCACATAATAAGAATATTATCAAGTAATTGAGGCCAATAGGGAATGATAAAGGTTACTCCAATAGCAATTGCAACTCCAATGTGAAAAATGATAAATTGAAAATAAAAGGGTAGATTTTTTCTGGTGCTCTCCATTGCCCAAGGCTGCCCAATATTTATCATTGAATGCAGTATCGCAGCATTTACATTACCTGCGGGAATTGTTTTTTCTTTAAAAAAGTTAAATCGAAAAAGCCATATTAGTTTAATAGTATACATAGTAGCCATAAAACATAATGCTGCAATTTGAACCTCGTTCTCCAAAATACGTAAAAAGCTACTCATTGTTCAGCTCCATATTTTTATCCTTTTCACTCTCTATAAAAATTACCCTTGCATGATAATTTTATAAACCATAATGTTGAGAATTAATAATAATATTTTTCTTATGGTGAGTATGCGATACTTCCGCATATCTCAAAGTTTATTATATAGTTACGAATACTTTGTTCGTTACTGATTAATTATACACATCCGTCAGGTTTTGGAAGCCCTGCGATTTTACAGGCTCCTTTTGCCGGTCCTAATGGAAAAAGATCATAAATTTCTTTCAGCTTGAAACCTGAATTCTGGCATACTTTTCTTACCATTGGGGCAGAGTCGTTTTCCTTCCAGTACTCGCGTATATACCGTATTACCCTCCAATGTTTTTCAGTTAGATCTCCGGTTCCATCATATTTTGCGATAAGTTTGGCAGTTTCATCATTCCATGTTTCCGGCTTCAGAAGAAAATTATCTGAATCTACCTCAAATTCTTTACCATCAATAACAATAGTTGGCATAGAAAATTCTCCATTATAATTGTTAATAACTGAAATTGGGACTTCAATTTCTTGAATTATTTAATAGCATCTGTGTTTTTATTACTTTAAATTGTTAATGAGACAGCACAAACTATAAAGTTTAAGTGCTGCGGGGTAGTTCATTATGAAATGCAAAAATGGTGCCCAATATTTCTTATGAAAAAAAATTGGGCAAATTCTAACCCATTATAGCCACTGCTCTGATGCATTCTATCGTGCTGATTTTTGCAATAAAATGACTCACCCATATATTAAAACTGCTTATATCCTGTTTTTAATCGCAAAGTGAGGTACAATTCCCAGCAGCTTGCTGCGGTTCAATATGATTCTTAAAACACTTGATACCTCGAAGCTCTGCTTCGGGGTAGTTCATTACTTTATGGTTAATATAACTATATAATAAATGTAAATTATAGAATATGTAAAATTTTGAGTTGATAAGATATATCGCATAAAGCCATAAATACCCGTTTAAGAAAAAACAGTTTTACAATAATTGCAATATTGCAATATTTAATTGCACATGCATTGCAATGGTGCAATAATTTTTTGAAGCTGCGGCCCGATTTTCTTTTGAATACGGGAGAAGACACCAATATTCTAATTGGCATGGTTATTGTAGATTATTGAAGCCGAAAGTTAATTATACCGTTTTACTGTATCTATTATATTTTAATTTATCGTGTATTAATGGGAGGTTGTCTATGATTATTGCTCTAACTTCCGAAGGAACTTCTCCGCAGAGCAAATTGGATCCTCGATTCGGCAGATCAAAATATTTTCTTATTTACAATGAGTCGAACGGTGCGTGGGAATGTGTGGACAATAACCAGAATCTGAACGCTGCGCAGGGCGCCGGTATTCAGGCGGCGACCATCATCGCACAGAAAAAATGCAATGTAATAATAACTGGCCATTGCGGGCCAAAGGCTTTCAGAACGCTTGCTGCGGCAGGGGTGGAAGTATATCTGTGTGATTCGGGTACCGTTGAGGAATCCCATCAAAAATATCAGCATGGTGTATTGAAGAAAATCAGCAGTGCAGATGTTGAAGGGCACTGGTAATTATTTCATATTAATATTATTCCTGTATGATCCGGAGAATTCAATATGGCAAAAAAAATTCTGATAATCGATGAAAACGAAAATTTTGTCGCGATTACAAAATCATCGATAAACAACGGTCGCTACGATATTGAAACTTCGCTTGGGGTTCAAGAGAGTGATGAAAAAATTGATGAAAATTCCGAGGTAACGCTGCTGGATATACTAATGCCCCGGCAGGATGGATATAAAAGCAGTACAGATGTTTTATCCGGTGAACACTCTTGTTGCGCACCAGTTGTTCTTTTAACAGGCGCCGGCGCAAATCCGGGTACGGGAAAAACACGGGGCGAATCAGTTATACCGCCTGAAAAGTTTGAGGCATTGATGATGTCATTAGGCGATTTGTCGGATATTTTCAGTGCTACCATTAGAAAGCAAATCATAGAATCCGCAAAAAATGAGCACATATCATTACAAGAGGATACTCCCGGAAAACAGGCGAACAATACACGGTTGCTTGATCTTCATAACGATATTGCAGCATCAGCTGATTTTGAGAAGTTTTCACATACGAGGACCCTTGACGACGGCTCTGTGCTGATATTTCGTCCAATCAAATCAGCGGATGACGTATTATTAAAAGATCTGTTTATGGCGATGTCCGAAGATTCCATAGCATTCACCAAGCTTCAATCCATAAAGGCATTCCCTCATTTGGCTATTGAAGAGCTGGTAAAAACCGGCTGCTTTAAGGGCGTTGCCATCGGCGCATTTTTACAAGGTAAGAATACGGAGAAGATAATTGGCATAGCATGCTATACTCTTAGCAATGCGGTCAACTGCGGGGAAATATCATTTATTGTCCACAATGATTGGCATGGGAAAGGCGTGAGTTCGTATTTGTTGAATGTTATTACCGAAATTGCAAAAAAACGCTGTGTGGCAAGTTTTAACGCGGTTATTCATAAAAACAGAACGCAGGTTTTCCCGTTGTTTTATAATTCGGGTTACAATGTGACCATCAAAAGAGAGTGTAATGTATATACAATTTCCTATCCGATTGAAAATAGGCTGGCTGTGCGAAGGTATATGAATGATAACAAGAAAATTTGCTATCAGGTCGGAATCAGATAATTAAACATGAAACGATCGGTCTCAACTAACATTTGGTATACAAAATCGGCTTATCAATGAATAAAAAAATGCTTATCAAAGAAGTGTTTAAACATGAAGTCTTCCCTGCCATGGGGTGCACTGAACCTATTGCAGTGGCATATGCGGCGAGCGTTGCGGCAAAGGAGCTGGCGAGCGGATTTGATGATATAAATATTACGGTTGATCCGGGAGTGTATAAAAATGGAATAGCGGTCACTGTTCCCAACGCCAACGGGGAGAAAGGCAATCTCATCGCAGGCGTTCTTGGCGCTTTGATAAAAAAACCGGAATTAAAAATGGAAATATTATCGGGCGCGGAAAAAGGAATGATACAAAAAGCGGAAGACATTATCCGTTCCGGCAAAGCAAAGATCAGCTATAATAAACACAAAACGGATCTCTATATCGAGGTTACTGTTAAGAACGGGAAAAACAGCTCCCGTGCAATTTTAGAAAACGGACATACCAATCTTGTCCTTCTGGAGAAAAACGGTAAAACAATTTTTAAAAACCGGTATCAACGCAGCTTGCCGAATACTCCGGGATATAAAACTATACTAAAGAAAATGAGTATTTCGGGAATAATCGACTTGTTGGACGAACTGGATGGAGATGATCTTAGCTATATCAAAACCGGTATCGAAATGAATATAAAAGCAGCCGAAGCCGGTAAAAAAATTAAACACGTCGGTTATTACTTATCCGATCTTGTAAAGAACGGCTACCTGTATGACGATATATTTTCTACCAGCAAAATACTGGCTGCTTCTGCGTCGGACGCACGAATGGCGGGAATAAACCTCCCGGTAATGACGAGCGGCAACAGCGGAAACCAGGGGATTGTGGGCGTGCTGGTACCGTATAATGTAGGGAAGCGGCTCTGGATTAAAGAGAAGAAAATCCTTCAAAGCATTGCGTTATCTCATCTCATCAATAGCTATATAAAGTGTTTTACCGGTGATTTATCGCCTCTGTGCGGTTGTGCGATAGCCGCCGGTATAGGTGCGAGCGTCGCGATCGTATATCAGCAGAAGGGTAAAGATATAAAAAAAATTAATCTGGCCGTCAATAACCTTGTAGCCGATTTAGGGGGTATGTTCTGTGACGGTGCAAAGGGCGGCTGCGCCCTGAAAGTTGCAAGCGCGGCGGAGTCTGCCATCCGTTCCGCATATATGGCGATACATAATTACGGCATAAGCGACCAGGAGGGGTTTGTCGGCAAAACCGCAGAGCAGACGATCAGCCATTTAAACACGATCTGCAACACCGCCATGTCAAAGGTTAACGATGCGATTCTAAAGATAATGTTCGAAAAAAAAGCGGAAAAAATTAAAAAATAATGAACACGACTCATCCTATTACTGTAACAAAGAAAGGTCAGAAACAATGAAAATCGCAATACCAGTAGCAGAAGGAAAACTCTGTATGCATTTCGGTCACTGTCAGACTTTTTGTTTAATCGACATCGATGAAAAAACAAAAAGCGTTGTGGGCTCGAAAAGCCTTGTTCCGCCTCTTCATGAGCCCGGGGTTTTACCGAAGTGGCTTCATGAACAGGGAGCGGAGGTTATTATTGCCGGCGGTATGGGAACGCGCGCGCAACAGTTTTTCCAGCAATACGGGATAAAGGTAGTCGTCGGCGCGCTTGCTGAAAACCCGGAAAAAGTAGCGCTGCAGTGGATCAAGGGAGAGCTTGTAACCGGGGACAATGTCTGTGACCATTAAGAAACGGAACACGCTTTCAATCAGCAGCATTCAATAGGCTGCTGAACAAGGATCGACGATATGCAGGCGACCGTTTTGTTTGATAATAAAGCTGTATCCCCGGACCTTAAAACGGGATTCGGGTTGTCGCTGCTTATCGGCAAAACCGTCATATTTGACGCTGGTTCCGATGGACATGCCGTTATTCACAATATTAAAACACTCGATATCGATACCTCAAGAATAAAAACGATCGTGGTATCACACGAACATTGGGATCATACGGACGGACTGCCTGATGTGTTATCGGTATGTAATAAACCGGATGTTTATATTTGCCCGGGCTCACCAGATACGATACGGCAAAAAATTGCGGCGTGCGGGGTTAAAGTTATTACAAAGTATATCCCGGATGTCATAGCGGAAAACATCTACACGACCGGTGAAATAGCCTGCGTGTACAAGGATGAACCGCTATTTGAGCAATCGATCATTATTGCGGATAACGAGGGGCATACCAGCCTTATTTGCGGCTGTGCACATTATGGCTTATTACAAGGCATTACGAGGATTAAGGGTAGAATAGCCCGTTATCTGCCCGGAAAAAATATTGAAATAAAAACCATCATCGGCGGTTTTCACCTGGCTCATGAAACCAGCGCGACCGTAAACAGCATCGCGATGGATCTCTATGAATCAGGCATAAGAACGGTTGCTCCTCTCCATTGCAGCGGCGAATCAAACGACAGGATTTTCAGTTGTGCTTATAACGAAGGTTATCATGCGCTGAAAGCAGGGAGTACCATAGAACTATGATTGCCACCCTTGAACATACCAGCAAAACGCTGTTGGAACAACATCATCAGAATTGTCTTTTCAAAACTATTCTGAAGGATGCCAGGGAACTGTCGTTTACCTTTGATGCGCAAGGCAACCTGAAAGGCAGGTTTTATTGTCATGAAAAGTATCAGGGGTATAACAACAGGATACATGGAGGAATATTGGCCGCTCTTATCGACGAATCGATGGTGCACTGCCTGATGGGGTATGGGATAGTCGGGGTAACCGTAACGATCAGCATTAAATACCGTTTACCCGTCTATATCAGAAAACACCTTGACATTATTACCTCGATGTCCGGTTCACGGATGGGCGGGGTTTTCTCCGCCTTGAAAAGCGAATTAACGCAGGATAAAAAAAGGGTGGTTACTGCCGAAGCGAAATTTTATACAAAAAACGAATTAACACAGTGTATTCCCGGGTAAAACAGACACTAAACAAATATTCATGTAACCGTATTAAATGAGAAACGTATTATGAAAATAGCCGTATCAGAACACCAGAACAATGTCGCTCTTACCTGTGATTTCTCGAATAGTGTTACGATATTCACCTGCAATAACGGTATCGTAATCAATAAAGAACGAATTGAATTAAACGATCACTTCATTCCTCTGCGCTGCGCAGCACTCAGGGAGCGTGGGGTTGAGGTATTACTCTGCGGCGCGATTTCTTCCTCCTTTGTAATCATGTTGCAACACAGGGGTATAAAAGTCATAAGCGGCGTTTCCGGGGATATCGAAAAAGCGGTGACTGATTTTTTACGGGAGGGGACAGGCCTGTCCCCTGCCGGAATACCCGCCTATCCGGAGAGCGAACGCATGAGGAACAGAGGAAAAAAAGGTTGCATCGGTCAAAAAAGAAATATACATACGTAGTCAGCAATCATTATTAAAGGAGGAATTACATGCCTGGAGGTCAGTGTGCAGGGGGACAAGGGGTTGGCGGCGGAAAAAACACGGGCGCCGGATGCGGCCGCGGAAAAGGCGGAATGGGCGGCACGTCTGCCGCAGGTCCGTGCGGTAACTGTATATGTCCGAAGTGCGGCCACACAGCGCCGCATCTGCAGGGACAGCCCTGTAATCAAAATTTGTGCCCCAAATGCGGCATACCGATGACACGGGCATGACAATAAACTAAAAAAGCGTTACGGACACATACGCGAAAGCTGCATACAGAGTATCTTCGTAACGTTTGCAAGAGAAAGATGGGAAAAAGAAGTGTCTTTATTTGTTTTCATAAATTTTCGTTTCATAATACGTACGACCTTTCAAAAGGAGTGAGCGATGATTGATCTGACGCCAAAAAAAATGTTTTTTACAAAAGGATTAGGCTATCATAAAAATAAACTGCAGAGCTTTGAGCTTGCATTGAGGCAAGCCGGGGTCGCTAAATGTAATCTGGTATGCGTATCGAGTATTTTTCCACCCGACTGCATAATCGTCCCCAGGGAAAAAGGCATCCAGTTAATTAAACCCGGTCAGATCACGTTTGTCGTTATGGCGCGCGAGGCGACGGATGAACCCAACAGGCTTGTGTCTGCTGCGATTGGACTGGCAAGACCCAAAAGCAAGAGAATCTACGGTTATATAAGCGAACATCACGGTTTTGGCCAGACATTGAAAAAATCTGAAGATTTTGCAGAAGATCTTGCGGCAACAATGCTGGGCTCAACCCTCGGCATTGAGGTTGATGCCACTGCGGCATGGGATGAACGAAAACAGGTATATAAAATCGACGGTAAACAGCAGTTTGTGAGCAGAAGCATTGCCCAGACCGCAGAGGGCCATAAGGACGGCTTGTGGACCACGGTTGTTGCCATGGCCGTCATGCTCTTGAAATAGCTGAAAACGTAATACAGATGGAAATCGACAGGTAACGCTACTTTTAGAAAGGGAGATATCATGGAGGGACCGGAATCGCCATGCAATGGAAATAACAGAGAAAATCAGGATAAGGGGATTGCCGACACGCTGATAAAAATTAAGAACAAAATACTGGTTATGAGCGGAAAAGGCGGCGTGGGAAAAAGCAGTATTGCGGTAAGCATTGCCGCAGGATTGGCGGAAATGGGATATAAAGTTGGGTTGATGGACGTCGATCTGCACGGGCCGAGTATACCCCAGATGCTTGGCATACGTAACATTCATGACACGGATACCGGTTCCCCATCTGAAAAACCTCGCAACATGATTTCTTTTGCAAACGGCAAAATTATTCCCGCTTCATATTCAAAATCACTGGCGGTCGTTTCAATTGAATGCATGCTGGACAGCATCGATTCCGCGGTTATCTGGAGGGGGCCGTTAAAAATCGGCGCTATCCGCCAGTTCATCGCGGATGTGCAATGGGATGATCTGGATTACCTGGTCATTGATTCTCCCCCCGGCACGGGGGATGAGCCGCTGACCGTTGCGCAGACAATTCCTGACGCGCAGGCGGTTATCGTGACAACGCCACAGGCTGTTTCTTTGCGGGACGTCAGAAAATCCATCAATTTCTGCAAACAGGTAAATATGAAGATTCTGGGCTTGATTGAAAACATGAGCGGATTTGTGTGTCCCGGATGCGGAAAGCGAACGGATCTTTTTAAAACCGGCGGCGGAGAAAAAGCGGCACGGGAAATGAACATACCTTTTCTCGGTTCAATTCCCATTATACCGGAGGTGGTGGAAGCGTGCGATATCGGCATCCCGGCAATCGATATGTCAAAGAGCTTCGGAAGCGCCTTTAATGTCATACTCCAGAAAATAACCGGTATAAATAAGGAGCCGATACAAAATGGATAATGATCTTGAGCATTTCGGCGATGAAATACAGAAAGAACTTGATGAAGATGCGCGCGCTGTTTACTCGGAAAAAGTGATCCGCTACGCAAATAATCCCGAGAATCTCGGCAGGCTGGACGTACCCGATGCCGCAGCCGAAGTGAAAGGTTTATGCGGAGACACTATGGAGATATATGTCACCATAACGAGCGGCACGATAACGGACGCCAGCTTCATGACCGACGGGTGCGGCCCGACCATAGCCTGCGGCGTTGCCCTGACAAAAATGTTAAGGGGAAAATCACTCATGGACGCATTACACGTATCTCCCGGTGATATTCTGCGCGAACTTGACGGATTGCCGTACGAAAACGTTCATTGCGCCATTCTGGCGACGACAACGTTTTACAAGGCGGTATCGGAATACCTGATCAACACGTAACCTGATCGAGAGCGTCATGCACGACGCTAGTACGTACAAACCAATTGGAAACGATAAACGAAGTAACGGCGTTTAAACGCGGCCGGAGATTGTAAACCCTGCTACAGATTTTTTACTGTATGCCCCGCAAATAACCAATGGATAAGGAACTGAGATGAAGATGCACGACGGAAAAAACTGCCCATGCCCTTCCGACTGCGCCAGGCACGGAAAATGCAAAAAATGCATTGAATTTCACCGTAACCGCCATGAGCAAACGTATTGCGAATATTTGAGTTTTAAAGCAGAGAGTTCGCCCGATACTC
>Ga0105099_10000883_pt1 | contig 19858 bp, 14 predicted proteins | sample PPLLak3cmMay2015_2_FD_79138 | JGI IMG/M metagenome (GOLD analysis project Ga0105099, IMG submission 79138) | Freshwater sediment microbial communities from Prairie Pothole Lake near Jamestown, North Dakota, USA - PPLs Lake P8 Core (1) Depth... | ecosystem: Environmental > Aquatic > Freshwater >... | reverse complement strand
TTCTTCCCGATTCTCATCGGTTGGATGAAGCCGGTCATGGCAAGTATCGGTTTGCCGCAGGAGACCGCAATTGCTTTTATCTTCGGCTTCTTCCGTCGGGATTATGGTGCCGCGGGACTTTATGACCTGCAGATGCAGGGCCTTCTGGATGCCCGACAGCTGACGGTAGCGGCGGTCACCCTGACCCTGTTTATCCCGTGCATTGCCCAGTTCCTGGTGATGCAGAGAGAAAGGGGAACCAAGGTAGCCGTGTCCATTGCCCTGTTTGTCAGCCTTTTGGCGTTCAGCACCGGCTACGCCCTGAACAAATTCCTGTCCATTACCGGGATCCTCTGATGAAGTGCGGATTCTGCGGCTATGAGTTTCGCGAAGAAGATGCCAGCCAGGGGTGCAGCAGTTGTCCGATGAACCCAGCTTGCAATAAGCTCAAATGCCCTCGCTGCAATTATGAAAATCCTCCGGAGCCATCACTCGTAAGGAAAATTAGAAAACTGTTCAAAAAGTTGGGGAGCTGACATGAAACTGTCTGAAAAAGCAGAAGAAATACTGGAAGAACTTTGGATTAAGGTAGAGGAAGAGGGAAATCTCTTCACGGATATGGAGAAACTTCAGCTTGTTCCGGAAGAGCCTGTTTTTCAGGAACTGACCGATCTTGCCCTGATCGAGGTGAAAGAGGGGCGGGTCTACCTCCGTCCGGAAGGAAAAGATGAGGGGCGAAAGATCGTCCGTCGCTTCCGTCTCGCTGAGCGGCTCATGATGGATGTCTTCAATATTCGCGGCGATGCTGCCAAGGAAAAGGCCTGCCAGTTTGAACACCTCCTGAACGAAGGGGTGGACACGAAGGTCTGCACCCTGCTGAATCACCCTTCCACCAGTCCGCACGGTAAGTCGATTCCTCCCGGTGAGTGTTGCCTGGAGGCACAGCGCAGCGGCAATCTAGGGGTGGTCCCTCTCACGGAACTGAAGCCGAATGATGAGGGTGAGATTGCCTACATCCAAACCGAAGACAACAAAAAGATGCAGAAGCTCATGGCCATGGGGGTTCTCCCCGGCAACAGAATCCGCCTTATCATGTGTTTTCCCTCATACATATTCAGTGTCGGTTTCTCCGAATTTGCCATTGATACCAATATGGCTCGCGAGATATTTGTCCGGAGGTAGGAAGTAACATTGTAGCCACTTCCAGGAGTGGATAAAATAGGGCTGAGGGATACGAAATCCCCCAGCCCTTTTCTGTTGTGAAGGAAGGGCGTTTAGGCCGGATATCCCTCTAAAGAGCACAGCAGAATCCAATTCGGCCCAATCCTCTATCGACTTTTACTCTGTGTCAAAATCCCCTGGTTTTCAATCAACCTGTGTGCACCCTGATAATGGCGAAGATCCTGCTATTAATACGAAAATAGCCTGTTGCCAGGCTGTAACGGACGAGTATACTTTGCTTATAGAAATCTTGTGTAAGCAGTGTTGTCAAATTCCGCCCCGCTGCTTTTCGAGGGGGGGGCAATTGCGAAGATACGCAATGTCTTGCTGCCCTGCTCGTTGCCTGATTGTTCAACTGTTCGAAGGTTTACCTCCAGGAAGGGGACAGTGAAGAAGAAAACCACCTCTCAGGCATTGGCTTGGGTCGATTCTTACCTCTTCGTATAGCGGATCGTATTATGAATGATGCCAGCAATGGAAAAACCCATGAAGAGAAGCTCCTAGAGCTTGAAACCATTATCAACCAGAGTCCCGCAGTTGCTTTTCGCTGGAACGCCGATGATAAGTGGTCTGTCCAGTTTGTATCCGACAACATTGGGCAATTCGGATTCAGTGCCGAGGAATTTCTTTCAAACGGATTGTGTTTTACCGATATCTTTCATCCTGATGACTTGTCGCGTGTCCGCGAAGAGGTGGCGAGATATTCACGAACTGGGATTGACGAATTTTCCGGTGAGTACCGAATCGTTGATGGAAAGGGCAGGGTACGTTGGCTGGACGTCCGAACCGTGATTCTGCGGGACAAGGATTCGAAGCCTTATGCTTACCAGGGGATGTTACTTGATGTAACGGATAGAATAAATGCCGAGCATCATGTTATCCGTCAGAAAGAAATGCTGCAGACCATTCTCGACACAATCCCGGTAATGATAGTCTATTTTGACCCTGAACAGAAGGTTGCCTACGGAAATCTTGCCTGGGAACGTTTGACCGGTTGGACATTAGCGGATCTCCAAGAGCGGGATCTCCTTGAAGAGTTTTATCCGGATCCCGAGTACCGGCGTTCCGTCAGCGAGTTCATCATGCGGGCGGATGGTGTCTGGCAGCGCTTCCATACCAGGGTGCGGGACGGTCGAATTATCGAAACCAGTTGGGCAAATGTGCAGCTCTCGGATGGGACAAACATAGGTGTCGGGCAGGACATTACCGACCAGGTAAAGCTTGAGCAAAAAATCCGTGTGACCCAGAAACTTGAGGCGGTGGGGCGACTTGCGGGCGGCATTGCCCATGATTTCAACAATATCCTCACGGCGATCATCGGTTTCTGCACCTTAACGAAAATGAGGACCGACGAGAGTGATCCGATACACCAATACCAAGAGAGGATTCTTAGCGCAGCGGAGAAAGCCGCCGGGCTTACGCAATCGCTCCTGGCTTTCAGCCGTAAACAGATGATATCTGTTCGCAGGATCAATCTGGTGGAGTGTGTTAATGTGATTGCGGAAAAGCTGGCTCCTGTATTGGGTGATAAGGTCCATCTGCAACTCAGACACGAAGTGCCGGAGTTGCAGGTGGTTGCTGATTGTCACTGTATTGAGCAGATTCTCTTGAGCCTTACCTCGAACTCTCGTGACGCCATGCCCGATGGTGGTAATTTCATTATTGAAACAACCTTTGCTGAAATGGGAAGCGACTTCATCCAGGAAAACGGTTTTGGTAAGGCGGGTCGCTATGCATGCATGACGGTTTCCGACACCGGAGTCGGTATGGACCCGGAGACCCAGCGAAATATCTTTGTGCCGTTTTTTACCACAAAGGATGTGGGCCAGGGGACGGGTCTCGGCCTCCCCAGCGCCTATGGGACGGTGAAGCAGTTGGGTGGATTTATTACTGCCAAGTCGGCCCTGGGATCAGGAAGCGTATTTACCATCTATCTGCCCAGTGCCGCGGACGGTATCGATCGAAGTCCAAGAGAACACCACTTGGCGGAACGCATGGCAAACCCGGTCATTCTGCTGGCGGATGACAATGATCTTGTCAGATCGGTAACCCGTGAAATTCTCGAAAAATCCGGGTTCACCGTAAATGTGGCGGTAGATGGTGTCGATGCCGTGGAAAAATTCAGGGAGATGGAAACTGCCCCTGACCTGTTGCTGTTCGATATTGTTATGCCGAGGATGAATGGCATGGAAGCGTTTCAAAAAATTCATGCAGAACGACCGGAGATTCCGGTTCTTTTTGTGAGCGGATATCAGGAAAAAATGGATTCTGCCGATGGCTTGCCGGACGGTGCTGTCGAAATTATCGGAAAGCCTGTCTCGCCAAAGGATCTGGTGCGGAAAATTCATGAGATCCTGGAATAAGTGCTGCAGGATGTCCTTGAGTTCCGTGCAGTGGAACTTTTTACCTACGGAAATAAGGCGGGGGGCCGATCAGGTTTTCCGCCTTATTTGTTTTCTGTTGCTACAGAGTACTTCCCGCTTCCCCTGAGGCGGCTTGTTCTATGAAGTTTCTCAGGCGTTCTGAAGACTTTTTACTGATGTCTGAGAATTTGATCCCCACATCTCGTGCTGAACAGGTGGCTGTGGGGCCCAGAAGATAGATGACCTCTCCCGTCAGTTCAAGGGGGGTGGCGGATGGCGACAGGAGAAGAGATATTTCTACCTGTGAGCCGGTATGCATCGCAGGATGATCGATTTGAACCAGCAGACCGCCTTCACTAAGGGTTTTAGTCCTGGTCTCGAACGTCTGATCCTTTATCCGGATTATCGTATCGACCTCAATATCCAGTCGGAGCATCTGCCGTTTGACGACAAAGGGCAGGTTCCGCTGCAGCATCAGGTGGATGTCACTGACAGTCAGCGGCTTGGTCAGGTAGTCGGAGCAGCCGGCTTTTTTTGCCTGTTCCAAGCTCTGCTCATTGCCGTCCGTGGTAACGATTACTATCGGAATTGTTGACGTGCGGGGATCGCTACAAAGTATTTCGCAGAGTTCCGCACCTTTGCAGTTCGGGACATTGGTCTCCGCGAGGACCAGGCTAGGCTTTGTCTCCTCAATGACATAAAATCCTGATTCCAGATCGCAGGCATGGAACACCTCGTATCCCATCCGCGTGAGTGTGCGGCTGACAAATTTTATAAAGGTTTCCGATGGATCGATCATGACAATTTTTTTCATGTTTGTATAACCCTCTGGAATAGGATTCTAAAGAGCAACTACCATCGATACCTGATATTCCTGTTTTCGCTGGGCATAATATGAAACGCCATGTAATTGAAGTTATTACTCTATAACGACAATGAGTGTCAAATACATCTTGCACCTGGCTCGGTGAGAATGGGCTGCAGGGGAAGCAGGCCTCCCCTCTACACCGAAGTTAGTCTATTCGTCTTATTGCTTTTGGGCCATCTGTTGCAGAATCTGCTTGAGTTTGCGCAGCTCTTCACCATACCCTGCCCAGTTTCCCTGGCGCTGCATCTCAAGCGCCCTATCGTAGACCTTCATCGCTTCCGCTGCCAAACCACTCTGGCTTTGGGGCAGAGCAGGACCGATTTCTCCGGCTGTTTTCGGGGTTGTCCGAGCGCCCCCAAAAAGTTTCTGCAGAGCCAGTTCGAGAGTTTCCTCCATAACAACCTCGTCACGGTAGGCGACAATGACCCGCTGCAGTTCCGGGAGGCCGATCTTGTCCGTTGCCGCCAGGTAGAGCGGCTGCACATACAGGAGTGATTTTTCGATAGGAATTACCAGCATGCTGCCCCGGATTACTTCGGAGCCACGTTGTCCCCATAAAGTCAACTGCTGTGAGATAGCGGAATCCTGGTTAATCCGCGCGTCAATCTGTTTCGGTCCGTAGATGAGTCGGTCGCGGGGGAAGGTATAGGCCAGGAGCTTTCCGTAGTTTGGTCCGTCGCAACGGGCGGTGAGCCAGGCTGCCAGGTTGTCCCTTTTTGCCGGGGTAAAGGGCAGAAGGAGTATGTACTCTTCTTTTTTCTCACCCGGCAGCTTCATGATGGTGTAGTAGGGCTCCATCGGATTTTCACCGAGAGAGGGAATTTCCCAGAGGTTTTCTTTGTTATAAAAAACCTTTGGGTCGGTCATGTGATAGGCGGCAAACATGGCGGCCTGGATTCTCAGGAACTGGTGGGGATAGCGGATATGCGAGCGCAGATCTTCCGGCATGGCCTCCAAGGGCTTAAACAGTTTCGGGAAGATTCGGGCATAGACTTTTACCAGTGGATCTTTCGAATCACTGATGTAAAAATTGAGAGTTCCGTTGTAGGCGTCAACGACGATTTTAACCGAGTTTCTCATGTAATTGATACCATTCGAGACCGGCTTGGAGTAGGGGAGGTTGTCTGAATATGTGTATGCGTCGATCATCCACACGAGCCTGCCGTCCTTGGTAACGACCATGTAAGGGTCGGAGTCCAGAAGCAGGAACGGCGCCACCGTCTTAACCCGTTGAACAATGTTCCGGTAATAGAGGATACGGCTTTCTTTGCTGATATCCGACGAAAGGAGGATTTTCTCGGTTCTGAAATATGTTGCGAAAAGTGCTCGTTTCAGCAGCGAGTCGAGGGGAACTCCGCCCTTTCCGCTATAGGTGGTGTTAATGTTGCCTGTGGCAGTGGGATAGCTGAATTCAGGGACCCTGGTTTTTACGATGACATAGTCGTTGGACAACTCCCCATAGTAGATCTCCGGCTTGGACACGGTAATATCGGCAAGGCTGACCGCGGGAATGTCCTTAATGAAAAATTCGGGGAGCCCTTCCTTGCTGATCCGGCTGACCGGTCCGAAGGTGAGGCCGTTGCCGTGGGTGAAGATCAGCCGCTCGTTTATCCAGTTTCTGCTGGGGAGATCGTTGTACGATAGTTCACGTGGCGAGAGCATGACTTGAGTATACTGGTCGTTAACCAGGTAGCGGTCGTTGTCCACGTCGTGAAACTTGTAGTAGGTCCTGATCTGCTGAAGCTGGCTGTAAGTCCTGAGGAGCGGAGCATGATCCCAGAGCCGAATGTTCTTGATTGTCTGGTCATTGTTGGCGATGTCCGCGGCGTTGAGTTTGTCGTCCACATCAAAGGGGATGGTTTCAATTTTGTCGAGATCATAGCCGAGGCGGGTGAACGTGATGCCATGCTCAAGATAGGGCATCTCCAGGGCGAGTTCATTTGGGGCAACCTTGAATTTTTCCAGAAGTGCGGGATATACTTTAATCCCGATTCCAAAGATGGCCATGAGTACTACCGGAGCAACTAGTGCCTGACGCCAGCGGGCTTTCCAAATGCCTGCCGCGACGATGACAGCTGCTAGAGGGGTAAGGACGGCGAGGGTGCGGTATACCAGGAGTCGGGCGGTTACATCGGCGTAGCCGGCTCCGTAGACCGCGCCGGTTTCCGAAAAGAGCAGCTTGAAGCAGTCCAGGTAGAAGCCAATGGAAAAGGTCAGGAGAAACAATCCCGTTAAAAGTGCCAGGTGTTTTCTGACCTTTTCGGCGATGTGCGCTCCGCGTGGCGTCAGCGCGATGCCGCCGTTGACGAAGTAGACAACGCTTACCATGACAATGCCGAAAAGTGATGTCAAGCGGGAAAAAGCTGCCAGGATCTGCAGAAAAGGCAGACTGAACAAGTAGAACCCGATGTCTTTGCCAAGGATGGGATCGGTGGTGCCGACCGGCAGCATGTTTCTGAACAGGAGGAGTTTTTCCCACTGCAGAGCGCCCCAGTTGCCGGCAAAAAGGGCGAGGATAAAAGCGGCGATCAATGCGATGGGTTTGATGAGTCGCTCAGCCTCAGCGGTCTTCAACTGATAGACAGTTCCCTCCATGATAGTGATGGCGGCCCGGGGGAATCTCGAACGGAGAGCCGGAATCAGGTTGATAAGGAGAAATGCCAGCAGGAGGACCCCGAAGAAAAGCCCGCAGCCAATTTTTGCCAGCAGGGATGCCGTGAGTACTTCTGAATAGCCTGTTTCCGCGAAGAATTGCCAGTCGATGTAAAGGTTCAGTAGTGAAGCAAGAAAGGGCAGGACCAGAATGAGGGCAGCTAGGATGATAAAACCAGTTTTTCTTCCGGGCATGTGAGTTCTCCTTGGCATCTCTGCGGCTCGTGGGAAATATGGGGGAAGGTTCCCGACGGATTGCGTTTATCATTCTTACACCGGATTAGTAGAGCTTGTCAATTTTCCACGCTTCAAAAAAGGATCCGTCAGGTATTTCTCACCGCGTATTCACAATGAAAAAAGGCCTTGCAATTACCTCGCAAGGCCTTTCTTGTCGTAAATTTCCTGGTTGAACGTCAGCCCAGGTTTTTGGCGATATAGCCAGTCAATTGACCGAGACAATTTACGTAACTGCCGTATTCGTTGTCATACCAGCCGAACAGCTTTGCGTGAGTTACGGGTATCTGTACCTCGGTTTCAGCCGGAACGCCAAGGCCCTGGAGGGTTTCCGGCGGGAGGTTGATAAAGCCGGTGCGGGTGTGGGTTTCGTGCCCTTCGATGACAACGGCTGCTTGTACGCCGATTATGTCGGACGAGACGTTCTGTCGGTTGCTGAAGACGAGCAGGTCCTTCTGGGATCCTTCGCCTGCTTTGCGGTACATTTCGTTCAGAAGAGTATGGGTAATCACTGGTTCGCCTGCCTCGTCCAACGGGTTGTGAAAGGTCAGGTTGAGAATAATCAGAGAAACGGTGCTGGTGGGAATGCGGACCGAATCCGCCATGAATCCGACACGTTTGATCTCCGGCAGGACCATTTCCAGGGCCTTGGCGGATCCTGTTGTGGAGAGGATGATGTTGTTCATGACAGAGCGGTTTTTGCGCAGGTCCCCGGCTGCAGTTTTTGGCACCGAGTCGAGGACGCTCTGGGTATTGGTCGCCGCGTGGATAGTGGACATGGATGCGGTCAGGATGTGGGAGGTCTCTTTTGATTCCAGCAGCGGCTTGATCATGTGAGCCAATCCGGTGGTGGTACATGATGCGGCGGAAATGACATGGTGCCGGGAGGGATCGAAGTCGGTGTGGTTGATTCCCTGCACCAGGAGAATGCTGTCATCGGGCAGCGATTTGGTTTTGTCCTTGATCCTGAAGGGGGCAGATGCCAGAACTTTTTCCGCTCCCGCTTCCAGATGGCCGCGGAGGCTTCCCGATTTATGGTCGGCCGGCAGGGTTGGGTCAAGGAACTGGCCGGTGGTCTCCACGACAAGTCGTACCCCTTCTTTTCTCCAGGCGATGTCTTTTGGATTCCTCGCTTCCCGGAGAATTTTTACCGTGATTCCGTCAATATCTAAAATTGCCTGGTCGGCATCAACGATTCTGATTTCGCATTTGCGGGAATAGCCGTACAGGAATCTGCTGAGGGTGCCGTAGGTGGAATCGGTTTCAATTACCTGGATAAGGTCATCAAGGCTCTTGCCGACTTCCCTTCCGGTGTTTACGATGATCCTGTTGAAGCCTCTCGTGAGAAGATGGTTCCAAAGGGTCAGTTTCCCTATCCGCCCCAGCCCGTTGATGCCCAACGGTTGTGATGACTTGTCTCCTGTACTCATTGTTGCCCTCCTTAGTGATATGTCTGCCTGGCCCGCTGCCTTTCCGGGTCCCGTTAATAGCTTTCCGTGTATTCTAACGGATAATTCCCTTGATAGATATTTCCCAATCTGCCATCGATGCCGATTTTATCTCCCAGTCCGAGCTCCACCCCATTGATGAAACATTTTTTCTCCGCTTCAATGACCTGGAGCACCTTGCAGTTGACGATACAGATTTTACCGAGTCGGGCCGCGGTAACCGCCGCGTGAGAGGTAGCCCCGCCCCGTGCCGTCAGGAGTCCGTCGCAGTCGAAGATCATGTCGATATCATCGGGGACGGTGTCTGGCCGAACGAGGATTTTTTTTATGCCAGGGAACTTGCTGTCGGCTTCCTTCAAGTCATCCCGATCGAAAACAATCATGCCGTTCATTGCGCCACCGCCAATTCCAATGCCTGAGCCGAGGAAATGCATGGAGTCCTGCTCTGTGGCAAAGACACAAAGTTTTTCCGGTTGGCTGGTTGTATAGTCCCTTGTCTGGAGGATGTACAGGTCCTCCTTGCGCGGGGACTCGAAGGTGAATTCGATTTCCTGGTGGTTGAATCCGTAGGTTTCCACGAGAAGTTTAGCACGATAGAGCAGTTCCTGGTAAACTTCGGGGAAGTCTTTTTCCAGAGATATCCTCAGGTTACCCGGGGCACTCGTTCGCTGTTTTTCAGAAATCGGCAGGGTATGAACCAGACCGGAAACGACGTCCTCTCCCTGGCTGAAGAGGGTGAAGTCGCCATAGAGGTTAACCCCCGGCTTTTCCTCCATTGGGTCGCGCGTGAAGAAAACTCCGGTGCCGGAGTCGGAACCGAGATTCCCGAGGACCATTTCCTGCACCATGACCGCTGTGCCCCATTCTTCCGCAATTTGTAGATGGCGGCGGTAGGTCTTGGCCCGGTCCGTGTACCAGGAATCCATGGTTGAGAGGATGGCCTGGATGATCTGGCGGAAGGGGTCCTGTTCAACGTGGACGCGGTGTTCTTTGAGAAGATTCTTGTAGGAAAGGGCTATCTCGCGTATCTGAGTTTCCGTGAACTGAACCTTGCGCGCAACCTGGTAGAGGTGTTTGAAGTGGGACATTCTACGGTCAAATTCGTCCCGTGGGATGCCGTGGGCCATTCCCCAGCCTTGGAGGAAGCGCCGATAACAGTCCCACGCGGTCCAGCCCATATGTGGTTTGCGGCTCAGTCCTTCGGCCACCTTGTCATTCATACCGACGTTAAGGTAGGTATCCATGGCTCCCGGCATGGAGATCGCGGTGCCGGAGCGGACGGAGAAAAGAAGCGGGTTTTCCGGGTCTCCCAGCTTTTTGCCGGTGATCTCTTCCAGTTCCGTAATCTTCTGCCGGACCAGTTCCTCGATTTCGGCCGTCAGTTCGGGGTTCTGCAGAATCGCCCGGCGATGCCGGAAGAGTTCGGTGGTCAGGACAAAGCCGGGCGGTATGGGGAACTCATTGGCATAGAGCTGTTTCAGAAAATAGGCCTTGGCGCCGAGGAAAATTTGGTTGTCCATCTCCGGTGTGCTCCGGTAAATGGGACTGATGATCAGATCCGAGTCGAAGCTCATAATGTTGTGCAGTACCTCGGGCGTCAGACTGCCCACCATGGTCCTCAAGGTATTGAGCACGTCGGAGATGAAGTTGTCCAGCGGCTGCACGAGAAAGGCGGAAGAAAGTACTTCGCGGTAAAACTTTTCCGAAATCCGGTGAACTTCCTGCTGATCTTCCGGCCCTGCTATGCGCTCACGACCGGTTTGATGGAGGGCCACGACTCTCAATGGCGTGTCAAAGTTGCGGAGAAAATACTCGTGGATTATCTCGCGGATGTTCTGGGCCATGAATTGGAAAAGGTTGACGAATTGATCCAGGGAAAAGCTTGCGGAGGTGAGGCTGTATTGGAACATCTTCAGGTTTGCGTCGAAACCCTGATTGGTGATTCCGTCAAGCATGAGCCCGTGGCGGAAAAGCTCAATGATTCTGGCAATCCGGCGGAGTGACTTGGCGGTAATATAATTCATGTTCTTCTGGCCGATAAGGGTCGCCATCAGGGCGGTTGCCAGCCTTTCAAGGCGGAAGGTAAGGCCCATGGCCTCGAATTTTACTTCATGGTATTTCCCGTACATGGAGGGAATTCCCGCGGCAATGTGCCGCTTGTGGTAAATATCCTCGCATGCTTCCGATTTTTCCGGATTCAGGATGACCTCGCGAAGTCGTTCCATGAAATAGTACACTCGACGGAGAGCTGCTTCGGTGTTGTTTTCGTCGAGCTGCTTCGCGAATTCTTCTATCTCTTCATCGGGGAACAGGTGGAGCTGATTCATTACCGGGATAATGTTGTGGTAGTCCAGGGTGTATTTTGTTTTTAAAAGACGGTAGAGGTCAACCAGTCCCTTGAAACGAATTTGGTCCTTTTTGGGATGCCCTTTCATATATTTTGAAAGGTTAATATCTTCCCTGTCGAGAAGTTCTTCCGGCAAGATACCGCACTTTTCGCACAGGGACGTGACAATTTCGTGGACCGGTTCGAACCATTCGCCGGAATTCTGCAGGGTCAAATACACATCCTGGGGCACAAAGTTTTCCAGTGCCTCCACATTGCCGTTGTGCCAGAAGCGGATGATCTTTTTGGTCAGCTCGATATGAGTGTTGTTGCTCTCCGTGTGCACCTGTTTGCGGAGAAAATGAATCAAGCGGTCCTGTCGGAAGGAAACCTCATCCATTTTCGTGGTGATGTCGCGCAGTTCGCCTTCGGCACCGATCTCGTTATAGTAGACCGGAAAGATGCGGGCCAATTGTTTAATCATCTTGAAGATGGGTGCAACCTCTGAATTCAGGAGCTTGGTGATGTCCCGCTGGAACAGGTCCGTGTCGGAGATGAAAATTCCCTGGACGCGAAGATTCACGATCAGGGCCGAGAGCAGTTTCAGCATTTTTTCGGGACTGCATTCGATCAGTTCCATCCAGACCCGGATGTTCTTGATGTGGTTTTTGTCGATGCAGACTTGCCAGTCTTGATTGATGCCGAAGACATTTCCCGGCACGAAGCCGAAAGAGATCAGCCGATCGATGAAGCTGTTGATGACGGCGGGGTTGCCCTGCTCGATCACTTCTGTCCCGAGAGTAAGGATACAATCAAGGAGGGTTCCCAGGTGACCGTCTCTTTGTGATTGGAAGAGATGGAAGATCCGTTCCAGAAAAATTATCAGCTCTTTCTCGGTGCAGGCGCTTTTTATGATGCGGAGCATCCGGTTGAGATCCCAGAGGAGATGGTCCTTCAGGTGCGCCAGACCAGGAAGGCTCAGGAGATAGAAAAGATAATAGATACGGTCGAGAGCCGGCTCCTCTTCGTCCATGCAGCTGCGGAAGCGGTTGGCAATCCCGGAAAAGTCAGCTACCTGCTGAAGTTCCTCCCAGGTTGAGGCCTGGGCAAGCTGCTTTTGAAGCTCGTCAAAGAAGGGTTTTCCGATATGGTCGATCCGGGATGTCATATCAGAGTGGAACAGTGATTTCTTGTTGGTCAGCCAGGACTCGATGGAGGTGCTTTTTTCCCAGAAGACGATGTTTTCCTGAAGTGCCAGGCGGAGCATGCCAACTATTGAGTCAGTATACCGGGAATCCTTAGCCACATGTTTCATTCTTTCTTTCAAGAATCCGGAAGAACGCACCATGACATACTGATTGATGGCAAGTGTGTCACGGATCAGTGCGATGACTTCATCCATGCTTTTGAGCGGTGTTTTTTTCTGGCGGTGAAGCAGGTCTGCGAATTCCAGCAGAGTCTGAAAGGCCCTTTCCTGCTGCTGGTCAGGCAGGCGGCGGTGCAACAGTGTTCGGAAGATTTCCAGCAGCATTTCCAGCGGCTTCTCATTCTCCGGCAGCGAGAGATAAAACCAGAGGTCATCCAAGGCAATCCTGCGCAGGAGGTCAACCACCAATTCCGGGTTTGAATACGGATGGTGGTATTCCAGTATCAGTTCTTCCGCTCGATTGTGAATCCCGAAATGGCTGCGGGAGAGGGAAAGCAACCATTGGTACTCTGGCGGGATTTCTATCGTGCTTCGGGTGACGGCAAGATTTACTTCCAAAGCCTTGGAAACGAATTTTTTCATCGTAGTGTCCGCATAGTCACCAAAAGTTAATGCCCTCGGGAGTTGTTGCCCGAGAGGCGCCTTAGTGGGCTGGTACAATCTGACTGAATGTGAGGGTGATCTGGGAGCTTTTCGTCTAGAAGGGTTTTTGCGGCCTGACTTTCTACACTTCTGTTTTCTCCATAGTGCCAGATGACAGGAAGTGATACCCTCGAAAATGTATCATATCCGGTGAGGTAAGAAAACAGAATAATTGATCAGTCAGAGAATGGGGCGCGCAGTTAATCCCGAGGGAGCTTGGAAAAAGCACAAAGATACCGGGCCGGTGCCAGACAGCGCGTCGATGCTTTGTAACATTCGGATCCTTGGCTGGCATGTTTTGACAGTCTGCAAACGGAGGACTCTGTTGCCAAAGAGGCTCTTGACGTAATTGATGTCAGGGAATACTATTAACTCTGTGTTTACACTGCCCCCAGTGAACGGAAGTTGTTATGCGCCGGTGTAAGAAATTTGGGTTAGTTGCCTTTGTCGAAATCCTGCTTGTTTCTGTTTTGTGTCTGGCGGCACAGGCATCTCCCTCCAGGACCAATGAAGTGAGGGAATCTCGCTATGAGGTTTTCAGCCATGGTATGAAGGTCGGTCAGGTGAAGACCATGTGCGGTCCGGTTGTGCAGGACAGGAAGACGGCCTTTCGATTTGAATCGTCTACCAGCATCGATGTTCACCTCCTCTTTTTCTCTTATCGCCTTGAAAAAAAAGAGGAGGCGATGATTGGGGAGGAAGGAACGTATAACTATCGACGGACAATGCAGGAAAATGATAAGGCTGTTCTGGTTGATGGAAAGGTAGAGACTGGCGCATTCCGGTTCGTCATCGATGAGGGCGGTTCTAAGCGTACCTTGGTCATCCCTCGTAATAAATATGATTTCACTACCCTGGACTGTCCTGAGATAACAATGGGCCCGGGCGAAAAGGAAAGGGTTCTGAGAATTCTTGACCTTGAAAATCTGCTGATCGTTACGAGAAGGTATAACTGGGTACGGGACGAGGACGTAGATATCAAGGGGCGAAAAATTCACTGCAAGGTGATCGATTTTGAAGATTTGAACAAAAAGGGGCGTCGCTGGGTGGAAGGTGACGATCTTGGAGTTCTGGTTCTTCGCCAGGATGGCAGCGGCAAGGGGGTGACCTATTCGTCACGTCTTGCTTCGCAGGTGGTCAGGTCAGGCATGGGTATTTGGTGACAGGTGGCAACTTCTGGCAAAGCGAGATTCTGTAATTTCTGTTGCTCCGGCTTGGGGACGGCCTTTTGCAGGTAGGGTATAATTTTATCCCGGGCAGACCGGAGATAGTAATGTATGACTGTTTCTTGAAAATTGCGGGGAAATGGGGGCAGGCATGGGTAAACAGTATTCGGAGTTGCTGGAAAAGGACGTGAAGTTTGCTTCACGACAGAAGGTTTTTTTTCTTGCCAGTGCCTCTGGTGAAGAAGTGAACCTTGCTCCAAAGGGTGAGGATTGTCTGCTTTTTCTTGACTCCAGGACATTGCTTCTCCTTGACTACCCCGGGAGCAGCAACCGAACCGGACGAGATCTTGCTGCCGGTGGTTTTCTGACCCTCATGTTTTGTTCCTTTGACGACGATGCCCGGGTTCTCAGGATTTTCTGTTCCGGAGAGGTTGTCGGAAAAGACGACCCTGAATTTACCTCGATTGTGAAGAGCTTTTCTGCCGGAGAACCGGAAATTGTCCGTCAGGTGTTCAGACTTTCTGTTTTGGCTGTTGAAAATAGCTGTGGACTCAGTGTCCCTGTCATGCGCTTTGAGAAAAAGCGTGAAGGCGGTGTGCGGCACTGGGCAGAAAAGAAAATTCTGACGGCAAAAAGTGGCGGGTAGCGGCAGGTACTGGTTTTCCTTTTGAAGAAAAGAATCAACCGTCTTTTGCGTAACGCATGGTTTCAGTCCTCGCCAGTTCAATAAATTTATTCTCGTCTCATATTCCCTTCTAATTGCTGTAAATTTTCGTTCATTACTCTATTGGAATTAAGCACTGCTTTGAAACTCTCAGATTTTTTTGCTCATCCCCCTTGGTGATTAGGTTAGTTTTGTTAAATGTGTTCACCTTAAGCGCGAGTCATTGTGCTGGTCAGGGCGCAGCTGGTTGTTTTGCAGGAATTAAAGGGGGAAAGAAAAAATAATATAACAGTGTTATGTATACGTCATAATAAGGTTGACATATACTGGGGTTTAAATGTATAAAGCTGCACATTTAAAATTTCTAAATATAGTTTTAACTATAACAATTGATTATTTAAAAGTGTATTTATGCTTTCTGATTCGGTTGGGTGGCAGGCTATGACTTGCGACGTATCCGCCGACTTGTGTATCCCAGGTTATATTGCATGATGTGTAATAATCAATGAGGAGGTATTTGAATGGCAGGAAAAATCAGGCAGATGATAGACTCCATCATTACCCAGAGAGCAAAGGACAATCCGATGCTCGAACGTGTCATCAAAACGAAACTGATTCTCAAGGGTATCAATCCGAACAAGTATACACTTCAGTCCGAAGATGACCCTGTTGTTCTTGGCAAGCTCGAGAAGATGATCGCAGACCTCAAATAGAACAAGAATACGCCTATTGGTAGGAGGGTAAGAATGAATATTAAAACCGCTTTTTCCATTAATGAAACCGCTGAGCAGAGTGTCGATGAAATTGCCAAGCAATTCGAGATGTTCGACACAGAATTGGTTCTTTTCTTCGCCTCAACGAAATATATGCCGGAAAAAGTCAGCAGCCTGATGCAGAACGCTTTCCCCATGGCGCAGGTATTCGGTTGTTCAACGGCGGGAGAGATTGTATCCGGGAAGATGCTGGAAAATTCCATTGTGGCCATGGCATTCAATGGTCAGGCGGTAAAAGACGTAAAGATCGAGGTTATTGAAAACCTCAAGGATGAAAATTCCGTGAAAAAGGCTTTTGAATCCTTGGAAACCTATTTCAAGGAGCCTGTGGCGGAAATGGACCCGGAGAAGTATGTGGGGATCATTCTTATCGATGGCTTGAGCGGGGCTGAGGAAGGCTTGATGGAGACCATTGGGGACCTTACCAATGTGACCATCATCGGTGGCTCGGCGGGAGATGATCTTAAATTCGCCTCAACGAATGTCTACGCAAACGGTAAAAACTTTACCAATGCGGCTGTTTTAGCAATGCTCAAACCAGGTGTCGAGTTCAGCTTCATCAAGACACAGAGTTTTCGTGACCTTGGAAAAAGCCTCGAAGTCACGAAGGCAAATGAAGAGCAGCGAGAGGTTGTCGAATTCAATGGAAAGCCTGCCGCAGTCGCCTATGCTGAGGCTCTCGGGACGACCATTGAAGATGCTCCCAAGCATTTTATGCATAACCCCGTAGGCCTGTTCATCGAGGATGAACCGTATGTCCGCAGTCCTCAGCAGATCAAGGGAAGCAGCATGCTGTTTTATTGCAGTGTCATGGAGGGGATGGAACTGTCGCTCCTGGAAGGTACTGACGTAATCGGAGATACCCGGACTGCAATCCAGCAGGCAAAATCGGAGCTTGGAAATATTTCCGGTCTGATTAATTTCAACTGCATCCTCAGGACGCTGGAACTCAGACAAAATGGTCTTGACCAGGCTTACGGTGAACTGTTTTCGGATGTTCCGACAATTGGTTTCAGCTCCTACGGTGAAGAATACATCGGGCACATCAATCAGACTGCGACGATGCTTGTGTTTAAATAATTTTTTGAAGTTTCATGCTGGAACTTCATAGATTCCGGGCGGACTGGAAAGGGTCGCTACTGATTTGCGTTCCCTGTATCCGGCCTGCATTACACAACGATTTGGTTTCAGGTCTCTCCCAAGTGTGCTGCTTTTTCTCATGATTCGATTTTTCGATGATATGGGAAGGGTAGTTTTGTTGTAAGTATTTCCGTTCGTTTCCTTTGAGGATACTGCAATGCCTGTTCAAATTGAAGAAAGCATCGAGTTGCTTACGAAGGACAGTGGGCTGAAAGGAAATCTTGCGCTGACAAATATTACCGACTTGCTGCAATTCCTTTCGTCAAGCGCGAAAAGCGGAATGATCAGACTGGTGCGCCATCCTGGGGGTGAGGAAGGGAAGATCCATTTTGTGGGCGGTGAGCTGGTTTCCGCTGAATCAAAAAACATAACCGGGTTGGAGGGCTTCGCCGATCTACTTTCCTGGGATCAGGGCACCTTCCATTTTGTTCCCGGGGTGGCTGCACAAAAGACAAATATTGGATTATCTGTACAACACGCCATTATGGAAGCGGCTGTACTGTTGGATAAACAGGCAAGAGACAATGCTGCTACGCTAAAGACCGGTTCAGAAGAAAGGAGCTATGAAATGCAACAGACCGAGAGGGGTTCTACAGAGGTCATGAATGATTTGCTGGAGGTTCCCGGGGTGGATGCTGTCGTTGTTGTTGGACGAGACGGTTTCGTTATCGAATCCGCAGGGAGCAGTGCCCGGGTGAATATTGACGAATTAGGCGCATCACTTGCCCACTCTATCAACGGAATTGAGGAAATGGGAAGTGAGTTGAATGTCAACAAGTTTCAGGACATGTTCATTGAGTACGGAAGAGCGGTAATCATGTGCAGGCCGGTTGGCGACGCTGTTGCGGCGATCATTACCCCGGATGCTTCCAAGCTTGGAATTATCAGGCATAAAACCAAGAAGCTCTTTGAAGAGCTTGGACAATCATTCTAGGAGGAGTGTTCAATGGCGTTGAGATTAGACTACAGTCACGATAATGAAACGCATCGTAACTATCTGAACGGTCAACCAGTTGTTATGCATTCCCACCACTATCTCGCCTTGTTGACAAAGCTGGTGGAAGATCAGGATGGCATCAATGCCGCGGAGATCCTCCGGGATTCAGTGGAAGACACCATGCGAGCTGTCTTTGAGGATTATATTGAAAAAAACGGGATTACTTCCGCACAGGACAGGTGCAATGTCGGCAGGGAGTATTATTCTGCTTTCGGCTTGGGAAAGATGATTATCACCGGGGATGAAAACGGTGGAGAGGTACGCTTGGTCAGGTCCCATCTGGATGAGGGCTGGGTGAAAAAGTGGGGCGTGCATAGCAAACCGATCAACCATTTTACTTGTGGCTATGTGGCTGCCATGTTTGCCGCGGCGTTCAAAAAGCCCTCAAAAAGTTACGTGGTTACCGAGGCTGCCAGCATAGCGGTAGGGGATTCAGAAGGGAAGTTTATTGTTAAGGCATCCTGAGAGAGGAGGAGTTTTTTCATGACAGTAATGCGTGATACCGTTGTAAAGTCACTTGCCAAGATTACCGTCCAGGCTGATGAGAACGGTTTGATTCCTGAATACGAGGTGTTGGTAAACCTTCTTCCCGTATCCCTTTTAAATACTTTTACAGAGAGACTCTTAACGGCGGCTCCTCCGGAAAAAAAGACAGAAATAGAAGCCGGCTTTGTGAGAGCAGCCTATGAATGCGGATACCACACCGGCTGTGGCATCATCACGTCGGAAATTTTCAGTGAAGTGGTTCTGCCAATGGTTACTGAAGGAGAAAAAGATATCCTGCGGGGCGCCTATGCAGCTTTTACTGCGTGGGGTTGGGCAAAGTCAGGAATAGTGCAACTGAAAGATGGCGAGAAAATGATCATTCGTGCTTTTGACTATTACGATTCAGAAAGCGGGAGCGGCGGCATGAGCGGTTTTATGCTCCGAGGTCTGAGTCAGGCTTTCTTTGACCTTGCATATGCCGAACCTTACCCGGACGGGATGGACACGTATGTGTGCGTGCAAACAAAAGGACTTGAAGTGGGCGATCCCTATGGCGAGTTTCTCGTAACAAAGAAATAACGGAAGTCACGAAGTAATTTTAGCAGTCACCTGTAACGGATTTTGCGGAGTTGGCAGTGGGAGATCACGTAGTCGACATAATTGATGGGCACTCCTTTAGTGTGGCTCTGAGAAACGCCGTTGAAATCAAGTGGAGCGGCATTCTAAATGCCATGAAAGATCTGCAACAGGTTGGTGTGGTCGTCCTTCGTGATGGTCATGTTGCCTGGGCAGTCAGCAATACCCAGACGGAAAACTTCGCTTCTTTTCTCGAGCGAATCGGCATGGTTCCGAAAGATAGGCTCGATGAGGTCGTACTGAAATACCGCTCCCTAGGCAAGTCAAAAAAACTTGGTGTGCTGCTGGAAGAAACCGGCCTTATTTCTCACGCTACCTTGCGAGAATGCCTTAAGGCTCATGTGAAAGCTGCTATCTCTTCCATGATGAATATTTCAGGGATAACACTTCAGGCCCGAGGCGGCGAGATGGTAGTCGATACCAGTCTGATATTTCTTCTGAGTGAGGTCTATCCGGAACTCGAGGAAGATGTTCTCTCAGCGGTTCCGGTGAACGTAGCAGATGATTCAGATGCCTGGGAGAAAAAAGCGGAGTCGCAGCCGGATGAAAGGGATTTTCTGCAAGCCCTTGCCGTACTGCCCGGCTACCTCTACTCAGTGGTTTCGGACACAGAGGGGAATCAGCTTGCGTACCATGTGGCAGATGGAGTGTCTGTCGATACAAGGCAGCTACTCCCGTCGCTCCTTGTCTGGCTCGGAGCTTCTTCTTTAAGCTCTAATGAATTGAAAATGGGCAAGGTCCTGTTCGGATTTGTCCAGTGTCAGGAGGGTTCTCTTTTTCTGCACATGGTCGACAACGGAAGCAGTTATTTTCTTGTGGTTGCCTGTGATGAGAAAGCAAAACCGGGAGTTGTGAAGCACAAGATGTCAGAATTGATACCAGACGTTCGGAAACTGTCGGAAATGCAGTAAGCCCGATTGGGGAGACGAAATGGCGAATATTGTTTCCATTGTTAGTTCAAAAGGTGGTACCGGAAAAACTACGGTAGCCTTAAACCTAGCTGTTGCACTTGCCGAAGGAGGCGATCGTGTCCTGCTGATTGACGCGGATCCTCTC
>Ga0105099_10000882_pt1 | contig 19860 bp, 21 predicted proteins | sample PPLLak3cmMay2015_2_FD_79138 | JGI IMG/M metagenome (GOLD analysis project Ga0105099, IMG submission 79138) | Freshwater sediment microbial communities from Prairie Pothole Lake near Jamestown, North Dakota, USA - PPLs Lake P8 Core (1) Depth... | ecosystem: Environmental > Aquatic > Freshwater >... | reverse complement strand
TGCCGGTGAAAGTCTGATTATATCCTCTTCGCTCTCTGAATAATCGTCGCGGGTCGCGCGGAAAAGGCTTTTCATCGCATCCAGCATATCCACGCGTCCGGCAAACAGGTCCTGGCGCTCCTTTTCAAAAAGCCCGGTAATAAAGGGCAGCTCTCCAAGGGCAAAATAGAGGTGGTCCGGATGTATGACACAGGTTTCGGTGTTATATTTCTGAAGGTTCGGGAATGAGAGGTTGTGCGTCCGTTCCCGGTTAAAATGGCGTATGGTTTGCATGCAATGCCTGAAGTGGATGATGACAAGGATGTTTTTATGCAGAGCGCGCAGTTCATGGACCCGGCAGGCGATATACTGCGAGGGAGTATCCTCGCCGGTATCCGGCGTTACTTTACTGAGAGTATGCATGCATAGAGTGATATATTCATAAAAGCCCATGGTGTTGATCGAGTACTCGTCGGGCAGTGGTGGCAAAGGCGCTGGCGGCGACAGCTCCGGATACCCGATAAAGCGGCAGGGTATCCGTTTCTGCCTGGATTGACGGATTCCTTCAATGGTTGCGTCGCAGGGATCTGCGGGAATGTAAAACACGGTGGAGAGGGGATCGGTTTTACTTTTGGCCGTGACCGCAGAGATGATCGGGAGCTCGTCAACCGCCTGCAAAAGCTCATCCCTGAAGGCTTCGGGCAGGTCCACGGCTATGCAGTCGAATTTTTCCCTGTTACACAGGTCTCTGATATGACCGGCAAATACGGCACGGCCGTGAAGCACGGGGATCAGGGTTATTCCGGGCTGCAGTTCCACGGTTCACATCACTCCGGCTTGTCCGGGTTCAGAAGATCGTTGTCGGAAAAGAAGAAATCGCCGAGGTTCGTGCCCGGGATGTTGCCGTCGGCAAAGGAATCCGCCGACGCTTTCTGTCTCGCTGCAAGCGAATCAAGGTCAAGAGCCTCCTCGCCGAGTATCTGCCGCACTGCGTTTTTAAACAGATCTTCCGTGTCTATTTCCGGCTGCAGTTTTTTCTGCTTGAGGGTATATCTGATCGCGTTGATGCCGTCCCGTATGGAGTAGGGCAGGTCGAGGCGATGCGCATGCTGCAGGAATTCAACACAGAGCAGGAGCATCTCCTCTGCGCAGAAAGGGATATTGTACGAAAGAATCCGCATCTCGTCTTCCCGGTCAGGGAAACCGACCTCGATGCCGGGCTGGAGGCGCGACATGATATAATCGGGAATCTCGAAGGTCGAGTCGTCTTCGTTCATGGTTACCGCAGCCCTGAATTCCTGATGGGCGGTAACGGTAATGCCTGCAATGAGGGAATCCACCGTGCGCCGGTGATCGAAAAGCCCTGCAAGGGAGGCCCACGATTTTTCGGACATGCGGTTCCCTTCGTCCAGCACCGCTACGCCCCCGGTAATAACGGCGGTCAGCAGCGGACTTGCATGATAGGAAATTTTACCCTTTTCCGACAGCACCGGCGTTACCAGCAGGTCTTCGGGCCTGGTGTCGGAGGTGCATTGCATGATATATACCTCCTGGTTCCGTTTTTTTGCCGCGGCAATGGCAAGCGTGGTTTTGCCGACGCCGGGATACCCGGTTATCCGGGGGGTTAAGGGAAGATCGGCTTTGTCGACGACAAGCCAGCACGCTGAAATCTGACGCAATTGCTCGGTCTGGCCGATCCATTCGTTTATTGTAGCACAGGGGTGGGAGAGGGCGAGTTCGACGTTGTCGATGGTTATTGTTTTCATGGATAGTTCCTTATCATTGCGATAGCGCGCGACATTTCAGAACAGCTTTTATTTCTCACCGTGGGTATAAGCATACCGCTACCCGCCGGAGTACCTCAAATAGTATGGCACAATGGGAAAAGCTGATACGTTGACGTTATTTAAAAATAGTTCAGAAAAGCAGGATTTCGACAGTATATCTGAAAAAAAGTCAGTTCACTTTTTTTTCGCAGGATTCAAACACTCTATCTTATCCGCATCGCCAAGCGCATCCTCCAGCAAATCCGCGAGTTCTTCAAACGCGTTCATGAGCGGTTCCCAGTCGCCGGGATCCCGGTCGCCTTCGCCTTCGATGGTGATTTTAAAAACCGGATTTTCGCTTCGCGGCGTGCTGTAGAAATAGAAGGTTGCTCTGGCTTTTCCAATAATCTCGACGCCGCTTTTCCTGGTGGTGTAGGCGTCGAGTGTGGCCCTGACAACGCCCGATTTGCACTCCGGGGGAAGTTGTTTGATCTGCTGCGGCGTAAAAACCTCGACGTCCAGATCATCGTCGATTTCGTCTTCGACAGCGCCTTCAATCCCGGATTTGAGCGCGTCGTTCAGGTCCTCGACGTTATCCCGGCTGAGCGTGAAGCTTATTTTGCCCTGCAGGTCAATGGGTTCGAGGAATACTATTTCTTGCCACTCGACTTTCTCGGTGCTTTTGGGCGGCTCTGCCGCAGGCGCAGGTGCGGACGTGGTTTCGTCTTTCTGGCGGACCAGCGCTGCCGGTGCGGTTTTTACTCCGGTAAGCTCATACGCGATATCCGAAAGGTGGCCGACCACCTCTTCGATGTCGCCTTTGATATCACGGGATACGACACGCATTATTTTCCCGGTCTTGACATCGATAGATCGTACATTGAGCAGATAGAGGTTGCCGAGTTTTCCCATGGAACCGGTAATCATGTTCTGGACGCCGAGCAGTTTTCCCAGTTCAACCATGCAGCCTTCGTCGGTACAGGCGCCCGATGCCTGAAAACCCTGTTCCTGCAGAATGGTCTGCATCTGTTCCCGTTCCATGACGTCGACATTACCGGTATTGAAGAGCTCGATACGCAGCCGGTCGCTGATAATTTCAGCCTCTCCCTGTTTCACCTCAGCTGCATTTTTCAGCGTGAGCACGGCGATGGACGGCTTTTGCTTCTGGGCGCACACGCACGCGAAAAAAAGTATCAGTATAAGAAAAAAACGGTTTTTCATCCAGGCATCTCCAGAAAAGAAATAATAGAAAATATATTCGAAAACAGTACAATCATTCGTCTTTAAACTGGTCGGGCTCGTCTCTGTCCTCCCAGAGATATTTTGCCTTATCGGTCCATTTTTCGATAGTGACGGTATTGAGCGCCGGGTTATCCTTCATTTCCGCCTGGCGGCTGTTTTTAAGGTTGGTGAATACCCCGATATACGAGTTGGCGCTTTTCTGGTCTCCCAGTTTGAGGTACAGGGCGACAATGCCGTAAATGACCTGCATCTCTATTTCCTCGGCAGGGCAGTTCGACGTGCGGAACGCCTCCTCGAAGAAACCGAGCGCCTCGCGGAGCGTCTCCCGGTTGTCGCCTCCCATATCCTTGATAATTTTTGCGATGCGGAGCGCATAGGAGCCCAGCTTGTAAAAACTGTACGGCAGTTCATACCAGGCCTCGACATTCGCCCGAAGCATGGCAAGGCGCAGGCTCGTTATTGCCGCTTCGTCGCTGCGGGGACGGGTGAAATACTGCCGGTAGTCGGTGACATATTTCATCAGAGCCTTCCGTTCGCCGATTTTCTCCTGCAGCGTCATGAGCACGTTGCTCCCCAGCTGGGATTTGATCTCGCCGGGCCCCGATTTATTATCTCTTGTAAAGTCATTCTTGTCGGGAGACGCAAAAAGGCAGCGGGGGCACACGGTGGTATAAATCAGGGTGTAATCGATCGACCGGTGGCCGGAGGCGCCGCGATAGGAGGGCACCAGGAACTTGTTCAAAATAACCTGCTGGCTTTTGGATTTCAGTTCATAGCAGGTGATCTCTTTCTGATTACACACAGGGCACTTTACCAGGATTTCAAAAACCGGATCCTCACCGCCCCCGGCTTCCGCATCCCGTATCGATTTGAGTTTTTTCTCTTTAATCGACTTGATGTTTTTAATATCGATGGAAGGCCCGTACATTCTGATATATTCGTTAACCAGATTCGGGTCATTTATCAACGCCTGCAGCCTTCTTTTTACTTCGAGTACATCTATCGCCATACGGGTACCTTTTAACCACGATTATCCATGATTGTAAGGATTTTTTTGATTGTATATACTGACTGTCCCGGGTAATCACAATGGTTCAACGGAGAAACACCTTTTTATAAATACCTGTGCTTCAAATAACGTTAATTATGAGTTTATTATGAACTGCATACGTCAGCGAGCAATTAAAATTATACTATGGTATAGTCCAATATACAACTCCCAGTAAAAATATTATCATGCCTGGGGCGGGTTTGAGTAATGTACTGCGCCCGAATTTAAATAAACCATTCGAAAAAAGAGAACAGTATATTATTTTAAAGTGTTATTATACATAGAAGCATGCTGGCATGCACTGTTATCACGTCAAGACGAAACAGTGCTTTTGTCAGGCAGGCGATCGATCCGCAATGGGGGCGCCGTTCTGTGTATATCGGGAGGCTGCAATAATAATGATGAACAGGGAGAGGAAAGGATTTAGCGATGGCACGATTGTATAATTTTTCTGCAGGACCAGCGGCGCTGCCTGAGTCGGTTTTAAAACGCGCTGCTGAGGAGATGCTTGATTATGACGGGTGCGGCATGTCGGTGATGGAGATGAGCCACCGCTCGCTTCAGTTCAACGAGATCATAGACGGCGCGCAGCACGGACTCCGGGAGTTGATGCACATACCGGAAAATTACCGCATATTGTTTCTTCAGGGCGGCGCTTCAAGCCAGTTTGCCATGGTCCCGCTTAACCTGATGAAGCGAAGCGGCAAAGCGGATTATATCAACAGCGGTTACTGGTCGCAGAAAGCCATTGATGAGGCAAAACGGTATATCAGCGTGAATGTCGCGGCGTCGTCCGAGAATGTGAAATTTAACCGGATTCCCGGGATACCCCGTTCCAGCCTCGATCCGGATGCCGGCTATGTGCATATCACGACCAATAACACCATCTATGGCACTGCGTACCATGAGATTCCGGAAACCGGCGGCGTCCCGCTGGTCGCGGACATGTCTTCGAACATAATCGGGCAGTATTACGACGTGAAGAAATTCGGCATCATCTATGCGGGAGCGCAGAAAAATATCGGCCCTGCCGGGCTGACAGTCGTTATCATCCGGGACGACCTTGTCGGTTTTGCCGGGGATATCACGCCGGCCATGTTCAACTACAAAAAACACGTCGAAAAGGATTCGTTATATAACACGCCCCCGACTTTCGCCATATATATCGCAAAGCTTGTTTTCGAGTGGCTGATCGAGAGAGGCGGTGTGGCGGGGATTGAGCAGGTAAACAGGGAGAAGGCGCGACTGATCTATGACTGTATCGATAATTCCGCTTTGTATAAAAGCCCGGTTGTGGCGGAAGACCGCTCGATAATGACCATTCCCTTCATGCTGCCGACGGAAGGGCTGAATGCGAAATTCGTCAAAGAGGCAGGATCCATAGGTCTGTCCGGGCTTAAGGGGCACCGTGCCGTCGGGGGCATGCGCGCGAGTATTTATAATGCGATGCCGATCAACGGCGTTAAACAACTGGTTGATTTTATGAAAAAATTCGAGCGGGATAACAGATAGGAAGGGGTGTGCGATGTTTACCATACAGACTTTTAATAAAATATCTCCGCAGGGACTCGCGCTTTTTCCTGCAAACGCATATACGGTAGCGACGGAAGCACGGAACCCCGATGCGGTTCTCGTGCGAAGCCATGCCCTGCTCGAAACCGATATTCCGCAAGGCGTCAAAGCGATTGCGCGCGCGGGCACGGGCGTGAACAATATACCCGTTCCCGCTTGCACGGCCAGGGGCACCGTTGTTTTCAACACGCCGGGCGCCAATGCCAACAGCGTGAAAGAACTCGTGCTCACCGCTCTGTTACTCTCTTCACGCAGAATCGTTCCGGCCATCATTTCCACAAAGGAGCTGGCGGGAAAAGGCGTGGAAGTGCCAAAACTTGTGGAAAAGCTGAAATCCTCCTTTGCCGGCCGGAGATAAAAGGAAAAACGCTGGGCGTGATCGGTCTCGGCGCGATCGGTTCGATGGTGGCAAACGACGCTCTTGCTCTCGGTATGCAGGTAATCGGGTACGACCCGTATATTTCCATCGAAGCGGCCTGGAGGCTCTCGAATAGTGTTCGAAAAGCCGACTCGCTTAAAAGAGTGTGCTCCGCAGCCGATTACATAACCCTGCACGCCCCGTTGAGCGATTCGACCCGCGGCATGATCAATCATGAGACGTTATCTCTCATGAAGCGTGGAGTCAGGCTGGTCAATTTTGCCCGCGGGGAGCTTGTTAACAACACCGACCTTATCCGTTCAATCAACGAGGGAATCGTGGCTTCCTATGTCACAGATTTCCCGGATGACGCCCTGCTGCAAACCGGAGGGGTTGTCTGTATCCCGCACCTTGGCGCATCCACGCCCGAATCGGAGGAGAATTGCGCAGTCATGGCGGTAAACCAGTTGCGGAACTTCCTGGAGAACGGGGACATTAAAAACTCGGTCAATTTTCCGGAATGTGAACTCGCCCGATCGGAAGGTAATTTCCGCATCGTTTTCGCAAACAAGAACAGCCCGAACCTGATCGGACAGGTTGTCGAAATGCTGACAGAACAGCAGATCAATATCGCCGAAATGATTAATAAGCACCGGGGCGATTTGTCGTATAATATTATCGATACGGACCGGGAAGTGACAAATGATTTGAAAGAAAAAATAGGGAAACTTGCGGGGATTATCATGATTCGGCGCCTGTAATCCGTTTTGACGATGTGTCACACTAAACAGCTGTTCATAAAAACGGCAGGTCTTCTAAAATGCAGGAACTGTTTGAAAAACTCCCTCCGGAAGAGGAGGGAGTTTTTTTTTAAACATGTAAAAGCTTTAGTCGTGAGCAACGACAACCAGGAGGAGTAGTAAGTACTATCGTCCCACTCGAGGTTATCACCGATAAAATATTCGATATTCGAAGCCAAAAAGGAATGATCGATGCCGAAACCTTTATGGAGTTCCCACCAAAGCGCTCAACCAGGCAATCAAGCCTAACCCGGTGCGCTTCCTCGATGATTTCATGTTTCAGCCCACCAAGAAAGAGAAAGACGAACTGGTCAGCTTTTCTTTTTTTCTGCCTTAAACAAACCTGTCAAGTATTTTTATTCACTGTTTAGGATATACTATTGTGTATATTAAAGCAACAGGCATAGTATATTTTTTTATATGAAAAATATAAAATTAATTAATTCAAGCACCTATTCTTTCGGGGCAAAAATTCGCGCTATTTGAAAAAGGAAAGGCATCACATACATTGAGTTTGTCAATAGGGTCGGTGTAACGCAGCGAGTTGTCATTTAGTATGAAAATCACTCAAAAAACCCGTCCATTGGCTTGAAAAGATTGCTAAAGCTCCGAAGGTCTTGGTGAAATCACTTCTCGATTTTAATGAAGAAATACCAGATCAGGCAAGCCCTATCAGGGATGTTCAGAAGCGTTTATCGTTAATTCCGAAACTTTCTCGTGCAGAACAAAAATACAGTGCCCAAACCATCGATATTCTGGCAGCGAAACACGGCATTAAAACTATTGAATAACATAGCAGAAGGGAAAAAGCATTATGAGTTCAACCATCACTATAACCATACCTGATAAAATGAAAAAGAGACTTGATGTATTTGCAAAAAAAGAGCGCCTTAAAAAAAGCGAAGTGGTTAGAAGCGCGTTACATCGTTTTCTGGCGCAACAGGAGTTTAAAGCTATCAGAGATGAGCTTGTTCCTGAAGCACAGAAGCGGGGTATTTTTACTGATGAAGATGTTTTCAAGGTTATATCATGAAAATATTTTTCGATACCAATGTGCTTATTTCCGCATTTATTACCAATGGCGTTTGCAGCGTGTTGTTTAACTACTGTCTTGAAAAGCATATTATTTACACAAGCGAATTCGTTCTTGATGAACTTGAGGAAAAGCTGGTATGTAAATTTAAGCTCCCTGAAAACAAAATCCATCGGGTTTTACAACATCTGAACGATAATACCGTTGTTTTAAAAAATGTTATTGTGAAACATCATGTTTTGCGGGACAAGGATGATGATAACATTATTGCAGCAGCCGTAGAAGGAAAGGTAGACTGTATTGTTACCGGAGACAAAGACCTTCTTTGTTTGAAGAATATTTCTTATATCGCTCTTATCAGCCCTGGTAATTTTTCTGATTTTGAAAAAGCATTTACTAAATAATCTCAATCATTTTTAAACAGCATACTATTTTCCTGCCTTCCCTCACCCTGATGAAGAAAATATCAGGGCTTCCTCCAGGCAGTGTGCCGACTGATCCTGCTACCAAGTTTAACGGCACAGAAGAAAACCACCGAAGAAAAGAATGTGCTCCGTTCCGGCAGGATTGCTTTGCACACTGCATCGTTGTATCGCATTATCCCAGTATCCATATTTGGGATAATACTGCGTAGAAGCGGATGGCTTGGGTACAAGCCCTCCGTTCAACGCATTATTATCCAACGCCACACAACGAAGCACTGTGCAAAACAACCTGCCGCTACTACGCACAGCGTTCCGTTCGGCCTCACGTCTTTAGCAATACTTCCCAGCCTCTCTCCACGCAAGACAAAACCCGCCCTTGTTTCGGCAAGCTCAACACAACGCCCGCATCGCATTTCGACAAGCTCAATGCATCGCCTCTCTGCAACCGTATCCCCCCAAAAAAAAGAAAAAGACCGTTCTAACCGTCCCCGCTCCAGGAGGTTTTTATATGATCCCCTTCCGCTTATAGCCAATCCGATCCGATTCTTTCAAATAATCTTCTGCTCTTGAAACGCCGGAAAACAAGACAAAGCCGGTAATGCCACAAAAAAATCATCTACACAGAAAAAATTACAGATTCTTTGATATAATTTTATATTCATTATTTTTATCGACAATTGTAAAAATTATTTCACCATCGCATCCACTTCCTGATGCTCTAACTAGATATTTTTTATTTAGTAATAAGTTACTAGCTTTTTTTATTTCTTTAAAGCCACCTTCCGGTATTGTGCCGTATGTAATTTCCTTACTTGTTTTGGCATGTCCAGCTTCTAGGCTAAACCACCATATCGGTTTTGACAAATATGCTATCGTATCAGTGTAGTCATATATTGCAAAATAATTGAGAGGAATATCAATTTTTTTATTTGAATTCTTGGTAAAGTAGAATGATGGCACCAAGGTTTTGCCGTTATTTTGAACGACAATATGGAATCTATATAAACATCCCATGAAGAGCAATAATATTGATACTAGTAAAGATTTTACCATTGGTATACCCTCCTATGAATCATTTTTTATTAAAATATTTCTTTACTTATTTTGTTGATGTATCTTTATCACTAACACCAACTGATGGAGTTGGGCCATCATTATTAGTCCCTGCGAATCTATCCGTTCCAGGGGAAAAATTTGTATTATATAAATTTGGATCAGGTGTTAATCCTTCAAAACTTGATTCAATAATTTTTCTATACTTATTAAGCTCCTCTTGCTGCTCTTTTGTAGGATTTTTCCCGTACTGTTCCTTTATTGTGTAATAGTCTTGAACAATTTTTGCTTGTTGTTCAAATTTATAATCAGATAGTTTTTTGTTTTCGTCTAATACATACAAATATGGGTCCTTATTTAGTAAATGCTCTAATAATACAGCTAAGAGTTTATATGTTGGATCTTTTTGGTGCTGATATATGTGCATTATTTCATGAATAGAGAAAGCTCTTAATCCTAAAGAAGCTTTAGAAAAATCCTCTTGGTAATTTTCGCTAGGAAAATATATAGTATTCCCAATGACTCTTGCGTAGCCACCGATTGTAAAAATACCTCCACCTTTAATATCGACTTTGCTATAATCAATTGAGTTTCCATAAATGCTCTGCGCCATTTCTTTTTCTCCAGGAGTCATCGGCCTTAGGCCGTCCGGGTCATAGTAAAAAATGGGGTTATTATTAGAATAAGTGTAAAGGTCGAAATTACTCTCACTTGGGTCAGTGCTTATCCACCTAGCGATTTCCGGGTCATAGAAACGTTTCCCAATTAGGTACTATAGCGCATTCCCCAAGCCTCATTCCCCAGGCAACTCTATGCCACACTTCCGGTATACTTTCAAAGAACGTTTTCAGCCTCATTTTAAATATAATTCACTGTCGTTTAATCAACTACTATTATTTCTCGGATGTTTCATTTCTATCACCTCCCTTAAATCTGTCTTGTTTAAATGGGTATACACCTTCGTTGAGCGCAGGTCTTTATGGCCTAAAAGCTCCTGTATGGTTCTTATCCCGCAGCCGTTCTGCAGCATGTGGGTTGCGCAGGCGTGGCGCAGGACATGCGGCCGCAGGCCGGTATAATCCCGCAACATGTAATACACCGATTGCGACTTGAACCGCCTGCCGCATCGAGTGACTATAAGCGGGCCCCGGTACGCTACCCGCTGCGAAAGATACGCTCTGGTTAATGTAGCTGCCTTTTCCGTTAAAGGAACATTGCGGGTTTTGTTGCCTTTGCCGGTCACCTGTGCTGTTCTGTTCTCAAGGTCGAGGTCTTCGATATCAAGCCCGGCCAGTTCAGTTCTTCGTAATCCGCTGCCATAGATAAGCTCCGCCATTAACCGGTTTCGCAGGGCTAAACCGGATTCCGCCTTTGATAGCTTGCTGAAAAACGCATTTATACTGCTTTGAGACGGCACCGTAAACAGCTTGAGCGATGTATCCGGCTTGAAGGTAATATTTTCCGCGGGGTTTTCCGGTGTTTTGACATACCGGTAAAACTCCCTTATTACAGTGCAATGCTGCTGTCTGCCCTGGTTTGCGGTGTGCAGCGATAAAAGGTAGCGCTCTATGTCCGCACGTTTCAGGGTTGCGTAATCCAGGGCGTTTGCGGTAACATGCCGGTAAAATGATTGCAGTTGATAATACTTCCGGGTGAAGGTTGTTGCCGATACCCGGAGCCGGAGCACACCGAAGAACCGCTCCATATCAGTTCTCATTGTTTGCCGCCTCTCTGGGGTGGTATTTCTTATGCGCCTGTTTTAAAAACGATATGTCTATTCTGGTGTAAATCTGTGTTGAGGATAAATCAGCATGACCGAGAAGCTCCTGAACGTAGCGTATATCAGCGCCGGCTTTTAAAAGGTGCGTTGCGCAGGCGTGCCGGAAGCTGTGCGGGCTGATTGCATGCACAAGGTTCGCTCTCCGTGCATACTTTTTAATCAGGTCGTTCAGGTTGCTGTTGGTTATCCGCTTGCCGGTCTTGCTGATAAACAGAAGGTTGGAAGGCTCCAGCTTGTTTAGCAGTTTCGGCCTGGCTGTTTCCAGATATTCCATAAGGTACGGTATCACCCAGTCGCCTATGGGAACAACCCGATCCTTCGAGCCTTTGCCCGTTATTAAAAGCGTTTTCTCCTGTAGGTCAATATTATCGACCGTGCTTGTTCTTGCCTCCTCGTTTCGTATGCCGGTGGCGTAGAGCAGTTCCAGTAACGCCCGGTCTCTTGTTGTTATCGGGTCAACAGGCACGACCGCCTCCAAAAGCGCTATCATCTCCTTTTCCGTCGGCACATGCTTCGGCAGGCTCTTCTTCTGCTTCGGCAGCAGGATTAACGGGCTTATATCCTGTTTGAGCATCCCTTCCTCGTGCATCATTCTGAAAAAGGTTTTCAGCGCTCCAAGCCTGGCATGGATCGTGCCGGAGCTTAAATATTTTTCCTTGCGATGCTTGTTGTACTTCAGCCAGCCGTGATATGCGGTAATGTGCTCAACAGTTACCTCTTTAATGGAGGATATGTCTTCATGCTTCTCAAGATACTCAAAGAACAGTCTCAACAGCGCCGGATAATCGGCAACGCTGCGTTTTGAGTAGCCCGCAAGCTCGAGTTTTTCTGCGAACTGATGCAGCATTATCTTATCCATTCCGGCGCTCCGCTTTATGTGGAAGGGGATTTATAATGTGTGTTCAGAATCCGGGGTATCAGGTTTATCATTGCTGAAAAAAAACATATATATATTCCGCATCCGAGAAGTGTGCGAAGTTCAGTTATTTCATTACTTTTCATAGGCTTATCCCTTGTGCGAAGTTAGTACGAAGTGGGTGCGAAGTTTACGAACTTTTCGAGTTAAGTGGTTGATTTTTCGTTAAAGGGTTATCTGCTGATCCCCGGTTCCGTCGTCGAGTAAAACGTACCGGTAAATGGATCCCTGCCTGCCTACTATCCTGCCTAGATATCCAAGCTCCACCAGTGGTTCTATGTTCTGTCTGATCTGCGCTTCGCTCCACCCGGTGCGCTCCCGCAGCTCCTTTCTGGTGAACGGGATAGTTGATAAATCAACATCCGCTTTCGGATCGTTTGCCTTTATTACCTCCGCTTTCTCCACAACAAGCGCCGCTATTTCTTTAAGTAACGCTCTGCCGGTTGGCGAAACGTCGTCCACATTACGGGGAAAAACCAGCCTGCCGAGTTCTCTGGCAAGTTCAACGTCCCGCTGGCTTGTCTGCACATACTCGAAGCTCGTGCCTCCAAGCCGCTCGTCTTTGCCGGTCTTGCGCTGATGCTGATGAAGCAGGGTTATTGATTTCACCAGGGAGATAAACTTGCTCTGCTCTCCGCGCATCTGCAGCCGGCCGTCCGGATAGTCCAGAGTAACATCATCCGGAAAGGTAACGGTCAGGGGCTTTAATAACCGTTGCATATTGTGATGAAGCCTGGTTATGCCCGTCTCATCCATGCTGGTCTTGTACCAGAGATGACGGTTCTTCTGGCGCTGCATCTGCAATATGCTTTTCGTCTGCTCCCGGCTCTCGTCTATGGTGAGGATTAAGAACCTGCGTTTCTCCTCGTCCGTCAGGCCGTTGGGGTTAGTGGTGGAGACCATCACCACAACCGGCCCGTTTACCGTGTACTCGTCCACCGACAGCTTGCCGGTCTTTGCGTCCGCTCTGGTTGCTGCTACAGAAAGCTTCTGGCTGCTTATAAGAGTTTTGATTGAGTACATGGCCTCCTGCATGCCCTGTTCCTCCTCGATGGCAAGAACCTTGTTCTTTAATGCGTTCTCCTCTTTGTAAAACAGGGATTTGCCGGTTAAGCGGGTATACTGGATAACGCTCTCCGGAGGAATGAACTTGCACACGGCATCCTGAAGGCTGGTTTTGCCTGCGCCGCTGCGGGAGAGTATCAGTATTGCCAGAGGATCGGGCAGCAGTCGGGAGACTGCCGCTATATACCCCAGAAGCTTGTTGTGTTTCTCACCGATGAACCCGATTGCCTCAAAGTCGGAGACTATGCGCTTGAGAAGGTCTTTGCTCTTTAACGCTTCCAATGCCTCCGCTCTCTCTTTGTCCGTCATTGCCGGCATTTCAGGTTTGTTCTGCCGCTCACGCATGGCCACCCGCTCCTGCTCAAGCACCGTGATAAGCTCCGAAAGCTCCGCAAGAGCAAGACTCTGTTTCACCTTCAGGTATTTGGCGCACGCCTCCGCATATCCCTCTCTGAACCTGCTGTTGTATAAGTCCAGCGTGTCGATGTGGAACGTTCCGTTTGACTGCGGTGTGTTCGCTTTTAACGTCACTCTCATGCGGTCGAGATTGTACCCGGTTAAGCCGGTAATACGGAAGGATAAGGTTGATGCGGTGTAGTGCAGCCCTTCACAGCTGCGGGTTATAGGCAAGCTCTCTGTGTGGTTCATGGGTTACGCTCCTTTTTCCAAGTTCGGCATCCATTACATGCCGTATGTGTAGCAGACTGTCCCGAAAGGAGCGCATATCCAGCTTCACCGGCCCTTCACGATACGCTTCCCGCAGCTCCCGCACCCGCTCGCCGCTGAACACAAACGACAGCCGCTTGCGCTCGTTCCGCTCTACCTTTGAAAGGCTGCAGCCGGTCGAGTGCAGGAATGCCGCAAGATATAAATCGTTGGTTATGATTGAAGAAACTTGGGAAGTATTGTATTTTTTAATCATATACGCCCCTTCGGGGGTTTATTGTAAGGGCTGGCCGGTTCAAAGTTCTCACGCCAAGAACCGGACAGCCTTTCTTATTTCCTGCATTAAAAAAACCTGTCAATACCTTTTTTATTATCAATCTTAATATACATATTACTTCTCATTTTCTGCAAGTACTTTGTATTTTATATACATGAAAAAAAATAAGCCTGGTCCACAAAAGGGAAAAAAACATTCTGATGTTAAACGTTCTGTCTTTGGTGAAAGACTATTCAACACAAGAAAGGCCAGAACCATAAGCCAGACAGAGTTAGGGAAGCGTATTGGATTATCGCGAAGAATGATTTCGCACTATGAAGGAAATGCACCGGAAGGCCCTCCGCTTTCAACCTTAACCAAAATAGCAGAGGCATTAAATGTTACAGTTAGCTACCTATTAGGCGAAAGCACATTAAAAGTTATAAAAGATGATGTGAAGCCTAATATCCGCAAACATCTTAAAGCTCTACAAGACTTACCGCCCAAGGAACAAAAGACTATTTTGCATATGATTGAAATTGCTTCAGAGAAGAACAAAGTAATAATAGATTCGTAATAAAATTTCCCCTGTTTTATGGCTGGCAGATTCAAAATGGAAAAGACAATGGCCCACCCAACAATAATTTACAGTATTAAAAACGGTGCAGATTTCATTAACTTTGAAAGTGTCGCACATGATAATATTCTCAAAATTTGTACGCAAGATTCACAATACTACGGACTATTTACCAGTATAAGCAGTTGCTTTGATAGACTATTGAGTCATTTCCAAGATTATCCGTATGATAAACCCGGTTGGGCAACACTGTTCTTTCTTCCGCGTTGCCAGAGTGCCTATCTGGCTACGGGGCGTATGGCTATGAGTTGTCAGTTTCAAGAAACATGCATGTTAGCTAGAGGTACAATAGAAAATGCTTTGTATTCATTTCATGTTTACATAAATTCAGATCTTGCCTCCCTTTGGTTGAGAAGACATGAAGATGATAAGACAAAAAAATCAGCTCGAGATGCATTTAAATATATTAAAGTAATAAAGACTTTAAGCGATAAAAACCCGACTTTTGCAAGCTATGTTGATGATTTCTATAAAAAGATGATTGATTTCGGCGCCCATCCAAATGTTTTTGGTTCTGTTGCAGTAACAGAACGTACGGAAGAAAAGGGTAAAATATTATTTAATTATGAATGTTTAACAGGTAATTCTATCCACCATGAATGCCTTTTATTTGATGTACTTGACGCAGGATTAATTTCGCTTAAGATATTTAGTTTTATCTTTGAAAAGGAGTTTGAAAACATCAGACTTATTCCAAAGCTTAAGCAAATATCTTTGGAAATTGATTGTTACGCCAAGAAAAAAGGTGTTCAAGCATCATCAGGGACTATATAAATACCCTGCCTTCCCTCACCCTGATGAAGACTTAAATCAGGGATTCCTCCAGGCAGTGTGCCGACTGTATCGAAACCAAGTTTAACGGCACAGAAGAAACCCTGCATAGAAGAAATGTGCTCCGTTCCGGCAGGATTGCATCGCACACTGCGTCGTTGTATCGCATTATCCAACGCCACACAACGAAGCATTGTGTCAAACACCCCGCCAAAGCTCCGCACAGCGTTCCGTTCGGCCTCCCGTCTTTTGCAAATCCTCCCCGGCCTCTCTCCACGCAATACAAGACCCGCCCCGCCCGCCGCGCATATCCGCAACCGTACCCCCCGTAAGCTTTTTTCTCTTGCTGTTAACCGTTAACTGTTAACCGCTCTTCTCTAACCAACCCCGCTCCACGACATTTTTAAGGATGTCGTTCCGCTTATTGCAAACTCTCAACCGCATCATGCTCGCAAGCCCCTTATCCTATACAAAAAAATCACCGGCTTGAAGAGCTCCCGCTATAGCTCGGAAAGCCGGTGATTTTTTCCCGCTTTGAACGGTATTGCCTTATGCTTTTTTGCTTTTTGTTTTTTTTCTTGTAAAGGGTCGGTGGGTGGGATACGATTATACGAGGAATTACGCACGCTGTGCCGAGGGGAGGCGAGGGATTGCGCACAAGTGATTAGCACTGCCCGCTGTTTTTATGAATAAAAATGGAGGGCTGCGGCGATTGGGGGACGTGCGAACATCCTTTAGTAGGTATAAAATCTGTTTGGTCTACAATGGATAATACGTTTTATATAATCCTACAACCATAAAAACCAAACCTATTATGATTAATATAAGAGACATTTTTCTCGATGTCGCGAAATAATCCATATTATAAATTAAATCTAAATAGGCTTTAAACCCTTTTTTCCATTCTTCATCTTTCTTATATAAAAACAATTTTAATTCAACCCAAGGTACAATAGCTAAAGCTAAAAATGGTATTGAGAACGGTAACCATGGAGATATTCTATGTCCTCCCCATATCCAAAAAGTAAAAACAATCCCTCCAAAAAATATTAATACATTAATTATTACTCCAACAATCGCGATGGCTGCGTATTTCTTGCGAAGGCTTGGTAAATCGCTCTGTGAATAACCAGATGTATCACCAATTGGAAACCTTTCCCGTAAAATATTAATAAGGAAAAATATCGCGATTATAGAAACACCGGTAATAATTGCACTTGTCATTTGTATTAGTTATAATATAAAGTGTTATTGTTTTTTATTCAACTCTTCTTTAATGATTTTCCCTGCTTCTTTCTTCACAACGGCATTACTAATTGAAGTCACCACTTTTGTAGCTTGTTGTGTATTAACAGATGATTTAGCTGCAGTATAGATACCTTGGACGATAGCATCTTGAGCTTGAAGTGTTGTTTGCGCGCCAGCGCCTTGACTTATTAATTCAGCAGATGTTGTTGTTATACTTCCTTTCATAGTTTGGATTGTTCCAGCGGTAGTTCCAGAAGCCGCCTTTGCTGTGGGAGACAGCATAGAAGAAACTTTATTCCCGATTGTTCCGCTAACAGCGCCTGTTAATGTGCCTACTGTACCGCTTATAGCTACTTGAGTTTTGTCGACATTTTGTACAGCAGTGCCCAAACTCTGCCCTTGGGCTAAATTATTGCCCACTTGTTCTACTACATTGCCCGTGGCGCTGCCCAAGCCGCCTCCAATTGCAGATGCGGCAATTACTGCTCCGCCTACACCACCAGACATTACTGTAATATCAACAATTGCGCCAGCTATGGCACCAGATATGGCACCTCCCGCCATTCCACTTAAAACACTTTTTCCTTGTGCTGCAGCGTATATACCTCCGACCACAGCTCCTGTCACAGCACCTATAGCTGTAGCTGTGCCAAAAAATTCACCGTCAGGATCTAATCCATTTATTGGATTATAACCATTGCCTGTATATCCATATAAATCATAGAATTGTGCTTCATTGTCGGTACTAATCCATCGTACTATTTCCGGGTCATAGAACCGTTTCCCAAAATAAAACTACTCCAAAGCCACCACCCACCCGAAAGGATCCCTGGCTCTCCCAAACTGAATATCGGTCAGTGAAGTATATAACTTATTGGCTAAGGGTCCTACTTTGCCGTCGCCGATGGTCATCTCCTGGTTTTCATAGTTGATTTTACCGACGGGCGAGATAACTGCCGCGGTGCCGCAGCCGAATACTTCCTGGAGTTTGCCTGATTTGTTTGCCGCGACGATCTCCTGGATACTGATTTTGCGTTCCGATACCTTCATATTCCATGATTTTGCCAGCCTAAGGACCGAATCTCTGGTGATGCCGTGCAGAATGCTGCCGGTGAGCATGGGTGTTATCAGCTCGTTGTCGATAAGGAAGAAAATGTTCATGGCGCCGACCTCTTCGACATACTTGTGCTCGATGCCGTCGAGCCACAACACCTGGGTGAATCCTTCCTGATGCGCTTTCTCTCCGGCGAGAAGGCTGGCAGCGTAGTTGGCAGGCGTTTTTGCTTCACCGACCCCTCCCACCACGGCGCGGACATGGTCTTTGATCACTTTTATTTTGACCGGATTAAATCCTTCGGGATAGTAGGCGCCGACAGGGGAGAGGATGATAAAAAAGATATAGGTTGTCGATACTTTTACGCCGAGCACAGGGTCTGCTGCGATTATTGTGGGGCGGATATACAACGATGTTCCCGGTGCGTCGGGGATCCATCTTTTTTCCGTTTTTACCAGTTCTTTAAGCATCTGAAGCGCGAAATCATTGTCATAGCTGGGCATGCAGAGGATTTCGCATGAGCGGTTCATTCTTTTGAAATTATCAAGGGGACGGAAAAATTGAATTGCGCCGGATTTTGTTTTATAGGCTTTCATGCCTTCGAAGACGCCCTGGCCGTAATGGAGAAAAATTGTTGCCGGGTCAAGCTGGAACGGTTTGTACGGTTCGATTCGTGCGTTATGCCAGCCTTTTTCTTTGCTGTATTCCATGACGAACATATGGTCGGTGAAAAATCTGCCGAAGCCCAGGGTATTTTGGGCCGGTATGGGTTTCAGTGTGTCAGATTTGATTGTTTTGAAGTCCACGTTCTCCTCCTCCAGTTTTCTGATATAAATAGAATGGATTCATCTCCTCGGATAGATAAAAATAGATGTGGAAATAATCCGGCGCAACCTTATGTTGAACAAAGACACCCTCCCCCGTAAGCGGGAGAGGGACGGGGCGGTGGCGCATTACATAAACTGCCCGACGAGATACTTCGGCGTCAGCTCCTCGCCGGTCGCTTTTTTCAGCAGCGCATTCCAGTGAAACCGGGAGCCTGGCATGAAAATTTCCGTTTTCAGATACTCGCCGATTTCCGGTTTATTTACAAAGGATATCTCCGCGAGCGAATCCATTTTCATGACGGTGCGGGTGATGGTGTTTAATATCTGCGAAGCGGCAAGCTCGCCGAGCGTATAATTATGATAGTAGCACGGATACTGGGCCAGGTGTATTTTTGCCGCCCAGTCCGGCTCGCTGCGGTTTTCCGGCCTCGTCACCAGTTGGTACTCTTCGACCAGGTCCCACCACAGTTTGTTGAGATCCTGATCGGGATTCTGGTACATGTCGCGCTCGAACCGCACCATGACCTGGGACCACCGGCTGAAAACGAGCACCTTCGTGCGGAAGTTTTTCTGTGCGTGGCAACGGATAGTCTCTTTTTCTTCATCGCCGATCTGCAGATAGATTTGCAGCCAGTCCGCGTTGTATGCCTGGCGCTCCATGAGCATGGCTATAGCCTCGGTGAGAAAGGTATGCGCCTCTATCCGCAGCAGATAGGGAAGGTCGCGGCTGACGTATTTGGAGTATACCCCGTGTCCCAATTCATGGAGAAGCGTTGACATCCAATTGTGGTTATCGACAATATTCAGCATGACCCGTATGTCGCCGCACCGGTCCATGTCGTTTTCATACGCATGCTGGTACTTTTTTTCGCGGGGGTACAGGTCGCTGTTGCGCAGAATATCGTCCGCGGGCAATTGAATGCTGTTGAAAAAATCCCGTCCGATGGCGTCGACCTTTTTTCCTTTGAAGAGCTTGTCAAAGTCGGCGCCGGCAACCTGGGGCGATTCCTGAAAAAACGGGTCTTCGTAGTGCCACGGCCGCAATTGACCTGCAGCAATTGCGTATCTTTTTGCCAGAATAGAGTCGAGTTCATGTTTCATCTGCGTAAAAGGCTGTTGCGTGAGCTCTTTCAGGGTGTCGAAAATGGAGAAAACGGTCTTTTCATCCTGCTCGCCGGTTTCAAGGGCCATGACATAGTAGTTATCATAGCCAAGCTGTCTGGCAGCCTGGTTCCTGAGTTTGACAAGCTCGACAACCATTGCGGCAACCTGTTGACCCACCTGCTTTCCCGCTTCCCAGGCTTGTCTGCGTTTCTGGCTGTCGCGCTCGTTTTTCAGGATTTCAAGGATGTCGTTATCAC
>Ga0105099_10000880_pt1 | contig 19865 bp, 18 predicted proteins | sample PPLLak3cmMay2015_2_FD_79138 | JGI IMG/M metagenome (GOLD analysis project Ga0105099, IMG submission 79138) | Freshwater sediment microbial communities from Prairie Pothole Lake near Jamestown, North Dakota, USA - PPLs Lake P8 Core (1) Depth... | ecosystem: Environmental > Aquatic > Freshwater >... | reverse complement strand
GCTGCAGGAGTGGTTAGGGCTTGTGCCGCCGAGTGCTTCGATGATGACCCGCTTCGCCTCCTTCGAGCGGTCCGCTTTGCCGTGACACTCGGCTTTGCAATCGAAGCGGAGACCTGGCGGAAGATGCTGATGCGTCCGCAGCTCCTCGAAAGGGTGGCAGGGGAGAGGCTCCGCGACGAGCTGTTTCTCATCCTCGCAGCCCCGAATGTTGCAGCCTCACTGGAGATGCTCTGGAGCTCGGGACTCCTCCCTTTGATAATTCCCGGAGACTTACGTAATGGAGAATACTTGGCCAACCTCTCGGGACGCTTCGCCTTTGCTGCAGAAACTGAAAGAGTGCTGGAATATTGCGAGCGCCTGTTCCCCGCCGACCGGGAGCAATTGGCTGTCCATTTGGCACGTTCTGTGGAAGGGGGCATTCCGCTCCATTCTCTCCTGAAGCTGGCTGCATTTTTGTCTGGTAAGGATGCTCGGAAGCAGATCAAAGCCTGTGCCGATCGAGTTCGGATGGGCACGAAAGCACGTGCCGAATTAATGGTCCTCTGCGATTGTGCTGCGGCTAATCCCGCCTTGCCGGAGAGTTCAGAAGGAGAGCGCATTCTGTTCCGCTTTTTCCGGGATAGAGAGCCCTGTGGGCCGGAGTTGGTCATTCTGCCGCTTGCAGCAGGTCTGGTCGAGCCTGATGCGGCAGTCCGGTTGGTTTCCTTCTATTTTAACGACTACCAAGCCACTGCTGCCAATCTGTTGCTTACTGGGGATCAGGTGATGGAGCTTCTCGGTATCGGGCCCGGCCCGCAACTTGGCAGGATACTGGAGACCCTTCGAGAGGCGGAAAGTGCCGGTCAGGTGACCGTGGCCAGCGAAGCCCGGGAATTTCTTCTGAAAAACCAGTTGACAACAGCCGTTCAATAGGCTAAAAAATCACACGACGCGGGAATAACTCAGTGGTAGAGTGTCACCTTCCCAAGGTGAAGGTCGCGAGTTCGAATCTCGTTTCCCGCTCCAATAAAAACAAGGACTTAGCCGGACAGGTTAAGTCTTTTTCTTTTGACATATGATTTATTTTCATAAAAACAATGTTTTTGTAGCAAAAATAGGATATTTTCTGCTATACACATGTTCGCAGTGTTTCTAACTACTGAAATTGTGCTAGGATTGTTGAATAAAATACCCCGATACAGGGGACAATCAAAAAGGGAGGAAATATGACAAAGGCAGAAATTGTCGGAAAAATCGCAGAGGGAGCGGAACTAACGAAAGCGCAGGCGGAAAAAGCTGCTTCAGTATTTCTGGAAAGCATTGTAGAGGCCCTCAAGGATGGCGACAAAGTAACCTTTGTCGGTTTCGGAACCTTTTCGGTGAACGATAAGGCCGCCAGAATTGGCCGTAATCCGCAGACCGGAGCAGAAATCAAGATTCCCGCCAAGAAGGCTGTGAAGTTCAAGGTCGGGAAATCTCTTCAGGATGCGGTGCAGGCAAAGAAAAAGAAGCCGGCTGCTAAAAAGAAATAAAGCTTTACTACATCCTCTGGAAGGCCCGTTGTCCGCAACGGGCCTTCCGTCGTTTCCCACTTGCCTTTTTCCTGCCTTTTGTGGTAAAAGTCCTTGCTATGACAAAAAAAGACCTGATAGAAAATATTCGAGCCAACAGCAATCTTCAGAGAAAAGAAGCCGAAGAAATTGTGGAGTCCGTATTGGACATCATCAAGGAATCTCTTGCCTCCGGTGAAGAAGTCAAACTCTCCGGCTTCGGCAAATTTGTAGTCCAGCAAAAACGTGACCGGACAGGGCGAAATCCCCAGACCGGCGAACCTCTCACCATTACCGCCCGCAAGATCCTCACCTTTAAGCCGAGCACGCTCCTCAAGCAGGAAATAAACGGGGAGTAACGTTCTTCCCACTCAAATACCAAACAATTCATACACAGGGATGATTGTTTCTCGTTTTCCGGATCTCTAAATAACGTGCGAGCTATTCAATTCCGTCCTGCATTGAAAGCACTGGTCCCCTCGCAGTGGTTGTGGCTTGTTGCCTGCTGGCTGTATTCCCACTAAAATGTTGTTGTGAACTGTAGGGTTTTCTTGAAATTTTGTTTGGTTCTGACGATAATGTGTGGTAATTAAAGGCTTCTCTGGTTAGGTAGGTCAGGTTATAGCGAGTTTCAAATCCTTCGACATTCGTATGGATTTTTTTGATCTAATCACGTCTCAAGGAGTTTTCAGGGTGAATAATCCGCAAGATCTCATTGCTGGGAAATTACGTCTTCCTTCGCCACCGGCAATCGCTATACGGATACTTGAAATGGTCCGCAATGATGATTTTTCAATCAACGACCTTGCTCGTGTCATTGAATCGGATCCCGCGCTGGTTGCAAGAATCCTGAAAATGGCGAACTCCCCCTATTATAATCGCGTGCGCAAGATCGCAAATATTGAGATGGCACTTACCGTTCTTGGAACTCATGCGGTGAAAAACATAGCTCTTTCCTTCGTTATTTGTACCAATATGAAGGTAGACGGTTCTAAAGGGTTTGATGTTGACCTGTATTGGCGACGTGCCATAACGGCTGCTGTTGCCGCTGATCTGGTTGCCGAGTTTTTGGGAATGCGCAAACCGGATATCTTTGTTACGGCGTTACTTCAGGATATCGGTATCGTAGTTTTTAACCTCTGTTGCCAGAAGGAGTACCGCTTGGTGATGAATGAAAAGTTGACAAGTTCGCTGCACCTCCATGAGGTTGAGCAGAATTGTTTTGGTTTCGATCACCAGGCTCTGGGGGCAGAGTTGCTTAAAAACTGGCAGCTTCCTGAAGAAGTTTATCTGCCCATTCAGCATCATCACCGGAATGATCAGGATTTTGACCGTCAGGATTTTGACCGATTTCGCATCGAGACGGAAATCGTTCAGCTCTCAGATTGTCTGTCTTCTATCTACCATGGCAGACAGAGTGCTGAAAAGATCAGGCTGCTCAAAAACAAATTCGATACCTGGTATGGAATTCAGGGCGATTCTGTAGACCGGCTTATTGATGATGTTGCCTGCAAGTCACTTGAAGTATTTTCATCGTTTGATATCTGTCCCGGAGACATGCGACCGTTTTCCTTGATTCTGCAGGAAGCTAACGAAGAACTGACAAACCTGAACAGCTCGTATGAATTGCTGGTAATCGAATTGAAGCAGGCGAAGGAAAAAGCCGAGAAGCTCGCTAGCGAACTCCATGACGTTAACGCAAATCTGCAAGAGATTGCTTTCCGAGACGCATTGACCGGGCTCTATAATCATCGTTATTTTCAGGAGTCGCTGGAGAAGGAATTAAACAGAACGAATCGCTACCAGAGTGAGTTTTCACTTTTTATCTTCGATATCGATCATTTCAAGAAAATAAATGACACGTATGGGCATCCCGCCGGGGACCGTGTGCTGGCTGCAATTGCCAGGGGGGGAGAGCAATGTCTGCGGAATACCGACATAATGGCGCGTTACGGAGGCGAAGAATTTGTCGTCATAATGCCCGAGACCAATTTGGACGGGGCGAATATCGTTGCCGAGCGGCTACGCAGAGCCATTGAGTGTCTTGAGATTACTGTGGATGGTGTGGAAATCAAGGCAACGGTGAGTGTGGGGGTAACCTACTACCGTCATGGCGCCAGAATGCAGGGGAAAGAGGCAATCCTCAGCATGGCAGATAAGGGGCTCTATATTGCAAAGCAGAGTGGCAGAAACAGGGTTCATGCCATGAGGATAGCCGGTACGTAAGACTCGCGTGCGGCAAAGATGACGGGGAGATGGTGCTGGACAGCAACCTTGTATGCTGAGGAAAAGCAGACTCTTTTACCCCAAGTCCGAAATCATGTACACAGTTTCATACACAAAATGCCCCCCCTCATCAAAGCGGGAGGCATTTTCTTTATGGTAAGCCAAAGCGCAGTAATCTTCCTGAACGGCTATTCATAGCTAATGCGGCTTGTATCTGCTCTCCAGGAGAGCGTCTGTCCCTTGATTCAAAAGTTGTCACAAGTCCATAATTTCGGTAGACCGAAATTACCCTGAGGAGTGGCAACCGAATTGCCCTTGAAGAGGCTTTACGTGGAATTGTCTTCAGAAAGCCGGGAAAGAGCCATTTTTCTGGTTCAGATAAGGCTTGCGAAGCGTTCGACATGTCAAAAGTGGGGGGATGAACCTGTCTCCCTTGGAAGATTCCCGCACTCTGAAACTGTGCCTGTAAGAAGGCTTCCGGGGGTCAGAATATGATCCCGTGCTCTCCCAGGGTAAAAGTCACTCCTTCCATGTCATTTTCCAGCAGCAGTGTCTTTTCTCCAATACGTACCTTCACTCCGCTGAATATCTGCCGTACTGCCTTTATTTCGGCACTGTCGAGCAGGCTGAATCTTTTTTTCAGCCGTCGTAATTGCCCCGTTAATTCCTGGATTTCCGTCTGCAGGCAGAGCAAGATCTTTTCCTTCTCTTTAATCGCCTCAGTGGTGGTTCTGTCGGGGGTCTCCTGAAAGTACTCCAAGGCTTTGCGTGCTTCTTCCCACTTCCTTTCTTTGTCGTGCTTTGCTTGTTTTGCCACCATGAATTTTTCAAGAACAGCCGGGTCCACCCCGACTTCCAGAGCGGTGCCGGCACCGGACCATGAGCCGATGCTGATCGCCTCGATCCTTGCTGCTGCACGGCAGATTGACCTGATGATACGGCCTTTGCTCGATTCTGGTTCCCCCACCACGATACTGTTGCCTGCGCTCAGTTCGCTATTCATGACAAACTCGCGGATTGCGATGTCGCCTCCGGCAGTGATCATGGCGTTTTCCACAAAGAGCGCTCTGAAGGATCCTTCCGCCCGTACCATGGCTGCCAGCGTATGGTCTTCTGCGCCAATCCTCGGCTCGCCCTGGCCGATAACCGCACCCTTTACTTCAATGTCTCCGCCTGCCTCAACATGTGCCGCTTCGACCATTCCGCCAATAACAATATCAGCGGTGGCCTTTACCTGCATGCCGGGCTTAACGTCACCGGTTATGGTAAGAGATCCCTCAATATCAAGATTGCCGGTTGTTAAATCTACATTCTTTATGGTAATGACCTGCTCCACCGTCACGCCGTTCAGTATCAGGAATGGTTGACCGGATATCGCCGCTACCAAAAGGTCGGGATCGTCCTGGTGAATTTCGGATCCGCTTACTAACGTTGAAAACTGGATATCATCCCCGCCGGGAGCCGGCACCGGGCTGCCGAGAATGTTTGTGCCCGGCGTGCCGTCAGTAGGTGGCAGTCGTCGCATCAGCGGGGCTCCCTGTTTGACAGTGGAAATGTTGCCGAAATTTCGATAATCAACGATCTCTGTGTCGTCGGAAATCAGGCGGTTGTTTTTGCTTTCACGGAGCAGGCTGAGAAACTGGGCATCATCACCAGGTATCGGGGCGACTCCTGAAGCAATCAACTTGTTTCTGGCGTACCCTTTGGCAATGGCGGCTTGTATCGTCTCGTCCTGGATTCCGAAGGTAATATTCTTTTCCAGTAATGCTGCGTAAATCTGGCCGGCTGTGACAGGCTTGCCGCCATAGGCAGGAGTTATAGTGAGATGAACACTCATAAGGTTGGGATCGATGTCCATGGAAAAAGCACCATCGCGTACCTCTCCAAGGATACAGGTGAATGCCGCCCCGGAATTACAGTGAGTTACCAATTCTTCACATACTTCAGCAAAGATGAACAGGTCTGAAAACCCCTGACAGGCAAGTAACTGATTGACCTGATCCTTGTCAATGGGGTCCATGGCAGCGGCCGCTTCAAGTACGGCCAGCAGTTTTCCTCCATCTATGAAAAAAATTAAGCCGGTGCTCGGCACAACAGTATGCGTCATTTTCACCTCACGGGGTATTGGCTCGGCAACGGCAGTTTGCATCATTGGCGTATCCTGTCGTGGCATAAGGCTTAGAGACTTGGTTTCTAATTTCATCGGCATTATTTGAAAAAACTTTACATGCAGTTCCTGACCTTGAGGCGGGAACATCTTCTCTGGATAAATGTGAACATAAATTGTTCTAATTTCTGAATTAATTAAAGTCTGAACATTGCTTGCCGAATAATATTAAAGCAAGATAAAGTGAGCAGGGTCTGGTCGACGGGGAAATAGCTCTCTGTACTGGTGAGAAGTGTCTGTGATGATTTTAACCTATTGTTTTGGCGAGGGGGCTGCGTATGAACTGGTTTTATGGTCTGGGTTTGGCAAAAAAATTTGCCATTGCATTTTTGGTGATGATTTTTTTCAACCTGTCACTCGGGATTTTTTCCATTTATCGCCTCTGGCTTTTACAGGAAGCCATTGGGACACATGCCGATACCGCTGCCATGTATGTAGTGTCCCGCAACATGATAATCGGCTTGATGGCCGCAAGCTTTGTTTTCGGCGGCTGGCTCACGTACTTTATCGTTCATAAGGTTGTCTGCCGCTCTCTGTGGTGGGCGCTCAAGTCATTGGAAAGACTGGCCGACGGGGATCTTACACAAGAAATTAAAGTGAAGAGTACAGAGGAGATCGGGCAGATATTTTTGGCTATCAAAAAAATGATCGATAAATTGCGTGAATTTTCAACTCACGTGAATGAGTTGACGCATGAGCTGACGGATAGTTCCCGGGAATTGCTGACAACAACTGAGTCGATGAATCGCGGCGTGCATGCGCAAACAGGTCAGACAGAACAGGTTGCAAGTGCTGTCACCGAGATGTCGCAAACATGTGTCGATGTTGCGGAAAATGCCGACCGAGCGTCGCAATCCGCCAAGGAAACCAGCACAGCGGCCCAAAATGGTTTCGATACTGTTGCCGAAGTAATGTCGGAAATGCGGAAAATTGTCGGAACCGTGCAGGAATCGTCGGTTACCATCGGAAAACTCGGTCAGTCCAGTAAGCAGATCGGCGAAATAGTCAGAACGATCGAGGATATTGCCGATCAGACGAATCTTCTTGCGCTCAATGCCGCCATCGAGGCGGCCAGGGCCGGAGACCAGGGGCGTGGATTCGCAGTTGTGGCTGATGAGGTGCGGGCCTTGGCCGAGCGAACAACCACGGCGACCAAAGAGATCAGTACCATGATCAATGCGATTCAACATGACACAGCGCTGGCAGTGACCAGCATGATGACAAGCAAAACTCAGGTGGACGGCGGTTTGAGTAAGGCAGAAGAAGCCAGTAACGCACTGCAGCATATTGTGGAAGTATCGAATAATAATATGGACATGATCTGTGTGATCGCTGCTGCGACAGAAGAGCAGTCTGCCGTAACGGCTCAAGTTTCTGAAAGCGTCGAGCAAATAGCAAGTGGTACCCGCATCTCAGAGTCCTCAGCTGATTGCATTCAGGAAAAGGCCGAGCTGCTGGCAAAATTGGCGGAAGATATGGTCGAAACAGCGACCTGGTTTAAAACAGCCTGACCAGTCTTCTTCTCCTGCGTCACTTGGAAAGGTTTTTTCGGTGACAATTGCAAATGTTGTTATGTAGAGTTGTGCTGGTGACCCGGAGTGATGAAATAGAAAAGATTTTCAGGGGTGAATGGTGACGTCTGAAACCAGAACCGATTATCATGAAAAGGGCGTAGATGTCCCGTTCGATGCCTTGAGTCCGGAGACGTTGCGCAATCTCATTGAAGAATTTGTCACGCGAGAGTGGTCTGAACTGAGTGATTCCGGGTATTCTTTGGAGGACAAGGTAGAGCAAGTGCTTCGACAGTTGAAGGAAAAGAAGGTAAAGGTGGTTTTCGATAGTATCTCAAATACCGCGAATATTGTCGTCTGTCGGTGAAGGGCTCCCAACCGTTTGCCGCCCGTTCAATTCTGAGAATGATAACGCCCGGAAATGAAAAAGCCCCTGAAATACAGGGGCTTTTTGTGACGTATGTGCGGTGTGCTTAAATCTTTCTTACGTTAGATGCCTGCAGCCCTTTGGGACCCTTGACCACGTCGAATTCTACATCATCCCCTTCTTGCAGGGACTTGAACCCCTCTCCAGTGATCGCAGAGAAATGACAAAACACATCATCACCATTCTCCTGCTCGAGAAAACCAAACCCCTTTGCGTCGTTAAACCATTTTACTTTTCCTTTTGCCATTTTCGTGCGCTCTCCTGAAAATTGTGATTTTACCCGATAGTAGAATCGGACAATTGTGTAACCGTACCAACTTTGGTTGCAATGTCAAGCGATTTGACGAAATTAAGGTAAAATCTTACCTTGACAATAATGAAATGACAGTATTTGCCAACGATGATTCACCCTGTAGGCAATGAATTTCCTGCACTAGGCGCTCGAAAAAAGCAGCAGCTTTGCGGCCTGTCCAGGTGAGAACCGGGAATCCTCTCAATGATCTGATTTTGCCTCATCCTTTCTCACCTCCTGCTGCCACTCGCAACTCTGCCAGCAGGTTGTCCTCGATCTCTATTGTTCCACTCTCCAGGTGTTGCCGTGCGCGGCGTGAACCTCGTTCCCCGGGAACAAATATTTCTTCGACGCCCGGCAACTTCTTTGTCCCTTTCACCCGAGCGATGATTTCACCTGCGTTCCGTTTGAACTCTTCGCGGTCACCGAGGATCTCCGGGTCAAGGGCATAGAGCAGGTGTCCCCAGTTCCCTTTGCTGTCGCCGAGGCCACAAAATGCCGCTCCAACGAGGGGGCCGGCCAGTATCTCGTTCATAAGGGCAAGCCCGGAACCCTTGTGATTCCGGTCAAAGGAACGGATAGCCCCCTGAATTGCCTCCTTGGGGTTGGTCGTCGGCTTTCCTTCAGAGTCGTAGGCAACGTCGCCCGGGATCTCGCTGCCGGCCGTGGAAGCCTCTACCATGCCGTAAAAGGAGATGGCCCTCGCCTCATCATCGCTGTATCCGAACTTTTTTACGGCCCTGGCCGTCAAATCCTCAAGTTCGCGAATGGTTATCTCCATCGTACGGCCCCCCTGTCACCAGTATCTCTCCATGAAGGTCCAAAGTACGCTCTGAACCAGTCGAATCTACCGGTAAAACCTTACCCCAGCCTGGTGTGCATCTCAAGCAAAAACTGTGACTGTTCATAGCGGCTTCTGCGCGGCTTTTAAATTTCACCCCAGGTGTTACACTTGTCACTGATGGTAAGATTATAAACGTGAAAGGAGAAACATCATGAAGATTGGTGAACATGTCGTTTTAGGGATTCACATTCAGAACAGGGTTAAAGATGCACCGGAAATCCAGAAAATACTGACCGGTTACGGATGCAACATCAAGACCAGGATCGGACTCCACGAAGTGACGGAAAGCTTTTGTTCCGGTTCAGGCCTGGTTATCCTGGAAATGGTGGGCGAACCAGCTGTCTACAATGAGCTTGCTGCTCGGCTCAATGCCTTTGATGGCGTTGAAGTGCAAAAGATGATTTTCGGTCATGATTAGATAAGCTCTCGTCAAGTAGTTTGCGGTGTTTGATTGATCAGTAAGGAGGAAAGAAAGATCAGCTTTTCAGGGAGGAGTACTGATCATCGCGGGAAGCCGTGGCATGGGACTGAAGGTTGCCAGTATCTTGGTTGAAAAGGTTGCAACGGTGACCCTGGTTGGCCGTGCTCCCAAGAAATTGTCGGAAGTTCGTACGACGTTTGATGCTCCCGACAAGTATTTACCTAGTGGCGGCAGGGAATTCAGCGCCGAGAAACGAGCGGAGTTTTTTCCTGCTTATCTCTTCAACAATACCAATCATTGCATCTGTTTCAAATGGTTTGTACAGGCAGGTATACGCTCCGATCTCGAACCCTTTTTGAATTGAGTCCGTCATATCCTTGCCATAGCCGGTTACGAGAACCACCGGTTTTGATGGATACCGTGCCCTGATGTCTTTGAGGACATCAAGGCCGTCGGCGTCTCCAAGTTTAAGGTCCAGTATGACCACCAGCTTATAGTTCTTTTCCATGCGGTCCAATACCATGCCGGGATCGATCTCTGTTTCAACCCGGTACCCTCTTGTCTGCAGGATATCTTTGAGTGTCCTGCAAAAGACCTCATCATCATCGACAATGAGAATACTTTCCTCTTTTCTGAGCACTGAGAGAAATGACAAGACCAACTGGAGATCGACAGGTTTGGTCAGCACCGAGTACACCCCGTATCTTTTTGCCTCCACTTTCTGCTCGTCGGTTGGATAGGCGCTCATCAGTAATACCGGCAGGTCCGGTGCCTGCGTGCGGATCTTCTCCATGGCCTCCACACCGCTGATGCCCGGCATTCTGATGTCCATCAGCACGCAGTCAGGCATCTTTGTCCGGATCTTCTCCAATGCCCCTTCGCCGCTGTAGGCCGGTTCCGCATTGTAGCCCTTGACCTTCAGGATGTCGCAGAGAGTTTTGACCATTCTGCGGTCATCGTCCACTACTAGGACCGTTACCGTTCCTTCCATGCATCACCTCCCTCAACCGGTAATGTCACTCTGAATACAGTTCCTTCGTCTGCGCGGCTCACAGCCGTGATACTCCCGCCGTTGGCCTCGGTGAGGTTTCTGCACACCGTCAGTCCGAGGCCGATTCCACGAACCTTGGTGGTAAAAAGTGGTTGGAAAAGTTTTTTCATATTTTCGGGTGAGATCCCTTTTCCGTTGTCGGTCACACTGATTTCCAGAAAATCGCTGCACGGTTCGACGTCCAATGTGCCCTTCTCCTGGTTGTATTCTTCAGTATTTCGAATCTCCAACCGCGAATCCAGAACTGGTCGAGCGCTAATGGTAACGGAGCCGCCATGCGGCATTGCCTGACAGGCGTTGCTGATAAGGTTTTGCAGCACCTGGTCCATCTGTAGCGGGTCCACTTTCAGCAGGGGCAGTGAATCAGGGATATCGACCGAAATGGCAATGCATTCCGGAACATCGCATTTTTCGAGGGCGTCTTTTACCAGGAGGAATGGTTCTGTCGGGATAATATTGGGTGTCCTAGTGCGGGAGAAGTCAAGTATATCGGAAATAATTCTTCCGGCATTTTCGATCTCCTGACTGATGATATCCAGGTATTCCTTTATCATTTCATCCGCATTCGTCTGAATGCTTTTCAGAAAATACACCGCATTGTTCATTACGCCGAGGGGGTTGCGTAACTCGTGTGCCACGCTTCCGGAAAGCTGGCCGAGGATGGCAAGCTTTTCCTTGCGCACCAGTTCCTCCTGGGCAACCAGGAGCTGTTCGCTCCTTTGCTGCAACTCCTCGTTCATCGCGCTGATTTCAATCTCGGCCCTTTTGCGATCCGTTATATCGACGAATGCCGCGATTCCGGTCGGCTTACTCGCGAATTCGATGCACTTGGCGGAGAGAATTCCCCATCTTTCCTCCCCCGCTTTAGTAATAAAGCAGAACTCGTACTCAGGCGGAAGCGGGACCCCACGTTGTCTTGCCAGACCACGTGTTCTCACGAGTTCGGAAAAGTCAGGGTGGACCCAATCCCAAAACTTCATGGCAAGAAATTCGTCATGTGTATAGCCAATAAGGCGTTCAGCGGAAGGATTGACGTAAATGAATTTTTCTCCCTGGTAAAGAAAAATTGCAGCGGGAGAAGTCTCCGCAACAGCACGGAACTTTTCCTCGCTTGCCCGCAGTGCCTCTTCCACCTCTCTTCGTTCGGCATTTTCCCTGGTAAGGTCTTCGTTGGCCTGGTTCAATTCAGAGGTGCGCTCATCTACCATTTCCACCAGATGCTCGCGGTAACGCAGAAGATCCAGCTGGGCCTTCTTCTTCTCCGTAATTTCTCGAATGTGCTCCAAGACGACAGCTGTTTTTCCGGAATCATCAGGGATGGGGAAGGTGTGGATTTTTACCCAGCCGATTTTTGGGTTGATCTTTTCACGGATCACCTGTTCGCCGCTCTCGAATGCTGCCTTGAGATGGCATTGGTCGCACGGCGCTTTCCGTCCGTAGAACGCCTCGTAGCAGAGGGGGTTGCCGCTTCGGAGAGGTTCCGGGACATACTCGTAGCCGCCATGCCAGTTGGAGAGGAGAATTCGATGATTTTTGTCGATTACCGTAAACAGATCAGGAATGGTCTCGAAGACCTTGCGAAGGAGCGTAGTCGTTTTTTTTAGCTCCTCATGCTCCTTAGTAATTTCTACCACCAAGGCTTCCAGTTCTTTGTTACGATCACGCAGTTGCGCGAGTTCAATCAGTACCTCGTTTTTAGTCGTCCAAGGCAGATTCATGTGGATCTCCCGGGTTTTATGCCGGTTCTGAAACTTTGCGGCATACCCCTCTGTGCATCCATCTCAAAATGATGCGTTCACTGCGACTCTGTTCCTGCCTTCTCCTTTGGCCCGGTAAAGGGCGGTGTCCGCGTTATGGATTAGTTTTTCAATATTGGAGCCGTCCTGATAGGTAGAAACCCCAAGGCTCACTGTGACCGTTGTTTCCGTTTCCAACACCTTTCGAAGCCTCTCTGCCACATCTGAAGAAGATTTTAGATCTGTTCTAGGCAGGACGATCAGAAATTCTTCTCCACCATATCTGAAGACAAAATCAGAACTTCTTAGTTCTTTTAAAAGGATGCCGGCAAGATCAACAAGGAGCCTGTCTCCTTGCACATGCCCCTGCCTGTCATTGTAGCGTTTGAAATGATCTATATCGAGCATGATGACGGAGAGATATTCACCGTATCTCTTTGCCGCGTCGATACACTTCTCCAGCTGGATCTGCATGAAGCGTCTGTTTGGAAGTCCGGTAAGGTGATCATGGAGAGCGCCGGTTTTTGCCTCCTCAAAGAGTCTTGAGTTATTAACGGCAATTCCAATCAGGTTCGCAATGGTTGTGAGATGCATGATCTCCATCTCGCCAAGTTTGGCCTCGGGTTGGATCCACAGCGATATGACTCCGATAACTTTATCCAGGGTCTTCAGGGGCAGATGCACATCGCTATGTATGGGCATGTCGCTGAAATGTATGATGTGACGCGCATCCTCGTAGCAATTTCGGCAGAACAGTATCTCGCCTTGGGTCGCCGCTTGTCCACAGAGACAGTCCATGCTTAAGGCGCTTCCGCAAAGTTCAACCTGGGCATCGCTGAGCCCGATGTGGGAAACAAGCCGCAACGTACTGCCTTCAACAATGAACGCGGCGCCTTTGTGTTCGAAATGAAATAGCTCCATCTCCAGAAGGGTCTCCAAAACCCCGGAAAGGAGCCCCTCCATCTCAATCGACCGGTTGATTGCCAGAGAAACGTTGTAGAGGGCCATTAACTCAGAGTTTTTCTTCTCCAGGTCTAGCCTGTGATGAGCGATTTTTTCCTGGGCATCGCACTTTTCGACGGCACGTCTGATAATGAGAATCAACTGCTCAATTTCGTAAGGCTTTACAAGATAGGAGAATGCTCCCCTGTTTGTCGCGTCAATCGCCGAGGTGAGAGTGGCATTCCCGGTGAGAATGATTGCTTCGGTCAAAGGGCTATGCGCCTTAATTTTCTCCAGGACCTCTATTCCCGAAATATCAGGAAGATCGAGGTCTACCAGCGCAAGTTTGACGCAATGGCGCTCCAGAAGTGCCAAACCTTCCGTGCCGTTCATGGCCGTAAAGGTATGGTATCCATTGGCCGTGAGAATGTCGCTAAGGGTTCTCCCCAGGTTGCGGTCGTCGTCTATGATCAGAATGCCGGGCTTTTCCATGGTGAAAAATATCTTCTCCCTCCCATTAACAAGGGAGAGGTAGGTTGGCTTTGGGCAAGTTTTCCGGGATTTCCGGAATTGAGATCAGAACAGAAAGGGTTCAGGTCCAGATGAAAGAGCGGTGCGTTTAAAATGACAGTATTTTAGTGAAAGGTATCTTACTTGTGGCGGATGTCAAGTGTCACTCACAAGGTAGATGGAGGCTCTATTGGTGCAGTAACTTGGGAGGGCTCAGTCTGTTGATGGCTTTCCGCACTCTCGCCAAAAAGCATCATCAGGGGTACGTCGCCAAATAGCAAATTTGCTATTTGGCGACGTGACCGCTGTAGGTTCTTAGTGCTGAATAATTGGCTTCATTATTATTTTCTGGGTTCTGAAGGCAGATTTTTTTTCATTATTAACGGCGTTCGCGTCTTCAAATTTTGGCATTTTCAGTCCGGCCGTCACTTCCGCATCATTGATACCTTTTACAGTGAACGTATACCCCACTTTTCCGCGAGGCTCCATGAGTTTTCTGTCGGGATCAAGGCCTGCCAACGTGACACCTCCCCAGCCTTTACCGTTCAGGGACAGCATCAGAGTCAACGCATCCGTACCCTTTCTCGCATACAGATCCTCACTAAGCTTCCCTTCACCAAGGTTTTGAACTTCGACATACACAGTATCAGTATTCACTTTCAGCATCGTAATGCCGAGATCGCGCGACTGCAAAAAAGTCTTGTCGACCTGATACTGGGTTCCCGGGAAGGAAACCTTGACTTCCAGTTCCGGAGTAAGCTGGCTGAAGTTTTCCATTACAAGAAAATACATCCCCTGCGTCTGGGAAAGCTCGGTAAAGTCAATGTCATGACGCATTCGGCCGACGCTAATATGATTTTCCGGTGTGGCAGGGAACCGGACAGAATGGGTATAACCATGGAGGTACACCGGCGCTTCTTTCTTTTTCTTCTTTCCAAAGACAAAATCCAAGGTGGCTTTCGCCGCGCCGACTAAACTGCGGATCTGATCGCCTGCCAGGTATTCAGCCGGATTGTAGTTATTGAATTCATTGATCCACTGCTGAAACTTTCCCGGTTGCATCGGCTTATTCTTGTCAAAGAATCGCGAATCGACAAAAGACCACCGGAATACGGGCGCAGCATGCTTTCCTTGCTGGGCTTTTTCGAGTGTCCGTTGATATCTCTCTTTATCGGGCCTGAGTAACTTGAACTCCAGTTCGACGCGACCTGGTTGCGTCACCTGAATGGGAAAAAGCAGAAGATAGGAATCCTTGCTATCACCCGAAAAGAGCTTGATGTTCTGATGAAACAAGCCCTTGTTCTCGACAATTTCCGCATGAACAAGATCGCTAAGCGACATACAAAACAAAACCATAACCAACGAAAATGCCATTGTCTTCTTCATTTACAACCTCCTTCAGTAAGGTTTGTCCAGCAAAAAACTGCTGTTATTGCAGGTTTTAACAATGAGCGGGTCAGGGGCAGGGACTTGACAACTTGATCCCTCCCTCTTATTCAAACGCTCAAGTCTCCATTTCACTGCTTGCTGTTGTGAGGACCCCTTATGGCGAGAACAGAAGCAACATAAGGGGCAGGTCTTCATCTTTTTTGCCATCAAATCTGGGTCTAGACATGCCAGACCATACGACAATGGATTGTGATCAGGCGAAGCTTTTGAGGCAGATAAAATCACTTTTTTTGTGATAGTTCGGAAGTTTATCTTGCCGGCTCTATCTGGAGCCGACGTCACCCGCTGGAACGGATAACCTTCAGCATCCTGCCAACAATTACCTGTTCTGGCAGGAAACTGCTGGAACGGTGCCGGTCGAGTCGTTGAGACGTGTCCCGTAAGGTTTCCCTCGAACGAAGGGTTAGGCCGGCATAGAATCATCGACATTCTCTATTAGAAGGTAACGACCTTCTCAGCCCATTCGACCATGTTGAGGCAATCCGTCATTGTAGATATCGGGCAGATATCAGATTCGCTTTGGTTTCGTCCCTTGATGCATGTGCCGCAAGCCAAGATGATGCCCTTGTTGTCGGCGAAGTCGAGAAGTTGGCTTCTCACATTGAATTTCTCGTGCGTGATGGATGCGGCTTCAACGCCTGCACTCATTAGGAATAGTTGGACCTGATGCCCCTGCTTCAATGCCGTATTGGCAAAGCGAACACCATTCCAGGCCTTCTCAGGTTCATTTGTTTCGAGGATGATTCCAATCTTCATTTGATGAACTCCTTTGGAGACTGAAACTGTTCCCAGTGAGCGAGGCCTACAGGCGTGGAAATTTAACGGTCTTGTTTTCGGTTGGGAACCGTCTTTCCCTTGTATTCACTGAAAAATAATCCGTCCCCCTTTTTCTCTTTTCTCATTTTCTCCTTCTTCGTATTTTTAGTCAGGGAGCATAGGGCAGCTTGGAAGCAGCATCTTCACCCAATTCTCTGACAAGTTTTTCTATATTGCACTTTATCTTTTCCGGATCCGAGCTTGTACTGTTTAAACGTCTTTCCTCGGAATATGTTCCGAGCAGTTTCCCGTCCGCAGACAGCAAGAAACCGGTAAAACTTGCACCCGGCATGAAACCAATTGGCTTCAACGTGTAGATTTTGGGAACCAGGGTAAGAGTATCTGCATCGGGCAGTGCATTTCCGTAGACTACGACGTCAAATGCACCGGTCTTTCTTATGTTCTTATCGAACTCGGCGCGGAATAATTCATTCAGCATGGGCTGCGAAGAAATGAATTCCTTCATCTGATCGACTGTAATATCACTGGTTGCCGTTTCTTTCCAGTTAATATCCCGCACAATCAATTTATTGTATTTTGATGAGGGCTTACTGCTGTTGACAGCCACGCCACCGCAACCGGCACAGGCAAATATTGTCACAATGAGAATTAGAATCTTGCTCATGCGTTCTCTCCATAATGATTGAGGAAATAACTGTTCACTGTGCCTTTTTACTTGGCTTCCGATTGTGAAGCCGCCTTAGTTTTAAAGATATTTGTCAGTACTTCATCTACCATCTCTTCCGGCGATTTTCGTGTCAGTGATGAATGCAGGGAGTTGCCGATGGCAAGAGGTGAATTATTGGTCGGGTCTCTGAAGGTAATGGTGAGTTCCAGCATATACATGGTTATGTCCCACATCCACTTGTCAACATAAGTGACAACCGCGTCTGATTTGTAAGGCGGGAGCATTTCGGGGCCTGTGGTCACTGCGTAGCCTCTTTTTTCCAAGTTTGCCTTGATCAGGAGGTAATTGTCCTTGTCCTCGGCTCCCGGAATCAGGTAAAAGCTTTTGATTCTACTTAAGTCAGCCCCAGGGGTTAAGGAGGCCGTAGCGCGATTGGCGCAACCGCTGGTCAATGCCAGTAAGCCCAATAACAGCACGCCGGAAAACAGTTTCGTCATGATTCTTACGTTTTTTGTAGTAAAAATGCTTTTCATGTTCATATTTCTCCTTTTTATCCGACTGGTTACGTCAAGTAATCGCGTCGTGTGAATGTGCGGGCGGTTTACCTGCCTACGGCAACTGCCTCGCTGGGAACTAATCCTTCACGCAGTTTCAATAATTCAGTCCTATGTCAAGGGTTAACCCCTGAGCCTATCTTGCATTATTTTCGCGGCAATATCCTTTATTACTCTATACAACGGCATTGCTGCTGACCGGGCTTCTCCGGTCAAGTAGCATATTGGGTTGAATCACTTGATGAAGTACCCCGATACGCGCCACTTGCCATCCTTTTCAAGCATTGGCGTTACGGTTTCGATGGCCGATTTTTTGTTCTCGAAAGCAGTCTTGATCGTAATAATCACATACGCACCGTCTTGAGCTCCGGGCAAAGATGTTTTGTATACTGTGGACTCAACCTTTCTAGAGACAAGCCTGCCCAAAGGCTTTCTGAAAGACAGCATCGACTGTTCCCATTGTTCCTCCGTGATAGCGTTTTTGAAGAATACGGCCGCTTCCTGCCAACTATTCGCATACTTTCCCTTGTCCACTACCGTGAGCCATTTCTCCGCACTGGCGACAGCCGCTTTCTCATCTTGCGAGTTCTGGGCTGTGGCAATACCGGCTACTAGCAGAAGACCAAGACCAATCAATAATGCGATTCTCGGAATCATATTCATCCTCCTTTTGTAACAACTTATTGATGCGCCCCTGCTCAACTACCCAATTTTAACAAATTAATTCATGACAATTTAATTTTAGCGTAAGTGCCTGGTAATTATAGTATATGGCTTCCGAATAACATGCCGAAAAAGTAGTTGAGAGTTTAACGATAAACATTTCATTTCGGCTTTTTTCGGTTTTCGAACCAGCAGAAATATACTGCCATTCATGAGTTAAGTCAAAGGTGATTTTCTTGCTGCAAATTCCAAACGTCCTCTTCGACAATTATGTATCCCACCTCAAAAAAAGAAGTTTTCACCGCCCCGATTTGTTGAGTACAAGAAATGGCTGCGCTATTACCTTGTTTCCATCCGGAAACGGTCCTTTTTCGCCCTGACAGCGTCAATCAGCGGTCTTGTTTGTGCGACGTACAGTAGTTCGTCTCCGCACAATCCCTTGCTTTCCTTGTCAGGACAAAAAATTCCTCGTTTCCAAATTGGAAACTGCTAGTTTCACATCCGGAGTTTCCGGATGGAAACTACCTTGATTTCATCGATAAATATCCGGTTTCCGCTGACAGGGCAGCACGGGTAAACGATGTACTGCGATAAGCTGAAAGTAAAGAAACAGTCGGAGAAACAAAGAAAATTGGTTGCACACGCGGTTTCACATAATAATGACTATACTCACTGTCTACCTTTCAGAACAGAAAAGGGAGAGAGTCGTCCGCTGGATTTGTAGCACATGAGATAAAAGAAAACCCCTGACCGATTTTCTCCCGGCCAGGGGTTTTTTGATGGACAATAAGGCTATCAGCTAAAGCTGTTTTGTCTTATGTGCAGCCCTGACACTGTTATCGTGCTGTTATCGCTATGACACTGTTATTACTCCGGCAGTACAACTCTGATGTAGGGGCGCTGCTTGCCGCGCCCCAATTGGGCAGGGCAAGCACTGCCCCTACCATTGATATGTTTAATTGCCGTCGTAATATCGCTGAAAAAGTTAGGCTCCGGGTTAGGCGGGTACGCATCCTCCGAAACTTGCCGTACGAAGGAAGTCTCGGTTCCCTATTGTTGTCAGTCGTCACGAATTTTACCGAATAGGCAGGCTCTACGGGAGAGAAGTTCATTGCGAGAGTTGGTTTGGTAACTCATGGTGGTGGGCTGTGGTGAAGAGGGCCAATCGATTTCGCTGTTATATCCTGTCTCGATGCAGGTGAAAGCTTACCCGTGAATAGGTGGTGGTGCTGATGCCGGTGAAGGCAACGAGCCCGAGCCAGGTCGCGAACAGGACGAGCAGGATACCGGGCGACCAGAGGGAGAGGGTGCCACGCAGCAGATCGACGGTCAGCAGAGGATTTTCACCCCGAAAGAGCAGACTGACCCCCAAAGCGTAGACAACCGAGAAGCCTGATATGAGCTGGTAGGCGGAAACTTTGCCTCCGCCCCGGTAATCGTTGCGGAAAAATTCTGAGAAAATCCGCCAGAAACCGGCGAAGATTGTTGCTGCCAGGTAGGCCAGGATCTGTTTTCCTTCTGCATACAGTACCAATGTCAGTACGCCGGCAAACGATGACGCCAGCATGGTGATCAGCTGGATCGGCACGATCTTCTGACCATCGAGGCCCGCGGCGTAGGCGATTTTTTTATTCTCCCCTTCGTACACCACCGCGGACCAGTCAAAGATCTTTCGGAGAATTCCCCGGTATTCAGCAACCGGCTTGCCGTAGCAGCAGCCGTAACTGAGACAGGCGAGTCGTCCTAACCCTTCGCCGAAGAGGAACGCGACCGCGCAGGCTGCAAGGGTCTCTGCCATCGGCAGTTCCGCGCCAAAGACCTGTGCCGCAAAGCGATTCAGCAGCAGGATGAGAAATGGCGCGACAATCCCACCGACAAAAGCGGCCCCGCCGACGGTAAGGGTGGCCGGTTTCTTTTCCACCAGGCGCGCAACCAGGCTGGCGGCCGGTACGCAGATGAGCAGCAGCAGTGCCATCAGTGACAGCGCGGCTTCAACCGGCACGCCGACGGCACCGAGCATGATCAGGTAGACGACCACGGCAAAGATCGTGGCGGTCGAGAGGATCAGACCGTACCAGGTAATGTTCACCGCCTGCCAT
>Ga0105099_10000879_pt1 | contig 19896 bp, 13 predicted proteins | sample PPLLak3cmMay2015_2_FD_79138 | JGI IMG/M metagenome (GOLD analysis project Ga0105099, IMG submission 79138) | Freshwater sediment microbial communities from Prairie Pothole Lake near Jamestown, North Dakota, USA - PPLs Lake P8 Core (1) Depth... | ecosystem: Environmental > Aquatic > Freshwater >... | reverse complement strand
GGCTGGTGCTGCGGTACCACACCCGCGCATATCGAGGCCATGGCGAAAAAGCTGCGTGAAAAAAAGATCGTGATTACGCTGCGCACGCGCAAGAAAATCGAAGCGGATCAGGCGGAGGAGGGATTCAAGCAGGGCAAAATGCTTGAATCGTTCTCTTCGTTAAAACTGCCGATCATCTGCGAAATCGATCCGCCCGCAACCCTGAAAACGGAGAAAAACCTGCTTGCAATACGCGCTGCTGTTGAAGCGGGCGCCAATGCCATATCCATGGCGGACAATCCCCTGGCAACGGTTAAAATCGAAAACCTTGCGTTTGCCGCATATATGCGTCAGCAGCTGAATGTGCCGGTACTCCTGCACCTGACCGGCCGCGACCGCAACCTGCTCGGGCTGCAGTCTTTCATGCTCGGCGCGCATGTTCTGGGCATCGAGGGGCTGCTCTGCGTCACGGGCGACCCGTCCACGGTTCACGGCGGCCCGGCGAACGTGTTCGACGCAAACTCGATCGGTCTTATCAGAATGGCTGCGCATCTCAACCGCGGCAAGAACCTGCTCGGCAGGGAGATCGGCACGCAGACCGAATTTTCCATAGGCGCAGCGGTCAACCCCAACGGCGTGGACTTTACGCCGCAGCTTCGTCACCTGAAAAATAAAGCCACTGCAGGCGCGCGCTTCGCGCTCACCCAGCCCTTGTATGAACCGTCAAAAATCGGTGAATTTCTCGACGCTGCCCGCGACATCGGGATAACAATATTCGTCGGTATCATGCCTGCTCTCTCGTCCCGCACAGCAGAATACCTGCACCATGAGGTGCCGGGCATCGACATACCACAAGCCTTACGTGATACGCTCAGTAAAAAAGACGATCCGCAATACCAGAAACAGGCGGGACTCGAGTATATGCAAAATCTTGTTGAAGCGGTTGCGCCAAAAGTCGAGGGCCTCTATTTTATCGCGCCGCATGCGGAGCCGGGGGTAATAGCCGACCTGATACGGTTTACTCGGGGATTATAAGGCGGCACTGTACTATCGTCTGGAAATAGTAAGAACCGGTACAAAACCCATTTATTCAATTTGACGATCTTTGTATACGTGTTGGTAATTTTTCCGGATATATTTGTCTATAAATCATACAGTTATAAAAAAGCATTGAAAATTCGGAATTGCAATCCGAATTTTCACAAAAATCACTTGGCAGGTTTTTTCCGCTGGATAGTTCTTTTCAGCCTTCGCAATTCGTTCGGAATATTTTTCTTCATATTCTTTAAGGGATTTGTTTTGACCAAATCCAGTATCTGCGGCCGCAGGGTGATAAACGGCTTTTTACCAGTCCTGCAATATTTTGCAAAATGCTCGCAATTGTTGAAAAACAGGTTATACCGCTTCTCGCCGATACACGCACGCGCACGTGCAAGAATATCCTCAACACTGGATTCTGTGGCAACCTTCACAACCTCTTTGACACCGCCCTTTAAAAACCGGGCAAGCGTCACCTCGCTGATGCAGGCGTTACGCTTATCATACGGCCTGCCATTATAATGAATTACCCTGCCCCTGCCGGCATCGATGCCGTAGTGGTAAAACCCGATTCTGCCGACGCGGAGGATGTCGCCTTTGGCCATATTATAAGACTCCTATTCTCACTTCCCAAACAAATACCCCGCCACTCCCTTCACCACCTCTGTCATCCTGTCAAAATCCAGCGTATAAATCGTATCGCCGTTCGTATGATAATTTTTATTTCTGTAGAACGCGGTATTGGTAATCATCACTGCTTTGTATCCGTATCCCCAGTAGTTTCTGTGATCGGAAAAGTCTATGCCGGTCATAAAAGAGGGCGCAGCAATGGATCTGCAATGAACGGACGAATAATTTTTAATGGCGCATTTTATCTTTCTTATATACCGGTTTGACGAATAGTTTCCCACAACCGCAATAAAGTCCCCTTTTTTAGGAAAAAAAAGCTTCAGGATTGAAACCGGATACCGCTGTATTTTTTCATTGGAAAAGTACCCAATCATTTCGAGACATATCATAACTTCAACTTTAACAGAGGAATCAAATATTGATGTCGCATGCACATAGCTGCCCATATTCATTGTTCGGAAATTTGGCGGCTCTTCGAGCGTATACGCGACAAATTCGAGCCGGTTTTTCAGGGTTTTTTCGTTCAGCTTTGCAATGCGCGCAAGCTCAAGCAGCCCGGCAACCGCAGAGGCATTGTCGTCTGCTCCGGCCTGCTCCCCGCACACATCATAATGCGCGCCGATGACAACTCTTTTTGTATTTTCCGGGCCGATAAGAACATGGATGTTTCTGTAATCATTGCCGTCAACCTGATACACCTGCTCCTGGGGGGAATAGCCGTACTGTTCGAATTGGGTTTTTATATACGCTGCCGCGGAATCCAGAGAAGCGACATTGTAGAAATTCCGGGCGCGGGGCGTTGAGGTCAAAGCTTTGACGTGGTTGAACAGGTTTTCTTTTGATACGGTCGTTTCCGCACTGATGTTGGAAAGTGCCAAGAGCACAAAAACAAGTGCTGCTGTGTTATGAATCGGTTTCATATCGTAAAAAATGGTTACCAATTCTATATAGAATAAAATTACATTAAAGGCCGCCCGCCCTTGCCTTTTGTTTTCAGCATACCCACCGCGATTTGCCTATCGTTAATCGCCTCTGTATACCCCGGTTCTATCTCGATCGCCCTGTTGATATACCGCAACGCTTTCCGGGGATCGTTCCGGAGCAGGTAGACATTACCCAGGCCGTTCCATGCGCCCGCATCATTCGGATTCTGTTCACGAACCGCGTCGAACATTTTTGCCGCTTCCTGCAACGCGTGATCGAATTCATCCGTGCGATTCAACCGCTGCATGACGAGCGCCTGGTTTTTAAACATGTACGCGCGCACGTTCTGGATAAACAGGTCGTTGGGATACAGGGGCAGCACCTTGTTGATTTCATCCAGAGCCTGTGAAACGGTTTGCAGGGCGCTGTCGAGCTGGTTGGGATACTGGGCGAAAAACCGATTCTGCAGCTCTTCCAGCAGCCGGTAAAAATCCCGCAGATTCACCGTGTTCCGAATATCTGCTGAAACGCCCAAAGCTCCGCGGCGCTTGCGGTCGTTTTCAATGGAATTTTTATATGCCGCAGCCTTTTTGATGCACTGAACCGGGCAGCGGCGATACACGGTTTTATTGCCGATATATGCAGACACCACTATTTCATGCAGACCGTCGCCGGCAAAGTGCGCGGACTCGTAGCTCCATATTCCCTCGACCGTTGATATGCGGGTTTTTCCGCTCTGTGCGACCGCCTCCCGCGAAGGCTCTGTTTTAAAAACCTCCACCTCGATTTTCGCCGTAGTTGAGATTTTATCGTCATCCACAACCGGGAAATTGCCCTCCAGAATCCAGGTCTTATTTTCCCCCAGCGGTATGGTATCGTTGGAAACCGGCTTCTCTACGGAAAAATGCTTGAGCGTAAGCCTCTCTTTTGACACAAGATAGAAAACAGCAATACCGCCGATGGTTACAAACACAAAAAAGATCAGAATATATATCCATAGTTTCAGCCACATAGGCAGAGACTCTATCAGCCGCCATAATTGATCCAGAAACTGGGTGAATTTATTGAGCATGTCCGACATATAACACCTTGAAGTTTTGATGGTTATGTTAAGAAGTAATGCGTACCAAAAAAAATCGATTAAAATGAAAATAATATTTTATTGGTATACGGTAGGGATAAAAAAAATAAATAGCTATCGTAACATTCGCCTCTCCAGAAGCTCCTGAAGCTCTCTTCTCCCGTCCAGAACCGCATGGATATACACTGTGTCAACGACTTTTTGAAAAATACGACGTCAACATTGTCTGTTTTCAGGGATTGCGCATGCACATAGCTTCCCATGCTTGGGGAGCTGAAATTGGGAGGCTCTTCGAGCGTGTACGCGACAAACTCGAGCCGGTTTTTCAGGGTTTTTTCGTTCAGCTTTGCAATACGCGCAAGCTCAAGAAGCCCGGCAACCGCAGTGGCATTGTCGTCTGCTCCGGCCTGCTCTCCGCACACGTCATAATGCGCGCCGATAACGATTCTTTTTGTGTTTTCCGGGCCGATCAGGACATGGATGTTTCTGTAATCATTACCGTCAACCTGATACACCTGCTCGTTCGGGGAGTAGCCGTACTGTTCGAATTGGGTTTTTATATACGCTGCTGCGGAATCCAGAGAAGCGACATTGTAGAAATTACGCGGCCGGGGGGTTGTTGTCAGAGCTTTGACGTGGTTGAACAGGTTCTCTTTTGATACGGATATTTCCGCAGCGGCGTTTGAAAGCAGTATGAGTATAAAGATAAAAGATGCGCAGACACTGGTTTGTTGCATAGTATTAAAAACTGATTATTCCTGAATTTAATTTGAAAAAACCATTCTGTATGATTACGCATATGCACTGTATTTAATCATGATAATACTCGGTATTTTACAGCAGTATTTTCTCTTTCTGCAATTCACCCTTTTTATAATGCTCTTCCTTTATCTTGATACCGTCATCATCATAAAATCCTTGCCTTCCTTCTTTAAGACCTTCTGAATAAGACACTTTAGATGATAGTTGCCCGTTTTCATGATACCATTCCCAATCTCCGACCTGCTTTCCATTTTTCATGTAGCCTGCTGAACTTATTCCTCCGGAAATATAATAGTATTTTAATTCGCCGTGCTGTTGTCCATTTCTGTACATAACAGTCCAGAACTTTTCTCCTGTATCATACCAGTATTGCCAGTGCCCGTTCTGCAGGCTGTCCTTATAGGAACCTTGAGCTGCAATGGTATCATTTTCATGGCGGGCAATATATTCTCCATTGCCGTTTGTTACCTGCTGTTTTTCATCTTCTGTCCAGCAGGATATCATTTTTGGCACGTGGTTATCCCATAAGATTTCTTCCTTAATTTTTCCATTGGCATACCACGCTTTCCATATTCCGGTTCGTATGCCGTTTTTTACCTGGCCGGAATATGACATTTGCCCATTCGGATGAAACGAAACGTAAATGCCATCTCCCTCTTTCACGCAACAGGCTCCGGTATTGCTGTAACAGGTGATAATATGCACGGTATCATTGGTATAATCCAGTTCTTCTACAGTCCTTCCACTGCTGTCCCATTGCACCCATCGCCCGTTTCTGCAGTTTTTCTCATAGAATCCTTCGACGTATTTATTACCATTTGGGTGCCATTCTGTGTATAGACTGTCCAACAAATCCCGGTTATAAAAACACTCCTTATATTTCGTACCGTCCGGAAACCAATAGACCCATTTTCCCTGCTGCCGGTCGTTTTGGTAATTCCCCTCATCAGATATCTTGTTTATACTGTCTGCATAAAAAGTTTCCCATTTGCCATGAAAAAGTCCGCACTTATACATACCCCGTTTTATTAATTTTCCGTTCTCGTCAAACCAGGTGCACAAACTGTCAACTTTTCCTTTTTTGTAATATTGCGTTGACGCTATCTGACCGTTTGGATGAAAAAACGTCCAGAGATCCTGATATTTTCCATTCTTATAATATCCTTCGGAAACTTTTACGCCATCGTCTGAATAATAGGTAACAAACCCGGAAGCGAAAAATGTGGTCGCATACATAAACACGGTGAACAAACTGTATCCGCCAATCAGAAGCGCCTTTCGGCTTCTCAAAAATGAAACATTCGGTGCTGTTTCAGAAACAGCAGCATCTTCTGTGCCCGATGTGATGCTTCTAATTTCGGAAAATCTATATCCTTCATACACTGCAATCGCATAAAAAAGAAAATCCATTGGCTGTACGGTTTTGGGAAATACTTCAACCAGATAGCTCAACCGTACCTGGTGCAACGCAATGAAATATCCGATCTTTTCATTTTGTGCAATGAACCCGATCAAGCTTAACACATTCCCGGCAACACACCCCAGCAGGGAAAGCGCAGCGCCAAGATACGCATAGTGCCTCCCAAGCCCCCTGCCAAAAAATCGAACCGATAAACCGACACAGAGCCCAAGACCAATAGCCATCCACCCTATCTGGTACTCGATAATAACAGTAACGACAGCCCACACGATTGCACTGCATGCTGCTGCAAGCAAACCGCCAAAAACTGCCATAGAGAAACTTTGCTGTTGCTTAATTCTTTCCAGCACCTGGTATTGATCATGCATATTGACTTGCGAGGAATCATCATTATCAGTTTCGGAATTAGACATGGGGGTTCTCCTTCCTTTAACCTTTTAAACTGACACCCTCAAAAGACGTTACTTTTTAAGCTATACCAGCACTCTGGCGGTGGACACTTTGAAAAATTACCGTACCAGCCCACCGGCCTGTAATAAAAGAGAACTATTTACAACGTGTACTGTATGAATTGTGTAGACACACAATCAAAATAAATAAATGCTGAACAATCTCCAAAGTTTTTCATCAGTCCAGATTATTCTTCCGTAAATCTACAGCTTATAAAACCTTACCCGCTATTACGGCAGCCCATGGTTACAGCTGCGCTTTAGCGAAACACGACGGATTTTTTCATGATTTTTGTGGAGTTGCCCAATCTACGGATGGGTTAAACATGGGTGTTTGCAGGATTGTACGGTGCAAGTGAACAGGGGAACATGAAAGTTGTCCAGAACCTAAGTGCATACATATATGACCGATTCTTTATTTATCTTAAAACCCTTCCTTCCAACACTTCCTGAAGCTCTCTTATTCCGTCCAGAACCGCATGGATATACACAGTATCAACAACTTTCTGGAAAATAATCCGGTATGGTTTGAAATGTATCTCCCTGAACCCCTCGACATGAACCCGCTTCAGTTCCGGCACCGCATGACCGCGCTCCGGGTTCAGATTCAGCGAGTAACATGTATGCTCCAGCTTTTCAAGAAGCGCATCTGCGCGTGAAATTGAATCGTGCTCCGCTACATACAAGTATGTATCAAGCAGGTCGTCCTTTGCTTCGGGTAATACGATAACTGTGCAGGTCACGGTCGCACACTCTCCTTTGCCCTCTTCCTAACATCGGCAAACGCCTCTGCGACAGACTGACCTTTGCCTTCACGCATGCTTTTCGTGCTCATGGCGATAATCTTCAACATGGCAAGACTCTCCTGCATCTGTTCATAGCTCTCGATATCCTGCAGAACCGCCTTTGCCTCGCCGTTATGCGTGATAACCACCATTTTATGGGTTCGGGAAAGATTTTCAACGATCTCCGACATATGGGCTTTAACCTGGCTGATAGGTTTTATTGATTCGCTTAATTTCATTGACTGACTCCGGGTTAGACTAAAATATAGTCTTTTTTATGGTCTAAAGCAAGATTTTCCAAAAAACCTGTTTATTAAGAAGAATACCTTTTTAAAATGGACATTTTTTTCTTTGTCTATCGCCTCCTCCTTCTTCCTCTAAAAAAATATCAGAATCGAGGACGAGAACGAAGGACAAGTACGAGGACGAATTAATCATCCATTACCCCGGCGGCTGCACCACCACCTTCTTCACCGGGCTTGTAACAACCTTCTCTTTGCCCGATATATCGCCGGTGAGCATTTTCGCGCTGACTCGATACAGGTACACGTTGGGCGTCAGCCTGTTTCCGCGTTGATCGGTCAGATCCCACTCCTGGCCGTTTGCTGCGTTGTGGAAAATCCGGATCAGCTTTCCGGAAAGGGTAAAGATGCGTATGGTCGCTTCGACTTTTCCATACCATTGTTCCGAGAGGCTGGAGTGGTAGAAATAGAATTTTGTCCTGCCGTTCATCCGGGTCGGGTTGGGATAATTGAACACATGATCGAGTTTGAAATCATTCTCGGTTAAAATTTCAAGCGTGAAATCCGATTTGGTGCAATTGCCTGCAAGATCCTGAGCCCGTACGGTCATGGTATATTGGCCGGGTTTTAAATCGTCCCGCTCGAACACGATGTTTGCCCCGCCTCTGGTATACTTGCCCTGATCGAACTTGAATTTGTTGTTGATATTCTGCCGCTCTCGCGTGCCTTCGACTTCAACGGACAACCCTTCGTCAGGGCCGGTTCCCGAGACGTCGACGCCGCTTTGGTCCCATACGCAGATCTCACACTCGATCGGGAGTAATCCGCATATTTTGTCGGTAAATCCCACCGGCGTATTCCACATCGCTGCATTTTCATACACGGGACGTATAGTAATGCGCGGGCCGGTGTTATCAAAAACGACATTCGATGTATCGGTACCGTCAAATAGCAGACTGCCTTTATATCCGGCCCCGAAACTCTCGCCATTGTTCCAGGCAAATGCGGTAATTTTTGCGCCGGATCTATAAAAGGTGACTCTTTTCGGCACCTGTATCTTCTGCTCAAACCTGCCCTGTTTTACCTCGATCGTTCCGAGAAACAGAGGTCTTCCGGGTAACAGGTATTTAGGATTGGGCTTGGTATAGGTGCCGCCGTCTTTGCGTGTCGCAGTGTCTGGAGGATTAAACAAGCCGAGAAAAACGGATGCTGGTTTGTCTGAAGTGCCGAACGACTGATTCAGAGCGCCATTTCTCTTTATGCTGCCCGTAACCAGAATCCGCTGGAGCGCCATAAGCGTGTCATCCTCCAATCCGCCGCTCTCCTTCGACACAACAAGCTCTATGGTATCGGTAATAATACTATGGCGAATGGAGGGGTCGCCCAGAAGCGCATACTGTTTTAAATTATTGGTCGCTTTGGTAATGGCGTATGCCTGGCCGATGGTTCGCGAGCTGTCTTTGTTGTAATAATACGTATGGAAGGTTTTTGCCATTGCGACATTCGGGCCGGCATAAGCCGTACGAGTACTTGATATGGATGCAATGGCGCCCGCTTTTTCCGTAGTTACCAACAGATCGGAAAGGCAGCTCTCGCCGGGCTTGTCAAAATACCCGACAGAGCAGGAAAAGGCGTTTATCAGCGGATACTGCTTATAATTATGGAGCGATCTGACTTTATTCGTATTGAAAATATTCTCATCCGTCCATGCCACCTCGCTGCCGTGACCGATAAAATTCACACAACAGACGCCGTTGTTGATTTCATTGACCAGGGCGCTGCCAGCCTCCGGTTTGTAGTGCAGCTCGTTAAAGGGGTATTCAAACAGGATCACCTTCCGCACATCCGTGGCCGGACGCTCATGCCGTACGATCGTGTCGATTTCCTCATTATCCCCACAATGTCCCATATTTTCAAAACCAGTACCTTGCATATCATCATCAGACACTAAAAGCGCTCTGTTGCGCCACCCGGAATAATCCGCGTCTGCCCCCTCACTGTCGAATATTTTATTAACCACGCTCCGGGCTTCGGTTACATCGTAACAGGGCAGCCTGCCGAGAAACAGGTCCGGCACTGCTGAACCGTCAATAATCAGCTCACCGGGGGTAATGCAGGCAAAGAAATCCTCCATACACATCCACCTTCCATCCCAGAATTGCGCTGTCGGAATGTGGTTTACCTCCCTGGTGGAGTATCCTTTGTAATCATAATGACCGTTACCAAACAGCACAACGTATTCAGGCCCTACAGTCCAGTTCGCAGCATGGTGCGTATAGAGCAGAAAATTCCTGATTGCCGCCGGATCGCCGCTTCCTCCGGAAAATTCCCGGAAAATATCGTCGGCATACACGACAGCCGGACATTTAAACATGCCGGTTTTGGCCTTATGGTCCGCAAGCCTGATTGCTTCATTACTGAAAACCGGGCGTGTTATGATCAGATAATCGGCGCTGTTTTTTCCGTTGCGCAGGTCTTTGATTTCATAAGTTGCTGCCACCGACGGCTTATATTCCTCCAATACCGGTGTATTCAATATACCTGCCTCCGTGCATATATAATACTGCACTCCTGCACCGGCCGTGTCTGTCCAGAAAAAGGCGCCTCCCGCCACAGTCGTATCAATAACGCTGACGCTGGATTCGCAGGGATCGAGACGGAAAACAAGCAGGCGGCCGGAACGCACGTTGTTCAAACGATACGCCAAAATACCGGGGTTGCCGGCGGAATAAACCCGCAGGCGCTCCCTGCCTTTCATGTCAAGCGGAGTGTTGTATTTCAGATCGACGCTCTCAATTTCCAGGTACAGGGATAACGAATTCAGCGTTACGGCCAATACATGCGCGGGCGCATTCTGCAACCGGTTCACCGTCATCCACCCGTTTATTTTCGATTCAAGCGCCGTGCCGTCAAAAACCACTGACACCGCATTGTCTGCGTTGCCGGTGCCCTTATTAATCCTCACCAAACACGCAGAATCGGTTATTGTTTCATCTATCGGCAGGGAATACGAAAAAGATGTTGCGTTGCTGTCAAGTCTTTTCCATATCCAGTTCATGCCGCCCTTGAGCTCAGAATTACCCCACGATAATCCTTTTACCATTTTATACCGCACCCTGTTCTCAAAGCTGGTTACCGTATCAACAATCCCGGCATTGCAGGTAAAGGTAACCGCTGCGCAGTTTGAGCCGGTTGTCCGGATCCAGTAATACCGCTCATTCTCCACCCTGTTCTGGTTAAAGGCGAAATCCCGCTTCGAAGAGTCGGACGTATCGACAATTCTGGCAGTATCAAAATACCAGTCGCAAACGCCGGAAACATAGGCGAGAAAATAATCATCCGCGTCGAATATGCCGTTCTTATTCCGGTCGAACCGCATAACCGGCACCTCGCGAACACCGGAGGGAATGCTGTCCGGCAATGGCGCCGTCGAACCAAGCTCCTCTTTGTACGACGCATACAGCGCTATGCTGTTGACCGGAACCGTTGAGCCGAAAAACGGTGCAATATCGCTCGCCCGTATTTTTACAACGCCGTTCTCATTCGTGGTGCCCTCGTTAAGGTTCGTGTTTCCATCGCCGATTTTAAAACGGAGCATTTTCTCCTGTGCCGGCAGGTACGTGCGCGCAGCCACTCTTTTTGTAACCGGTCTTTTTGTTTCTATCCAGTTTTTGGCAACGTCATAATTCAAAATCATGCTTTTCATCATCGAATAAAAATCACTTCGTAACGGTATCGCCGCTTTTGTCCGAACCGGAGCATCGGGAAACTCTATAACGCAGGAGCCTTTTTCGAGGATGGTCAGGGTGCGTGTTGACGGGTCATATAAAAAAGGCATAAGGTAAAAATGAGCGGTTCGCAAGTCCCCGAATGTGCGATATTCAATTCGGGAAAGCCAGGGCGTATCACATGCAGGATATGCCGTATCGGACGAAACAGAGTCATGGTACCTGCAGAGGGGATGGTCCAGCGCCACGCGTTTTACCGAGTGGGAAACAACATACGCGGAAACGTTCCCGGTTTGAGGGACGCCGGCATACAGGGAGAGCGCCGGGAATGCGACAGTACCGCCTCCCGGCAACACCGTATTTGCGGAAGAAAATGAGAGCTGCGAAAAGTCGCCGCCCGCTTTCCGCAAAGTGGTTATGGAAAACCCGGTCATCTCGAAGGTAAATGATAGACGCCGGGTTGTACTTTCCGTTATCGTAACCGAGGCAACAACAGATACGGCCGACACGAAAAGGAGTGCGATGCCTTTTATGCTCATGCAACCTGCCTGGTAAAATTTTCATCAGGGAATACGGAAGTGGGTGTCGATTTATTTCAGCGTTTGTTAAAAATTGACTTATACGCTCCGGGCTGACAGCACGCAATGCACATAAGCAGTACCTTTATTCACCGGAGTATACAACAATCGACACCGAGTATCGACCGGATTGCGGTTGTCTTTCCAATACGGTAAGCGCGCCTCTTTTTAGTATTGCTATGTTGTGCCGTTTAATGGTATCATTATAAGCCGGGCTTTCATACATATCCTCCGACATACGGACCGATACCGTTCAAACATTCCCGACCCTGTTGCGGTAAGGAGTTATACATGGAAAACCGTGAAAGAAGAAGGCTGAAACGATGTCAGCTCCTCTATTATCTGAAGATTTTCGACACGGATACGGAAGATCTGGTCGGCCGCCTGATCGACATCAACGTCGAAGGACTCAAACTGGTCAGCACGACCGCAATAGAGTCCGGCGCGGTATTCAATCTGACCATTGAACTTCCCATCGAGATTTTCGGGCGGCGGGCCGTCAAATTCCAGGCGCGCTGCCAGTGGTGCAGTCCCGACGTGAACCCTTCCTATTTCGCCTGCGGGTTTCAGTATGTCGACCCGACACAGGAAGAGAGCGAAATAATTTCGGCGCTGATAACGAATTACCAGTTCAACAACGACTGAACCGGGAGGCTCCTGACAATGAGTATACGGTCAAAAACGATTGCCATCATCAGTTGTACGGTCATTATCCTGATCGCAATACTGTATTTTACCCTCCACACAATCGTCGTGGGCAGCTTTGAAAAGGCGCAAAAAAAGATGCTCGACGGTTTTCTGCAGGTCGAGCAGGAGGACACGCGCCGCAATGTGATGCGGGTGAACGACGCCCTCAAGGCGAAAATCGAAAACCTCTCCATCAAGGCTGCCGACTGGGCGCAATGGGACGACACCTATCGTTTTATTGTTGACAAAAACGAAGCCTATATCGAATCAAACCTCAACGAAGACGCGCTGATCGCGCTTAAAATCAATTTCATTCTCATGTATACCGCTGCCGGCGCCGAGGTGTTCGGCATCGGCTTCGATCTTAACGAAGAGAGTTCCGTTTTGGTGCCCCAGTCGGTGAAAGAGTGCCTGAAACCGGGAAGCTACCTTCTTGCGCAAACCGACCCGGAAGGCTCTCTTTCGGGCGTCATACTGCTGCCCGAGAATCCGCTCATGATCGTCTCCCGGCCCATCACCACCAGCAGCGGTGAAGGCCCGGTGCGGGGAACGCTCATTTTTGCCCGGTATCTTGACGACGCCGAGTTTGCCAATCTTGCAGAGATCACCCATCTGAGCCTTCGTCATTATCTTCCGGGCAACGATCATCTGCCGCAGGATTTTGTTGCCGCTCAATCGCAGATTAACAAAGAGTCTCCGCTATTCGTGAATCCGCTGAATAACGATACTATTGCGGGATATACAATTATCAATGATATGCAGCAAAAGCCATCCATACTTGTCCGGGTCGATATACCCCGCGACATTTTCAGGCAGGGCAACAGCACCCTTGATGAAATTGAAAAACAGAGCAGCCTGACGCTTATCTCTTTGGTTGTGTCCACGTCGGTTACGGGATTGATCCTTGCGGTGGTTATCCTTATCATGCTCGAGATTTCGGTGCTCTCGCGATTGTCGAAATTGAGCGATAAGGCCGTGGCTATCGGCACCACGGGTGATTTCACGGCACGCATAAACGAAGACGGCAGGGATGAGATTAAAAGCCTTGCTCATTCGGTGAATATAATGCTACAGGCCCTTTCCGCGTCGCACCAGACGATTCAGGCCCAGCACGCAGAGATGAGCCTCCTGATGAATACCGTACCTGCCGGCCTTATCGCCCTGGATGAAAAATTTGTCGCAAAACCCGAATACTCCCGTTCCGCCGGGGAGATACTGGGGACAAAAGAGATTGCCGGAAGGCCCTTTGCCGCTATTCTTGGCTTAACCGGCGAACGCGAACCGGACGGAATAAAACTGAACGAATTTCTGGATGTCCTGCGCCAGGAACTGCTGCCGGAAAAAGAGATGGCGGGCCTCAATCCGTTCGAACAACTGAAATTCAAAACCGAAACGGGCATACGGTGGCTGAGCCTGCAATACTTCATTATCAGGCGCGAAGCAGGCCAGCAGCACCATATCCTTGCGATCATCGAGGACATCACCGAAGAGAAAAAACTGGCCGAAGAGGTGGCGCGCTCACAGCGGGAAAACCTGCAACTCAAGGCCATAGCGGAAGATCCCGACCTTTTCAGGGAGTTCCTTGTCGAGACGCGCAACATCATTAAAACCGTTACGGAAACCTCCCACAGCCTCCAGCCGAGCAGGGAGTGCACCGGTGCGATCAACGAAATGTTCCGCGGCGTACACACCATCAAAGGCGTGGCGGGAAGCTTCGGCCTGTTTCAGCTTGTCGAGACCGCCGGAAACACCGAGACCATGCTCTCCCCCCTGCGCAAGGAATCGGCGGTCACCGCAGAGTGTATTAACCAGGCTAAGGAACTGATAACCTCGCTGAACAGGGTGTTTGAGGCTGTGGTGCTGGATGCATCTAAAATTCTGGGTGACGATATCGGCAAAGGCTCGTCAGCCACCATCCGCATACCGGTAGACGAATTGAAAAAGCATATAACGGATATACGGAACATGCAGGTAGACGAAGCGTTAAAAGACCGGATGATTTTACAAATCAAGGAAGAGATCATCGGCAGACTCGTGTCATTAAAAAGCGTGCCGCTGAAAAAGGGTATCGCCCGATCATTGAAAATCATCCCCGACCTGATAAAGCGCCTCGGCAAGAACATCGAATTCCGTTTCGAAGGCCAGGATACGGCTGTCGACTATGAAACAGCGCTGGAATTGAACACGCCCATGATCCACCTTATCCGCAACGCAATGGACCACGGGATTGAAACGCCAGAAGAGAGGCTTGAAACAGGAAAGAGCGAGCAGGGCGTTATCGCGCTCTGTGCTCAGCGTCAAAACGGGCATTTCATTTTACATATCTCCGACGACGGCCGCGGCATCGATCCCGACAAAGTAAAAAAGAGCGCGCTTAAAAAGGGCGTTATCTCCCAAAAAGAATTCGACTCTTTTTCAAAAGTTCAGTGCTACGAGCTTATATTCCGCCCCGGGTTTTCGACCGCGGACACGATAACCGAGGTGTCCGGCAGGGGCGTGGGCATGGACGCGGTGCTCAATTCGATAAAAAACAAGCTGCACGGCACCATCGAGATAGATTCCGATATCGGCAAGGGGACGCGGTTTTCGATTACAATTCCCAGCTGAAAGCGCCGCTCCAGCCGCTCCTGCGCGGCGCCTGTGTTCATCGAATAAATCGCTTATCAATCCTTGACTCTGCGCGCATCCCAGAACACATACCCGCACAGAACCAGAAGCATGACAAGACCCAGCCAGTTGCCGAAGGCTCCGTCGTTCGCGAAATCGGGCAGTATGCTCAGGCCTTTCTCCTTTTCAATCCACTGGACCAGCGAGGCCAGAACTCCCATAATCGCCGCTCCCGCGACAACCCCCGACGAGACAAGCGTCCCCCGCTCGTTGAATCTGGCTGCCTTCTTTTCATCGCCCCTGGCGCTTTTGGTAACAAACCATGAGATCAACGCGCCGACAAACATCGGGAAGTTGATCTCCAGCGGAAGATAGAGACCCAGCCCGAACGCAAGCGGCGAGACGCCGAGCATGGTGATAATGACCGAGATAACGGCGCCGACGGCATATAAAAACCAGGGCGCGCCGGTCGACATGATGCTGCTGATAACCGCAGCCATGGCGTTGGCCTGGGGCGCCGGAAGCGGGCGGGTATGTTCGGGCGAGGGCGCAAAACCATACACCTTTGCCAGCACGACAATAACAAGGGCGGTGATCACCGCCGCAATAACCGATCCGAGAATATTGGCGATTTCGATCTTTCTGGGCGTCGCGCCGACCCAATAGGAAATCTTCATCTGCGTAATAAGCGAACCGGACATCGAAAGTGCGGTACACACCACGCCGCCGATCAGCAGGGTTGCGACCATCCCCTCTTTCCCGACAAGGCCGGCCTGTTTCATGACCAGTGCGCTTAACAGCAGCGTCAGGAGCGTCATGCCGGAAATCGGCGTCACGCTGATCGTGGCGATCGCGTACGCGGAAACGCTGTTGAATAAAAACGCCAGCAGAAACGTGGAGACGAGCCCGATCGTGGCAAGCACAAAGGGATTTGACTGGCCGGTAAGCACCGAAAACCTGAAATAGAGCCATGTGCACACAAGAGTAGCGGCAAGAAGAATGAGCACCACGCCCATCGAAATATCCTTGTTGATCCTCTCGACCTGCTCCCCCGCATGCTTGCTGCGCGCCTTGATGGCCATGCCGAGCCCTTCAACCGTTGATTTATATATGATAGGAATGAATTTGATTATCGCAATGATGCCCGCCATGAAAATCGCGCCGATACCGATCATGCGGGCGTATTTCGAATAAATGTCGCCGACCGCCATGTCCGCGAACGCGGTGCCGCCGCCGATGTCGCCGAAATACGCGATTACCGGGATAAGTATAAAATTACTCAGCAGGCCGCCGGCAGCCATCATCAGGGTATACTGAATACCCACGATATAGCCCATAGCGGTCAAAGCAGCGCTGGTATTTGTCGAAAACACGGCTTTGAATTTGTTGGTCAGCGTGGAAAGGCCGCCGATCATGTCGGTCGAAAAAGTCTCACGCCATGCGCGGAGCGTGACCGCAAAAAAATCGAATATCCCGCCGATCACCATGGTATACACGAGCACCAGCGCGTCTTTGCCGCCTTTTTTTCCGGCCACCAGTATCTCCGTGGTCGCCGTGCCTTCGGGAAACGGAAACTTACCGTGCATATCCTGCACAAAGTAGCGGCGCAGGGGAATAAGAAGCATGACACCCATAACCGATCCGAACATCGGAATAAGAAAGAGCTGGAACATGTTGGTGTACTGGTCGAGTCCCATCACGTAAAGTGCCGGCAGCACGAACACAGCCCCGCCGGCCACGATTCCGGACGTGGAACCGATGGCAATAATCATGACATTTTCCAGAATGGTGCTTCTGCGCCTGAACAGAAACGAGATACCGACCGCAAGAATCGATATCGGAATCGCGGCCTCAAGCCCGTTGCCTGTTTTCAGCGTCAGGTAGGTTATGGCGCCGGAGAAGACGATACACAAAAGAATGCCGACCAGGACCGATCGCAGCGTCACCTCCGGAACCGTTTCGATGCTGGGAATAATCGGTATATACTTTTCACCGGGCTTCAGCTCCCGCCGTGCATTTTCAGGGAGCCCAAGATGTTCTTCAGCCATAGTTTTCCTCCTTCATTATTGTACCGACAGAAAATTATATCCATTGAAATGTTAAAATAAAATAATCAGGGCAGCAACGGCGGACAATATAAATGTGGAAAATGCGAAAACAGGTACTGCGACACATCTGAATAATTGTTAGTAATAAACTTATATATATTATTTTACTTGTCATATTGCATTTTGTATAATATGAAAAATATCGTGTTTTGTGCATTTTGTTGTGCGGGGCGGTGTCAAATCGCACAACTAATATACACCGCAAATCGTATACAGTAAGTTTATAATTAAACCGACAGGATATTGATTTGTTCACTTTAAGAAAGGATCATTATGAAACTTAAAATAATACAACAATGTACCTCAAAGGTACAGATCTTTGGGGGGATTTTATTATGTGCAGCGATGATTCTCAACGCTGGAAATAAGGCAAAAATGGCGGATGTGCCAAAGGAGGTTCAGGATATTATTGATAATTATTTTATTGACTCAACCCAACATGAATTTAACGATGTAAGAAAGACGTATAACATTGATCCCTCAATTAAATTTTCTGATCTGGAAGCAGGAATACCTATTGAGAGATATTTTTTTAACATTGATTCATTAACCAAGGCAAGTGAAGACATTTCAATTAAAAATTTAATAAAACCAATCAATGAATGGTTTGTTCCAATTCAAGTTAATGGAAAATTTCTTTACTGTATACATATAAGTTTTTTTCAGGGGCGTATGCAACTTGTTGGATTGGGTCCATATTTATGTGATATTATGCAAAAAGTACGAACTGCCTGGCCGGAGTCAACAGGAATTAATCCTGTATGTGTTGATTTTGGTACATATGATTTTCTCCATTTTCCACAAATTGATGACTATAATCTCTTGTATGTAGTGCCTGGATTTAAAGTCGATTCGCTGGATATGCTCCTGAAAATACCAACTGATAAATTATCAAATAATTCATTATCCGGTGGCAAAGTGATTATTAGATGGTTAAAAAAAGAATATAAGAAAAATACCACAGGAGGTAAAAAATGATTTACATGAAGAAGTATGCATTCATATCGTCACTATTGCCTCTTTTCTTTTTCACATTGCATCTGTTTTTGCCACGGAAGAGCTTTTTATTACACCCAGAAAGATAGTTTCCGGCTTTGCCGGATTAGTGTCTGTAGCTGAATTATCTACGCAATACGAGCAGATAAAATCAAAGCGTAGATGAGTCAGCGTACAGATTTTAATCCTGCGATTAGCAGGGCACTTATCCTGCTATTCTGTCTAAAAGGTTAAAGGACTAAAGTACCGCAAAGCATATAATACCAATTCTTTAATTTCCGGCTTTGCCGGATTAGTATTTTATCTCTGCTATGACACTCCCTTTTATTTCAATTATACTTCCCACCTATAACCGCAAATCTCTTTGTAAAAAAGCCGTGGAATCCGTGGAGAGGCAGACCTATGGCAATTTTGAATTGATTGTCGTTGACGACGATTCGACCGACGGTACCGGCGCTGCATCTCTTTTTGAACACGCAACCCATAAGAACCTGCACTATATCCGCAACGAAATGAACCGGGGCGTTTCACACACGCGTAACCGCGGTGTCGCGCATGCACGCGGCGACTGGCTTGCGTTTCTGGATTCCGACGATGAGTGGCATCCTCAAAAACTGAAGAAGCAGGTGACCTGGATTCAGAAAAACCCGGCGTATGCCATTGTACAGACACGGGAGATCTGGATACGGGGTGGAAGGCGGGTTAATCCCCCAAAGACTCACGAAAAACAGGCAGGGTATATTTTTCAACAGAGTCTGGAACGATGCATGATAACACCGTCGTCGGCCATGCTTAAAAAAAGGCTTTTTCTTGATTACGGAGGATTCAACGAATCCCTGCCTGCGTGCGAGGATTATGGCTTGTGGCTTCGGATGACACTGCGCAATGACGTGGGGCTGGTCGATGAAGCTTTACTTACGCGTCATGGTGGCAGGGAGGATCAGCTGTCAGCAAGCGTGCAGGTGCTGGATAAATACCGGATACGCGCTCTGCTGGATCTGCTTGCGCAGGAGACGCTCGACAGAGAGCAGAAGCGGTTGGTATGCAGCACTCTGGTAAAAAAAGCTGAAATTGTCGCAAACGGGCTACTCAGACGAAAAAAGGCGGCTGAATATGAACGATATTCGCGAATTGCAGATCAGTACCGGGAATTTGTTTAAAGAGTTGCCGGACACTGTTTCGCTGAAGTATGAAATTGCAGGTATAGACCGGCTTCAGGTCATCGGGGAGCTTTATGACCCGCTGGCAGCCTCTTATGAGCCGGATTATTGCGACCATTTCATGCCGATTACGGTTATTCCGGCTGGAAACGGCTCTTTCTCGATCGTAGACGGGTGTAAACGGTATCAAAACCTGAAAAAAAGCGGTGTGACCCGTGTTTCGTGCGGGATTATAACAACGCCGCTGGATGGTTTTTCGGCGGGCCTTCTGCGGATTGTGTTGAACAGGGGGCGTTCCCGGGATATACGTGAGAAGATACTGTTTTTATCCTGGCTGAAGACTCATTGCAGGGAAGAGTCGTTTAGTCTCTATGCCGCTGGCGCCGGTTTCTCCCCAAAAGATATAAACCAGCTTATACCGGTACTGACATCAGAACAGGACATTGTCGACGCATTGGCCAAAGGGGTGTTAGATATATCGCTGGTTAAAAACATTCTCTGTTTATCCGCCGATGACAGGGCCGGGTTCTTTACCACCTTCAAAAACCTGAAGCTTTCGGTGCAGGCACAGCGGGAATTTCTCGACTGGCTTCCGGAGATTGCATATACTGAGAACAAAACCGTGCGGGAGATCCTGTCCGATAAGCACATAACAGATAGTATCGATACTACAGCGCTGAATGCGCCCCAAAAGATCGACAAGATCCGTTCGAAGTTGTATG
>Ga0105099_10000878_pt1 | contig 19905 bp, 15 predicted proteins | sample PPLLak3cmMay2015_2_FD_79138 | JGI IMG/M metagenome (GOLD analysis project Ga0105099, IMG submission 79138) | Freshwater sediment microbial communities from Prairie Pothole Lake near Jamestown, North Dakota, USA - PPLs Lake P8 Core (1) Depth... | ecosystem: Environmental > Aquatic > Freshwater >... | reverse complement strand
TATAAGTGCGCCAAAGACGAACAATCGATGATTGTTGGAAGAATCGCCTATTTGAAAGGCCGCATTGCAAATGCCGCGGTGATTGATCCGGCAAAATTGTCCGGCGACAGCGTCGTCTTCGGGGCCAAGGTGTTTTTAGAAAATCTCGATACCGGCGAGCGGGTTGTTTATCGCCTCGTCGGCGAGGATGAAGCGAATATCGAACATGGCTCCATCTCAATCACTTCGCCGATTGCCCGGGGCTTGATTCGGCACAAGGTCGGCGATCAGGCGGATATTGTCACTCCTTCCGGTACGAAAAGATTTCAGATTATCAGCGTCGAGTTTTAATCCCTTCAAACGAGCCGGACCTGACCCTGAATCGGGCAGAAGGGAAAAGAGAGGAACGCCATGACCCGCTACATGAAGCGCCACGAGCGCGACCTGTTGAAAGCGATGGCCGCCGATCCGAACCGGGAGGATCTCAAAGAGCTCCTGGCCTTCCACGACAAGCAGATCGCTTGGATTCAGCAGGAACGGCTGGCCCACCTCCTCGTGATGCTGTTTGTGGCGCTTTTCTTCGTCCTGGCCCTGGCCTTCACGATGGCTAATTTTTCCTTACCGGCCCTCGCCCTGACGGTCCTGCTTCTCCTCATGTCCGTCGCCTACGTTTTTCATTATTATCGGCTGGAGAACACCGTCCAGAGGTGGTACTCGATTTCCAACCGAATCAGGGCCAGCCTTCTCCAGGCGAAATAGCGATCAATCCCGTCCGGCGAAATAGTGGATCCATCCGGTGCTCAAGGCATCGACAGCCCTGACCAAACGGACGACGGCTTCGCCGCCGTTGCGGTTCGGGTCGACCCGCAGGACGAATTCACTGAGGCCGACGTGATGGAGGGGATCCCCCCAATCGTAGGTGTATCCGAGACGGGTCCAGGGCCAGCCCCACGTCCAGGGGTCGTTTTCGTCCCCGACGGCGTAGATCGTATCGGCGCGGTCGCTGAACCATTCCTTGTAAGTCAGGGCCGGAGCCCATTTGGAATCCTTGAAGAACGCGTCGGTCCGGAGAGCCATGAACGGATTCGCGTCCCGGGGAAAAATCCACCCGTTTCCGGCGCCCGGAGGGAAGAACGACCCCGTCCCGTTATCGGGATAGGCCAGCTCGGCTTCGTGATCCGTGATCTCCGGATCGGGGGAGGGACGAAAGAGGTCGGCCGGGTCGACGAACATCTCGACGATGATGTCGTAGTCGTAAGCGGGGTGGAGACCCAGCAGCTGTTTGACCCGAAGCGGAGTCGGAATTGTCATCCAGAGAGGCGTCATCCGGTCGGCCCGGAAAAAGTTCCGCAGCTCCGGGACGACGGTCACCCAGAGGCTTTTCGTTAAAACGTATTCGGGTAATCCGGCTTCCAAGGCCGCCCGGTAGTACCGGTCATAGGAATCCCGGGACATGAACGCCGCGACCAGGAGGCGTGACCGTCCCGGCTCTCCTTCCCAGACGAGCGATCCGCCTTTCAGGAGGGCGGTGTTGACGGGGTCTTCACAGGGGACGATCGCCAGGAGGCTTCGCGAGATTTCGCGTTGCTCGGAGACGGCGGCGTCGTGCAAGGCCGCAAGATAAGCGATTTTGTCGACGGGCCTGACGTCGGTCGCGCCGGGCCGGGAAAAGGGCGCCGGCCCGAAAAACAACAAACCGGCCAGGATAAGGGATCCCCAGAGAGTTTTTCTTCGCATATGCATTCCGGCCTCCTCGGGCTATCCCGCTTCGCGCGGCGAAGTCCGAATGATCCGTACCGGCCCATCCTTCAGCGCGCGAGAATCTTGGCGAGGCGGACGACGCCTTCCCGGAGGTCGGCCGGCTTGGCGTAGGAGAAGTTGAGCCGGATCTCGTTTTTCCGGGCGGTTCCCGAGGGGTAGAACTTGCTCCCGGGGATAAAAGCGACGCCGGCCTTGGCGGCTTCGTGGAAGATCGCGTCCGTATCGAACGTTTCCGGGCACGTCAGCCAAATGAACAAGCCGCCCTCCGGCTCGGTCCAGCGGATACCCGGGGGCATCGTTTCTCTCAAAGCAGAGATCATGACCTCGCGTTTTTCCCGGTACATCGCCGTGATCCGCTCGATATGGGGCTCAAGCAGGTTGCGCTCCAGGTAGCGGGCGACCACCCGCTGAACGACGCCCTCGGGAGAGACAATGGCCTTTTGGGCCCATTTGGCCATGGCCGCGATGAGGTCGGCCGGCCCGACGGCGAATCCGAGGCGCAAACCCGGACCAAGGATCTTGGAGAACGACTTGCAGATCGTCACCGTCCGGTCATCGCCGAATTCGGCCCGGGCGATATTCCAAATCGAATCGATGCGGCCGCCGATGAAGCGGAGGTCCCGGTAGGGCTGGTCCTCGAGAATGAAGACGCCCAGGTCGCGGGCGATGCGAATAAGCTCCCGGCGGCGGGCCAGGCTCATCGTCCGGCCGCTGGGATTCTGGAATTCGGGGATGGTGTAGATGAACTTGACCGTCCGGCCCTGCTTCCGCTTGGCGACGATCGTCTCTCGGACAAGATCGACGAGCAGCCCTTCCTCGTCCATCGGGATGGCGGCGAGCTCCGCCCCGCAGGCTTCCATCGCGACCAGCGTGCCGTTAAACGACGGGGCTTCGCAAATGACAAGATCGCCCGGGTCGATCAGGGCCCGGGTGAAAAAGTAAATGCCGTTGGTCGATCCATCGGTGATCAACACTTCCTCTTTGAGGACGTTGGGTTCCTTCTCGCAGCGGAGAATCTGTTCCTTGAGGACTTCGTCGCCCTCGCTTTCGCCGTACTGGAGGACATCAGCGCCTTCCTTTTCCACGACTTCCTTGAAAAGCGCGGCCAGCTCGACTTTCGGGAACGAATCCGGGCTGGGCAGGCCCCCGGCCAGGGAGATCATTCCTTTCACGCCCTTGGTCGCTCGGACCATCTCCCGGATGAACGAAACGCCCATCGAACGGGTTACGCGGGAAAGCAGGTGCTCGGGAAAGGACACATCCACACTCCTTGTTGTCGTTCGGTTAAATTGGACTGAGGTTGGCCAACGCAGGTATTATAACCGAACCGAAGAAAAACGGAAAAGCCAAGGCCTTCGCGGTTGACTTCAGCCGAGGCGGAGACATATAGTTCTTCCTCGCGCCGGCTCCGGCCGCGAGCGCCCGTCATCGGTGAAAGTATGCCCATGAAACGCACGATCTACGGCTTGATCATCGCCCTCTCCATCTCCGTCCTTCTGCCCGGGCAGAAACCGCCGCAATTTCTCAAGGCGGACCGGTGCCTCGTCCCGGCCGCGCTTCGCGATCCTATCATCCAGGAGTTTTCCGGCGAGCAGGCGTTCCTTCATGTTCAGATGCTGTCCGGGACGCGGGACCGCCAAGCCGAAGAGTATGCCGCGCAGTACTTCGAGACGTCCTATATCCGGGACGAAGCCGTCCGGGCCGGATTATCCGAAGTCGCGGTCGATTTCTTCCCGACCCGCGACGTCTGGGATGCGGTTGAGGGCGACCTGTATCTGGTCCTGCCGGAAGCGAAAAAAATCGCCTCTCTCAACCAGGTCCCGTCCTCGCTGGCCTCGGGGAGCGCCGACGCAGACGTCGAAGCCGAAGTCGTTTACGTTGGAGCGGGCCGGGAGGAAGATTATGCCGGCAAGGATATCGCCGGAAAGATCGTCCTGGGAAGCGGCTCGACCTCGTCCCTGTTCCGGCGGGCGGTGGTCGAGAAGGGAGCGGCCGGAGTGCTGGGCACGGGTTCGTCCGGGGTCAGCAGCGATACGGCCGGATATACCCTCGATCAGATCGGTTGGGCAAGCGTCAGTCCGGCGGCGGGCAAGGGAGGATTCGGTTTCGCCCTGACGCTCCGGCAATTTCTCGAGTTCCAAGGCTATCTCGAAAAGGGCCAGAAGGTCGTCGTTCGGGCTCATGTCCGCGCCAAGTCCTATCCGGGGAAAATGAACGTCGTTTCGGCCTCGATCCCGGGGACGGATCCGACGGCCGGGGAACTGCTCTTTGTCGCCCATGCTTTTGAAACGATCAGCAAACCGGGGGCCAACGATAATTGCACCGGCGTGGCCGTCCTCCTGGAAGCCGGGAGGACGATGGCTCGGCTTATCCGGGACAAGGCGATCCCGGCCCCGCGGCGAACGATCCGCTTTGTCTGGGGGAACGAGATCTCCGGCACGACGGCCTGGATGTTCAAGCATCCGGACCTACAGGACAAGCTGCTGGCCGCCCTGAACTTTGACATGACCGGGGCGAACATGAAAACGACGGATTCCTACCTCCGGATGAAGATGACGCCGGACGGGCGGCCGAGCTATCTCAACGCCCTGATCGGGGATCTCCTCCGGTTTGTCGACCAGGCGGAAATTCGTACAACCCAGGGGGAAAACGCCCCATTCAATTTCCGGATGGTGCCCTTGGCGGCGGTGACTTCAGGGAGCGACCATTCCGTGTTCCTGGCCGCCGGGATTCCGGCGATGCAGTTCAATTACTGGCCCGATAACTTCTATCACAGCTCGGAAGACCGGATCATTCATGTCGACCCCACGGAATTGAAGCGGGTCGGGGTGATTGCCGTCTCTGCCTATGCCTTCCTGGCCAACGCGGGAGGCGATGAGGCCGCGCTCCTGGCCTGGGAGGCGGCGGCGGTTGGGGAACAGCATCTTTCCGAAGTCGCCCGGCAATGCCTCCGGCTATTCGGCGATGACCCCGACAAGGTCCATATCCGGTATGGCGCAATCCGGGATAAAATCGACGGGGCGTTCTCTCGGGCCAAGGGAAGCGTCGAGTCCGTTCTGACTCTGGGCCGGACTCCGGAGGCCGAAGCGATGGTCGCGATGCTCGTCGGAAACCTCGACCAGATCCGGCGGGCCGCATCGCAACGCTTGGAGGCCGTCTATCGCGACCGCTGCCTGGCTTTGAAAGTTAAACCGGCGATTACCGCTTTATCCGACCGGGAAAAAGAGTATGCCCGGATGATCCCCCGCCGCAAATATAAAGTTTATTCGGCCGAGGCCCAGAAGCTGAGCTCGGCGGGCCGCCCGGCCGAGCCTCGGACAAAACCCCAGGACCCCCAAGCCAAGCCGGCGGCCGCTCCTTCGCCGGTTATAGCCAGGCCATTCGGCTTCGTTCAAACGTCGACCCAATATTTCATCGACGGCCGCCGGAGCATCCTGGAGATCTACCGCCTGGTTCGGGCCGAATGCGGAAACGTCCAGGTCGGAAGCCAGGACGGTAAATACGCTTATGTCCTTGGGCTGGAATTTCCGGATGTCGAACTGGAAACCGTCGCCAACATCATCAAAGACATGGCGCAAACGGGGACGCTGGAAATCCTCAAAGCCTCCAAATCCAAAACCGGTCGTTAATCGTTAATCGGCGGCGGCCCGCAAAATCCATATTTTTTCTTAAAGATAACCCTTTATCTCCGCTTAGCCCGGATTTTCTCAAGATTGGCCTTGGCCGGGGGGACTTTTTCGATGAAGCCTGAAACTACGGCGCAGGGAAAGTCGGCGCAGACCGCGCAGTTCTCAACCTTTTTTGTGGTGCCGCATTTCCGGATTTCGCATTGAAAACAATACCCGATGTGAGGACCGTCAACAGCCGTACAGCCGGCGCAGTCGACCATTTCAGGGGACATTTCGTGACCGTATTCCTCGGACCACTTCTTGGCCGTTTCCTTCTGGAGAACCTTGTCCCCGGTCGTGTGGACGATGTAGGCCGGGCAAACGGCGCAATCCAAACCGCAGAAGGCGATGTTCATGAGCATTTCTCCCGCTCCAGTATCCAGTGATTCGGTTTCGGCGTCAAGGCTTGCGGTCAAGAAGCTCCATATACGAAGCCAACCCGGTCTCCTTGGCTGCCTGATCGGTCAGAGGGACGATGTCTTCCCGGTCGATATAGCGGAGGGCGAATTTCCGATTCAACGCCATGAGCTGTTGGAGCCCAACAGAAACGCGGTTCAAATACGAGTAAACGCCGATGGCCCCGGTTGGAAGCACCGCTGCCTCGCCGCCGTATTCGGCTTTGAGCATGCGGATGTCGACGAAGAGGTCCTCAACGGTCTGGCCGAAGCGGGCGAATTCCTTGGGAACGGTTCCGTTCTTCAGGGCTTCGCCGACCTGGCGCCCCACCGAAGCCGCGGCCATAGCCGCCCGGCCGAGGGCGATCGTTTCGACATAGGGCGCCCCGAGGGCGAGCCCCTTGAAGACCTGGTCCTCGGCGGCGAAGCCCCCGGCCATGGCGATCCCGGGCATGAAGCGGCCCCCCGCCGAAAGGCTTTTCGCGATTTTTACAACCACGGCTTCGAGGGTGACCGTGGGCATTCCCCATTCGTTCATCATCTTCGACGGGCTGTGGCCGGTGCCGCCGCCCGCCCCGTCCAAGGTCACGAGGTCGACTTTCGCCTCCGAGGCGATCTCGAGGATCGCGGCGATATCCCGCGGGTCGAACGGCCCCGTTTTGAAGCAGACCCGTTTCGCTCCCATCTTTCTTAACTCCGCCACCCGCCGGACAAGCTGTTCGGGCCGCCACATCGGAAGCTTGCCGATTTTTTCAAATCGCGGACCGATTCCCTCGGCCCAGGCCCTGGCGACGGAGGGGTCGGCCGGGTCCGGCAAGACGAGGTACCCCAGCGCCTTGAAGCGGAGGGCGTCCTCGATCTTCGGCACGTAACCCATGCCTTGGATCCCCTTGGCCGCCTGGCCGAACTTAAGCTCCACCGATTCAACTCCGAGCTTATCGATTGCGTACTCGAGAACGCCGTGGTACTCGTCGTCGAAGTTGCCCTGGAGGACGATATCGCCGTAACCGCGGGCGTAGCGCCGGAAGGCCCCGACCATCTCCGCGACCAACGGGGCTTCCTTCACCCGGTGGCCGACGACGACGAGCCCCGGGTCCTTGGCGATCACATCCTCTCCGATGACGACGGGGACACCCGAGAGGGCCGCTCCGGCGAAGTATTCCCTCCAGGCGAGCTTGGCCATGGCCGGCAGGATGAAGGGGGCTTTAATCTTCACGGGGTTTTCCCGGCCGAAGGTCGAGGAAATGTCCGCGTTGGGATACGAGGCGATCAGGGGATCCTCGGGCAGTCCCGTCGAACCGAAAACACGGCCGTTGATGTTGAAATGCGAGAAATCGAGGGGATAGCGCTTTTCCGAAGCAAACTGGTTCCGGTCAGCGGCAAACGGCTGGATGGCCTCCGCTCCCCGGAGAGCGGAGAGACCGATCTCGCAGGGTCCGAGGCAGTCCGCGGTGCAAACGGAGCACATCCCGGACACATCGGTCACATGTTCCCGGTCCCTCAGACGCGTGTTCGTGATCGGGCTTCCCAGGTAGGGACTGTATGACATGATGGTCTCCTTCAGAAAAATGAGATGAATTCGGGAGGATCATTATCTCGCAATATGAAAAATAAATCCTTAAATATTTTGGGGCTCTTTTTTCCGAGGGAAAATTATTTTTTCGAGCGGATCGATCGGCCGGCAGCCGTTTCTTCCCGGGGGCTCGATGAACATTCGTCCGAGGCGGTTCCTTTCTGATTCCGACGCGTTTTATCGTCTAACCGAAATCGCCTGTTCCTTTCACGGGATGCGGTTTTCCATCCGATATCAAATATAGATAGTCTTCCTCGCGGCGTTGACATTGGTCAAGAGCCGGAATATTCTTGCCCGAAAGTGTAAGAAATGAATTCCGGCATCGGGATGAAAGATCCCCTGAATAAGCGCATGATCGGATCGGCCTTCCTCTTGGCTTGCCTTTTCCTGGCCGCCGATGAATGGCTTCTCTTTCACCGCATTTTTTTCTAGAGACTGCCCGTCGCCTCATCTGAGGATGGAACCTTCGTTCTTCCTTTTTCCGGCCTTTTTCCCCCCTACGCCGTTCGTGAAGGCGACGTTCATATTGTCTCCAGCGAGCGTCTGGACGCGCTTGAGATCGATGTCCCGGTGATGACTGATTCCTTCAAGGCTCGAAAGCAGGAGATCAGGAGGATCTCCCCGAGACGGTACGTGATACCCGAGACCGCAGACATCTTGGACTGGACCCTCCGATTCCGGACCGCCCGGCCCGGAAGGAGAACCGTGGACATCGCCGTGATCCTCAAGCCGGCGTTCCGGCCTTCCGAATGGTTCGTTAAAGCCGGTTTCCTCTTTTGCGCCGTTTTGATGTTCCTGGCCGCGGCGGTTCGGTTCATTCCGTTGTTTCGGCTTGGAGAAAGCCGGGCCGAACATCTCACCCGCCTCATTTTGGCCGGATTCCTGGGGACAATGGCCGCTTCCTTCATGTCCATCATCCTTCACCCGGATTCCTTTTTCGGATTCGCCGTGCGCCATGGGGTTCGTCTTCCGCAAACAGGAGTATTCAACGCCGTCCTGGGCCTCTTGCTCGTGCTCGCCCTCGCGGGCTTTCGCAAGTTCCGCCTTCCGCTTTTTCTCTGGCCTCTCGTTCTCTCGGCCGCGACGATTCCGATCTTCCCGGTGTTTCGGCTTGACGTCTGCGGCGACGCCCATGAATGGATGTCCCTTTTAACAATGCACGGCCGGAATCTTTACGGTGCGGAATTGCTCAGTTTTCCCCTGGCCAAGGCGGCGATGAACCTAGGCCGGGTTTTCGTTCCGTCACTTTCCCAGGACGCCGCCCTCGTCCTGACCGGGAAGCTGATGGGGATTCTGACCCTCTTCGCCTTGGCTTGGTTCATCTCCGGGGAAACCCGCCTCTCCCGGGAAAAGAAAGTCCTGTTCCTGATTCTCGCTTCGACGCTCGGGTACAGTGCCTTGCTCATCGGCTACCCGGAATTCGCTTACTTTCCGCTCCCGTTTCTCCTCGCGGCTGCCGGTTCGGCCAGGCGCTTCCTCGGCCCGGGAGGCGGCCGAAACCGCGATGTAATGCTCTCTTCTTTCTGGACGACGACGGCCGGCTTGTTTCACGGATCGGCCTGGATCATTCTTCCGGCCGTATTCTTAATGCCGTTGCTCCGGGCGAGGGAAACTGAACGGCCGGCCGGCTTCGGTCGGATCGTCATGGCCTGGGCGGCGGCTGGCGGAATCGCGGCCGCAGTCATCCTCGGATCTTTCTGGACCGCCAGGGCCCTCGGTTTCAAGATCCTTATGCGGAACATCTCGGGCGGAGGGGATGGCGAGATGTTCGTGAATTTCGTGGACAAGTCGACGATCGCCTTGAGCGGCGTCTTGGCTTTCGAGGCCCGTTATCTCTGGGAAAGAGCCTGGGCCTTCTTCCTGGCCATCCCCCTTCCTTTTCTCCTCTGGGCGATCCTGTCTATCCGCCGATTGAAGGAACAAATCGCCGATCGCTTTCTCCTGGCTGCCGGCATTCTCTCTCTCTCGATTTTCTTCTTCTGGAATTTCGACCTCGGCTACCGGGATTTCGATCTCTATATCATCCCCCTAACCCTGATTGTCCTTCTGCTCATGAAATGGCTTTTGGAAACCGCCCCGGCCGGTTTTTCTCCCCGGCTGGAGGCGCTTCTTGTCTTTCTCTGCGCTTTGGCCAGCCCGATCGCCTTGATTCTCCAGATGACGACGGTTTCGTTGTTTTAAGCGATGGAATGGGCTGAAGCCGGCGGCGGACGATCGTCCATCCTGCGCGTTAGGATTTTTCCGGGCCGACGATGACCCACGAAGCCCGGGCCGGATCGAAGAGGCCTTTGATCGCGGCGTTGGTTTGGTCAAGGGTCAGGGAAGCCAATGTGTCTTCGAAGGCAAGGAGGAAGTCCGCGCCGAGCCCGGTCGATTCGAAAAATCCGATCGTCCGGGCCCTGTTGGCTTTTGTTTCGTTGGACCGGAGAAAATCGGCCCAGAGGACGGCTTTGCCGGCTTCGAATTCCTCGGCCGAAATCCCCGCGTCCCAAAATTCGCGGAGGGCGGCGGCCAGAGCTTCCCGGGCTTTTTCCGTCCGGGCCGCATCGGTTTCGAGATAGCTTTCCAGAAAGCCGGCCCGCCGGAACGGGAAGGCCAGGCAGGAAACGACATAGGCCAGCTGTTTCTCCGTGCGCAGCGACCAGAGGCGCGAGCCCGGCCCGCGGCCGAGGACATTCTCCAGAAGAGAGACAAGAACGTAATTCTGGCGGCTGATCGGGGGGAGGGGAAAGGCGCAGGAGATCAGGCTCTGTTGCTGGTCTTTTGTCAGGCGTCGCGCCGGATAGGGGGGATCTTTCGTTGTGATCGCCGTTCTCCCGGCTTCGGCCTCACCGACGGCAGGTGCGAATTTTCCAAAATGTCGGGAGATCAGCGACCGGAGTTGTTCGGGCGCCAGGTCGGAAAGAGCGACGACGACGATATTGTTTGCGGCGAACCGGCGGCGATAGAACTCCTTGATGTCTTTCGTTCTTATCCCGGCCAGCGATTCCTCCGACCCTAAAGTCGCTCCGACGTACCCCGTCCCGCCGAAGAAGGCCTCCCGATGAGCCAGGCGAGCTTCCTGGGATGCGTCGTCGGACAGGATGCGCCGCTGGTGGTTTGCCGCCTCGATCAACCGGTCCGTCCGAATGTTCGTGATCAAGGGGTCGGCCATGATGGCCGCGATCGCGCCCAGGATCGAATCGGCGAATTCGGTCAGGAATTCCAGGTGGATGGCTGCGTCGTCGTTCCGGGAGGCCATCGAGGTCCGGAGGGCTTTGACCAGAAAATCTCGGCCGGTCTCCTGATCCGGGATTTCCATGGCCAACCGGGCGGCAAGATACGAAATCCCGGCTTGCCCGACCGGTTCGGCTGCCGCCCCTCCCTTGATCACGATCTCCAGGACGGTGATGGCCGACGTTCTATCCGTCTGGGTGACGACGGTCAGGCCGTTGTCCAAAACCGTTTTCCGGACCGAGATGTCCTCGGCTGAAATTCCCGTGGAGAGTGAAGCCGCCAGAACGAGGAGGAATGGTCCGAGGATCCGCGTTGGGCTCATTTTTTTCGGGGAACGATGGAGACAAGGACGAAGGCGTCGCGGTTGAAGGCCGCGGCCGCGGCTTCCCTCAGGTCGAACGAGCGGAGGGCGCCGACCCGCTCCAGGTAATCGATTTTTGAATCGTCGTCGCGGAGGAGAAGATGCATGGCCATGGAGGTGGCCAGCCCGACCCCGCTTTCCCAGGCTTGAAGGACGATGAACCGGATGGCATTGCGGGCGGCGGCCAGGTAGTCGAAGGCGAAGTCTCGTTCTTCGCCGATAAAGTCCTCGGGAGCGAATTTTTCGGACCGGACGCGCTTGAGATAATCCACAGCCTGCCGCTTGGCCGCCGGGAGGAATTTCGGGTCCAGGGTGAAATAGGCGACAAAGGCGCCCGCCCGCTTCAATGTGACATAGGTCATTTGGGCGGAATTGACGAGCTCGCGCTGACCGCTTTTCAAGGCCCCGGCCAGCAGGGGGCGGAGGCCTTGGCCGAGAATCTGGGTCAGGAGATCGGCCGCGTATTGGCCGGGGTCGCTGTAATCGGGACCGATGGCGCCGAGGAGAAGGTAGGCCTCGTCGACATCCATCTCCCGGGCGACCTCGACGATGCCGGACAGGGGACGGGGCCGTTCCGGGGGCGGGGGGGAGGCTTCTCCGCGGGGAACGGCGGCGAACGCCTCCCGAACCCGGGCCTCCATCTCCTCCAGGGGCAGGTTACCGACAACGGCCAGGACGGCGTTGTTGGGAACGAAGAGGCGCCGGTAAAAGCGCTCGACATCGGCCGCCGAAAGCCGGCGGATGACGTCCGGATTTCCATAGATCGGGCGTCCGTAGGGATGGCCGGCGAAAAGGCCGCCGTAAACAAGGGTTTGTCCCAAGCGGAACGGATCGTCCTCGATCTGGCGGATTTCCTCCAGGATGACCTCTTTTTCCGCGGCCAATTCCGCTTCGCCGATTTTCAATTCGAACAGCATCTCTTTCTGGACGGCCAGGCCGAAGGCGAAATGCTCCGAAGGCAGGGAGACTTCGAACAGGGCGAAATCCTGGCCGGTATGGGCGTTAAACGCCGCCCCGTGGCGGCGGAGGTCGCGGGCGATCTCGCTTCCGGAGCGCAGGTCGGTGCCCCGGAAGATGATGTTGTGTTCGAGGAGATGGATCAAGCCCGAGGTCTCCTCGGTTTCGTCCTTGGACCCGGCGTTGACCCCGGCGACGATGTTCACCAGGGGAACCGATTCCCGCCGGATGAGGAAAACGCGGAGGCCGTTGTCCAGGGTGAAAATCTTCTCCGAGGGGGGGAGGGTTTTTCCCGCGACGGGAGGAGCGAGGACCGTGGCGGCCAAAACCAGAAGGAGGAGGTTCACAATCCCGTTTCCCGTCGCGGACCGTCGAAGCGCCTTTCGGAGGACCATTGTACCGCCACGGTCCATTTTATCCGTTATCACTCCTTATGGAAAGCAACCTTCATGCCAGACCGCGGCCGCCCCTGATGATGTCCGAATTCGGCCTGTTTTTGAGAGGAATTCGGGCTCAGCGTGCAAAGAGACGTTACGCCGGTGTAAATATGATAAAATGGCGACGAGGAATATTTGATGAAACCCGAGCGAAAGGCCCGCGTCCTGGTTATCGACGACGAGGAGAAGATCCGGAAGTCGTTGAAAATGATCCTGGAGTACGAGGGCTTCGTTTTCTTCGAAGCCGGTGACGGCGAAGAAGGCCTGACGAAAATCGATGAGATTCCGGGCCTCGATCTCATCCTCCTGGATATCCATCTCCCCGGGCGGGACGGTTTGGATGTCCTCAAGGAAATCCGAAACCGTCCATTCCCTCCCGAAGTCATCATGATCTCCGGGCAGGGGACGGTCCAGACGGCTGTCGAGGCGACCAAGCTCGGGGCGTTCGAATTCCTGGAGAAGCCCCTTCACCGCGACCGGATTCTCCTGACCCTGCGCAACGCTCTGGACAAAAATAAGCTGGCTCGGGAGAATATCGACCTGCGGCGAAAGGCCGAGAAGCGGTATGAGCTCATCGGCAATCACCCGCTGATGAAGAAGCTCTGGCGGGACATTCAGGCCGCCGCCCCGACCAACGCCACGGTCCTGATCTTCGGCGAAAGCGGCACCGGCAAGGAGCTCATCGCCCGAGCCATCCATGCCCAGAGTCTCCGGGTCAAGGAATCCTTCATCCAGGTCAACTGCGCGGCCATTCCCGAGGAGCTCATCGAATCGGAGCTCTTCGGCCACGAGAAAGGCGCGTTTACCGGGGCGACGGAGAAGAAAGCCGGTAAATTCGATCTGGCCGACGGCGGGACGATCTTCCTGGACGAAATCGGCGACATGAGCCTCAGAACCCAGTCCAAGGTCCTCCGGGTTCTTGAAGAAGGGGAGGTTCAAAAGGTCGGCTCAAACAGGATGTCGAAGGTCGATGTCCGGGTGATCGCGGCCACCAATAAGGACCTCAAGGCCGAAATCGAAAAGAACCAGTTTCGCAGCGATCTTTTTTTCCGGTTGAACGTTTTGCCGCTGTATTCACCGGCCCTTCGGGAGAAGCGAGAGGATATCCCGCTTTTAATTGAATATTTCTCGAAGATGTTTGCCGAGGAAAACAACTTCAAGCCGAAGACGTTTTCTCCCGAGGCGATCGAGGTCATGACCCGCTGCTCCTGGAAGGGGAATGTGCGGGAGCTCCGGAACGTGGTCGAGCGGCTGCTGATCATGACGCCGGGCGACCGGATCGAGAGAAGCGATCTTCCGGAACAGATCCGGGGGGAGAAGGGCGTGGTTCTGCCGGAGGCGGCCAAGGTCAAGACGCTCAAGGATTTCCGGGACATGGCCGAGCGCGAGTTCCTCCTGGCCAAGCTCGAGGCCAACAACTGGAACATCAGCCAGACGGCCCGGGATGTGGACACGCCGCGCTCGAACCTGTATAAGAAGCTGGAGCAGTACGGAATCAAAATCACGGCCGGAGTGGACGAGGCGGTCGCTCCCGAATCCGATCAGGAGGAGGGGGAGGAAAGTCCGGACTCCGCAGGGCAGGGTGGTCGCTAACGACGACCCCGGGCAACCGGAGGGAAAGTGCCACAGAAAAGACACCGCCCGCAAGGGCAAGGGTGAAAAGGCGAGGTAAGAGCTCACCGCCCCGGTGGTGACACCGGGGGCAGGGCAAACCCCACCCGGAGCAAGGCCAAACGTGCCCCCTATGGGATCGCCCGTCCCGGGGGCGGGTCGGCCGCATGACGCCGCGGGCAACCGCGGGGCGAGACAAATGACCGCCCAAGGCGCTTCAGCGCCGGGAACAGGATCCGGCTTATGAGCCGCTCCGACCGTGATTTTATCCATTCGCTGCCAAGCGAATGGAAGTCAACAAACCCCGGGCTAAAGCCCGGGGCTTGACCCCTGTGGCATACCTGGCTATGGCCGGCTCCTTTGTTGGCGGATGTATTTCTTCACGATTTCCTCATTGACTTGCCCCACGCTCTCGGCAAAATAGCCATCCGCCCAAAAACTCTCGCCCCAGAGAAACTCTTCGATTTCCGGATATTCTTTCCGTAATACTCGGCTCGTCCCTCCTTTGAATATTTGCACGACCTCCGCAACGCTGTTCTTTGGCGATATTTGGACCACGATATGTATATGATCCGGTTGGATCGCCATCTCGCTGATCCACCAGCCATTCATTCGACACGCCTCGTAAAGCAAGCTTTTCAGGCGGATGGCAATTTTGCCTTGTAATAGTCGCTTTCGATATTTTGGTATCCATACTATGAGATATTGGAGCCGATGCTTTGTATGTGCCCCCGTCCCGTACCTGGCCATAGCCAGATTATGCCTGAGAAAGCCTCCGTTCCGCCAGCAAGAGCTGGCTACACTCCGTGATGCCATTCATCCCCAGGCTTAAAAGCCTGGGGTTTTCTGGCATGCTTTGATAAAAACGGTCTGTCCTCCGTGCCGCTTCGGCACCAGGACGGCCGTGATTCCACACCGTCGGTCCAAGAGGCCGCCGGGTTCCATGTACGACAGTCCCCCGTCCCGCTGCGCGGGATTGGTGACGCCGTGATTTCAATCCATCCTTTTTCGGCCTCGCCTTCACTCATCCTTGATCGAGGCCACCGGATGGGCCATGGCCGCTTTCAGCGTCTGAGAGCCGACGACGAATATCGCGATGATGCCCGCAATAGCCGCGGACAGAATGAAAATGCCGAAATCGAGTTTGATCCGGTAAGCGAATCCGTTCAACCACCGTGTCATGATCGCATAGGCCGCCGGCCATGCGATCAGATTGGCCGCGAGCACCCAAACGGCAAACCGCGTGGATAAGAGGCGGAAAATCTCCGGGATCGAAGCCCCCAGAACCTTGCGGACCGCGATTTCCCGTTTTCTTTGCTCGGCCGAGAAGAGCGAAAGGCCGAAGAGCCCCAGGCTGGTGATCAGGATCGCGAGCAGCGTGAAGGTCAAGTAAAGGCGTCCCGTCGTTTGTTCCGAACCGTAGACCCGGTCGATCTCCTCGTCGAGAAAGGAATACCGGAAAGGGAATCCGGGGATATGTTTTTTCCAAACCCGTTCGATGTGGGCCAGCCCCGCGGCCACCCGGCGGCCGTCGAGGCGGACCGAGACGGTATTCCCGGAAACGACTTTGAGGAGAATCACGGGGGAAATCGGTTCTCGGAGCGGCGCGGAATGAAAATCCTTGACGATGCCGGCGACCGTCCAGGTATCCCCGAGGAATTCAAACGTCCGACCCACGGCCTGCTTCCATCCGAAGGCGGCCGCTGCGGATTCGTTAAGGTAGGCCCGGAGGTTTGCTGCACTGAATCGTTCCCGGGAGACCTCGCCTTCGACGAGAGGCATCCGGTAGAAGTCGATGAATCGCTCGTCGATCTCGTTGTACCAACAGCTGACCTGCAGGTCCTGGGGCTTTCCGCTCCAATTCGGGAAGTTGTTCGTGGTGATCCGCGAAGGAGGATGTTGGGATGTCGCGGCATCGATGATGCTCGCATCCGCCGTCAGTTCGGACACAAGGGGTCGGGACAAGCGACGATCGGGGATGCTCAGCAGAACCACGTGATCCCGGTCGAAGCCCAGCGGTTTCGTCCGGACAAGATGAAGTTGACGTTGGACGGTCCAGGTGCAGATGGTCAGGCCGATGAACACGACGAATTGCCCGACGACTAGAACGGATCGAAGCCGAAGGCCGCGGGGCCGTTCCGAAGACGCGCCGGTCCGGGAGGGGACGCCCGCCGGGACGGAGGCCAAGTAGAAGGCGGGATACAAGCCCGAGAGGAATCCGGTGACCAGGATCAAGGCCGCGTAAACGAGAGGAGCGGGGAAGGGATAAGCGAGAGGGATCGGTTTGCCGGACAGATGTTCGAAGACGGGGAGCAGGCCCCGGGCCAGGACGACGGCCGCCGTCGTGGAAAGCGCCGTCGTCGCGAACGTCTCTCCGAGAAACTGGCGGATGAGGTCGGAGGGACGCGCGCCGATCGTCTTGCGGATCTCGACCTCGCGCCGGCGGCGGGCCGCGCGGGCCGTGGTCAAGTTGATGTGGTTGAAGCATGCCAGGAGCAGGACGAGGACTCCGATCGCTCCGAATAGGCCGACAAGAAAGGCGTCGCCGCCGACGGAGATTTCCTGCCCGAACCGGCTGTCCAGGTGGATCCGGGTCAAGGGCTGCAGGAAGTATCGGACGTTCTGGTTTTTCGGAGAATACGGCGAGGAATCGGAATGGGCCTCCACGAGCCGAGGCAGCTTTCGTTCGATCGCCGCGGCCGAAGCTTCGGAATCCAGCAGGGCATACGTGTAATAATCGATGTGCGACCAGACATCCAAGTCTATCAGCCAAGCCTTGAATCTTTTATGGACGTCCTAAAAAGGGACGGCGACCTCCATGACAAAATGGGAGTTACGCGGGATATCCTTCATCACGCCGCCCACCACGAATTCATCCCGCCCTTCGAGGGTGACCGTTTTCCCCAGGGGCGGTTCATCGCCGAACAGCCTGAGGGCGGCGGACTCGCTGAGGAGAAGCGTCCTTGGATCTTCCAGGCTTCCGGCGCTGCCTTCGCGCAACGGAAAGGTGAAGATATCGAACAAGGACGGATCGACGAAGTGGACTTCCTCCTGGACGATTTTTCGGTCGCCCTGGGCCAGGAGAATGTTGCGGGCCCGGAAGATTCTGGCGGTTTCCCGGACCTCCGGAAATTCCCTTTTGAGGGCGGCGGCCAGTGGAGCGGGGGTGATGGCCAAGAATCCGCCATGATCGGGGATCGAAAGCTGTTGCACGACGCGGTGGATGCGGCCGGCGTTTTCGTGATAGGAATCGTAGCTTTTCTCGTTTGTGACATAAGCCAGGAGGACGAGGAAACAACCCAGCCCGGCCGCCAGACCGGCGATACTGAGAATCGAAACGAGAGCATGGCGACGGATGAGACGGAGAGCCAGCCGGGCGTCGCTCCCGAACCGTAAAACCAGATTTCGCGGCTTGTAGGCCAAGCGGTAATCATCGTCCAACCGGCCGGCGTCCGAAAATTGGGCCGCGGCTTCTTGAAAGGCGGCCTCCTCGCTCAATCCTTCCGCCCGACCGGCGTCGATTTTGTCCCGGAGGTAGGCTTCAAGATCGGCCAGGTCTCCGTCCTGAACGGCCCGGCAGTTCCGAAGGGACGCTTTCCATTCGCAGATCGCCCGTTCGAGATGGAACATCGTTTCTCTCCGGCCTTCAGGCCAGGACTCTTTTCTTCATGGCCAAGGCCCGGACGAAGGTGGATTGAACGGCGATCCATTGGTTTCGTTCCCGTTCAAGCTCGGCGAAGCCGCTCTCGGTCAGCCGGTAATAACGCCGGAAGCGGCCGGATTCCCCGACTTTCCATTTGGCCTTGACGAAGCCGTCTTTCTCCAGCCGCTGAAGGACCGGATAGAGCATGGGCTCGGACCACCCGAGCTCTCCTCTGGAGATTTCCTTGACGTTCTGTATGATTTGGTAGCCGTAATTCTCGCCCTGGCTGAGGACGGCCAGGACGATCGGCTTCGTGGACGCTGCGACGAGGGTTCTCGATATCATGGAGGCCGCCTTTCCGAGACTTAATGCGTCGACATACTCAATATCATTTAGTATATACGCCGGCAAAACGAAAACGTTGACGAATCGATAAAAATATTTTTGGATCACGCTCGAAACTGCATCAGAAGCCGGGATCGTCCGGCATCAAAGCCACGGCCGGAGCGGATTAGGCGGCCGCTCCCGAATCCGAAAAAGAGGAGGGGGAAGAAAGTCCGGACTCCGCGGGGCAGGGTGGTCGCTAATGGCGACCCTGGGCGACTCTGGTTACACGCCTTTCATCCATAACAAGGGCGCCCCTAAAGATAAAAAGTCCGCCGATCCATGGATTTCACCGGCGGCTGATTTTTTCAGGTCGGGCGAACCTTTTTCGGGAAGGCGGCGTCTTTCTCTGTGACAAGTGGAGAAAAACATGTCAAAGAAACGAATGCTTCTCATCGCCTTCCCGGCCTTGCTGATAAGCGCCGCGGCCGTCTCCCAGCCCGGTGCGACCGTCTGCGACAAGATCCAAAAGCCGGGCAATGGGAATCCGGCCGCTATCGCCGAGGAGCTCGACAGATTCCTCGGGGAACAGGTCCGCGATCTCGGCTTGGCCGGACTGGCCGCCTGCATCGTCAAGGATGGACGCGTTGCTTGGGAAGGCGTCGCCGGATCGGCCGATATCGAGGCCGGCCGCGCCGTCGACCGCGGGACCAGCTTTCCGGTCGGCTCCGTATCCAAAACGGTGACTTTGGCCGCCTTTATGCGATTGTGGGAACAGGGTCGCTGCACCCTGGACGACGATGTCAACAAATACCTGTCCTTTCCTCTCCGTAATCCCCGGTACCCGGACAAGCCCATCACTCTCCGCATGCTCCTTTCGTTCACGGCCGGAATCTTCGATGTCGATATGCAGGCCGGCGAGAACCGGCTGAGTTTTCTCGAGGAAACCCGGGATCCCGACACGTCCGCCGAGGAGGTTCTGCGGGAGTTCCTCGTGCCGGGCGGGAAGTATTATTCCGAGAAAAATTTTTTCGATTACCCCCCCGGAGAGAGATACGCCTACAGCAACGGCAGCTACGCCCTCATCGGCTGCGTCATCGAACGCCTTAGCGGCCGGCCCTTCTGGGAGTACTGCCGGCAAGAGATCTTTGTGCCGTTGCGCATGAACCGAAGCTCATGGCGTCTCGCCGACCTCGACCGGAAGCGGTGCGCGTACGCCTATGCGAGAGGAAAGAACGGATTGAGGAAAGAAGAGCCCGTCCTCTGGCCTGGTTACATGGACGGCGGATTGCGGACGACGGTCGGGGACATCGGCCATTTCCTGATCATGATGGCCGACCGGGGCCGTTTCGATGGGAAGCAGATCCTTCAACCCGAAACGGTCGATGCCATCCTGGCTCTGCAGAATCCTCCGGGCGCGACGGCGGGCCGCGGATTCCCGGTCCTCGGCCGAGGCTTCGTCTGGACGCTCAACCAAGTGGGGGAACGCCGGATTTTTCAGATGAACGGCTTCGGTCCGGCCTTTTTCGCCCAAGTCTACTTTGATTCGAAGAGCAGGACCGGCGGCGCCTTCTTCACCACGGGAGGCTTCAGCTCGTTCGAGGTCCTGGGAAACACGGTGCGGCTGTTTTTCGAACGGCTCCTCGACGCGACCGACCGGCCCCGATTCGTTGATGGAGGACATCCTGTCCGGTAGGCCGGACGCCTGCCGTCCGGGCGGGCTCCGCGGCCGCGCCGGCGAGGTTTCTTGACTGTCCGGGAAGGCTCCTCTATGCTTCTTAGGTATCCGGATCGTGTATGTGGCCGCTGGAGATTTATTTGACGTTCTGTATGATTTGGTAGCCGTAATTCTCGCCCTGGCTGAGGACGGCCAGGACGATCGGCTTCGTGGATGCCGCGACGAGGGTTCTCGATATCATGGAGGCCGCCTTTCCGAGACTTAATGCATCGACATACTCAATAACATTAAGTATATACGCC
>Ga0105099_10000877_pt1 | contig 19923 bp, 11 predicted proteins | sample PPLLak3cmMay2015_2_FD_79138 | JGI IMG/M metagenome (GOLD analysis project Ga0105099, IMG submission 79138) | Freshwater sediment microbial communities from Prairie Pothole Lake near Jamestown, North Dakota, USA - PPLs Lake P8 Core (1) Depth... | ecosystem: Environmental > Aquatic > Freshwater >... | reverse complement strand
GCTGAGCCCCTTTATAAACGTGCGATAGAAATAGATGAGAAGTCCCTTGGCAGGGACCACCCCTATGTCGGAGGATATCTGAACAACCTGGCCGAACTTTATCAGGCGCAGGGCAGGTATGATGAGGCGGAACCCCTGTACTGGAGGGCGATGGAAATTGTGCAGAAAACAGTAGGTCAGAACCACCCTCATTTCACAATGGTTATGGAAAATCTGACAAGGCTTTATATGAAGACAGGCAAAGATGGTGAGGCGGATAAGCTGAAGGACCAGATATCCAATAATTGATATTATCCGGGGTCATTGAATGATACCGTCTCACTTCAGATTGCATTGTAAACATTCACCGAAAATATTTTTAGTTTTATCCCTCCTGATATTGAATTTCATCATGTTTGAAGGATGCGGTACCCTTTTCAGCGGCAGGGGATGGGGCCGCGATGCTACATTGACCCCTGGATGGCAGCGAATTAAAAGTTCGGCCGTCAATGCTGCTGTATCTCCTGAAACCTGGGGACCGCTGGCCGGCGCAATGGCATTACAGATAGATGATATGGATCAACGAATATCCGATTGGGCATCGGAAAACAATCCCGTATTCGGATCCATGGAAAATGCAGGAGAATGGAGCAATAATCTGGAAACCGGCTCAAGCATTGTCTATTTTATTACAGTTATAGCTGCGTCGGGTGGAGAGGATACTTCAGACTGGCTGATAGCCAAGTCAAAGGGACTTGCAGCAGGGCTAGCCGCTGTCGGTATCACCGGAGGAAGTACAAGAATTATTAAGAGGGCAGCAGGAAGGATGCGCCCTGATGAATCGGACAATAAAAGCTTCCCATCGGGTCATTCATCCGATGCCGCGGCATTTACTACCCTTGCACGACGGAATCTTGATTCCATACCTCTATCCCCTGGAATCAGGGTGTCTGCCAATATAGGCATTGCGGGCATCGCGGTCGCGACAGGCTGGGCAAGAGTGGAGGGGAAGAAACATTTTCCTTCAGATGTTCTTGCGGGATATGCCCTCGGGCATTTTTTCAGCGCCTTCATTAACGATGCCTTCCTGGGGTTGGACGATGATAAGGCGCCTAGACTCAAAATAGCTCCTTCACGAAAAGGCATATGGCTGGGTGCGAGTTGGTCATTTTAGTTATTTCTGAATTGTTAAATAAAGGAGGGATTTTTAAATGAAAACTAAAACCATTTTATCAGTGATCTTATTCGCAATGATGACAGCTGTTCTCCCGGCATCAGGGCAGCAATCTGCGCAGCCGCCACAATACAGACAGGAAGCAACTCCTGTTTTAGCCCATCAGGTTAGCCCTCATGTTTATGAGGTGCGCGGTGGTGACGGCGCCAACTGCTCACTAATTGTGGGTGAAAAAGAGGCCTTTTTAATAGATGCCAAGATGACTGCTAAGTCCGCTAAAGAGATGACAGCGGCTATTAAGAAAATTACAGGCAAACCGATCTCCCGCATCATCCTTACACACAGCGACGGCGACCACGTAAACGGACTACCGGGCATTTCAGGGACAACGGATATTTTAGCCCACATAAATACAGCGAAGCACATTGAACAGGCCAATGAAAGCGGGACGGAAAAGGTCCCTCTTCCCAATGAGATATTCGACAGCCGGATGAGTGTTTTCAGCGGAAAATTCCGGATTGACCTCCTTTATTTCGGACCGGCCCATACTGACGGTGATATAGTAATCCTTGTGCCGGATGATAAGATCGCAATTGTGGGGGACCTCTTTTTTAAGGGGCAGGATCCCCTAATCCATATGAACAAGAACGGCAACTCCTTCGGCCTGGTCAATGTTCTGGGAAGAATAGCGGAGCTTGATGCGCAGACATTCCTTAGCGGGCATACGGAGCCGGTAGCGAAGGCCGAGGTTGAAGAACTGCGCAGGAGTATTATAGAAAAGCAGAACAGGGTGAAGGCCATGGTGGAGGAGGACAAAACCCTGGATGAAATTAAAAAGGCATTGGGTGTTTCAACAGAGCAAAGCCGCTGGCGTTCACTTGCGGAGGTGATCTATCTGGAACTCACCGGTGAAAATCAGAAATAACGACTGAATTAAACAAAGGAACTCACCTCTAAAACATATGGAAGAGAACTTATTTTTATATGGACGTATTTAAAAACACTTTTGCTTTTTCCGGGAGGAAACCATGAAGATTAAAGTCAGATATATTATAGTCCTTTTTGCAGCCGTTTTAATGGCCGTGTCCACAGGTTGGAGCTTCGCTCAAACGAATGATAAAAAAACGGAAGATCCTAATAAAGTAATAATCGACATAAGCCAGGTCGGGAAGAAGATGGGCGTTCCTGAAGATACAATTCCTTTTGTTGACGGGACAACGTTCAAATTGCAGAGATGGAATAAGGAGCATATTAAAAAGGCTATTGAAGAACTCAAGTACTGTTTCAGACAACCGGAAAAGACCTATCTCCTGACCGAAGTCCCTGCGCCATGGATTACCCTCGCCTTAATACAGGCCCTACAGCCCTTAAAGGTCCATTACCTGTATCCGGCGCCTGGCGGCACGGATCTGGAATTGATTGAATTTAAGAGAGGTAAGCAGGAGCAAAATTATGGAGCTATCTTCGAGGTGATAGAGGAAGGCGATAATGTCTTTATTAATCTGACCACAGACAAGCCGGAGACTGTAACAACAGGGAAGCATACCTTTGATATCAACGATCTGTCGAAGGTGGTCATTCCCGATATCCCCGCCGGCAAGAATGTTTTTATTCACGGCAAAGGCATGTATGGCGCAATGGTTTGCATCGCCTGGAATTATGTGAAGAACTGCAAAAGTCTGTCCATGGCAGCCCATGAGACGGACTACACCTGCGCAGTCTCCTTTACAAAAGAACTGGAAGTAGGTGATGTAACGCACCGAACATTGCAGAATAATCTATAATTTGTTTTTTAAAACGAACCTTATAAATAAAAAATCCGATCTGCGGGATTGATAATTACCTGCAGATCGGATTGTTATTAAAGGGTTAACTTGAAAAGCGACGGCGTCAGCGTCGCAACACTAAATGAGTTTCTTAGAACTTAACATTCAGTGTGAGACCCATCGTACGCGGGTCGGCAGGGAAATAAAACGTCCCACTTGGATTGTTAACGCTCCCGTTATAATAATGTTTATTCAAGGCGTTATTGGCGTAAAGATTCAAGGACCAGGATTTTGCCGCATAATAGCTCATTGTGAAGTCAACTACTGAGTAAGAAGGCCCAAGATTTTTCGGAGTAATCAGGTATCCCAGATACTGTTCGTCGGTCCATCGATAACTAAGCTTGGGCCTTAGAGTGCTGCCGTCACTGAAAGAAAATGTATGAGCAATGCCGGCCTTGACGGTAAATTCCGGCGAGTGGGGCATGGTTACACCTTTCAGGTTCACTGCAGGTTCGGTTTCAACGGGATGCATAAAGAAATCTTCTGAATATTCATTTTTCAGATAAGCCAGGTTCAGGTTGAGTTCAGTGGCATCGCCTACCAGGGCAGTGGTTTCAAGCTCAGCGCCCTGGCTTCGGGCTGCATTAGCGTTGAAGAAAGTAACTACATTCCTGAAACCGCGGGGGTCGGTAGAATCGGGCACGGAATACATATCAACAACCTGGTAGCCTTTGTATTGATAATAGAAGACATCCGCATTCACCTGCAACCGTTTATCCAGAAGGCGGCTCTTTATTCCTAATTCGCCGGACACGTTTGATTCCATATCAAAAGGCGCCGCCGTCTGGTCATCAAAACCGCCCGGCTTGTGGCCTGATGCCAACGTGAAGTAGGTCATTATGTCCTCGCCTAGATCCTTCTCTATGCCAAACTTGTAGTCAAAATAGTTGAATGAATAAGATTTTGAAATATACAGAAAATTAATTGCATCGCTATAGCCCTTTTCATCTTTTGAATAACGGGCGCCCGCAATCGCGCGGAGCGTATCAGTAAATGGAATGGTAACCTGGCCAAAGGCGGCATCGGTATCGCTATATAGGTCAGCGGCGCCGCGTCCCTGGGCCGCTCTGGCTGCCCTGGACACAGGATCCATGGGATCAGTTGATCTCAAGTAATAAAGACCAAATGTCCAATTAATCTCGGAGTCGCTTTTACTCGCATAGCGCACCTCACCGATTTTTGTCACATTATTATAGGGGCGGTTATCTTCATTAAATAATAGTTTGTCGCTATCCGGACCACGACCCCAACCGACATTGGTTGAAGTCCCCTCCGCCTTCTCGTAAGTGGGGATGAAGGTAACAATGCCAGGCCCCACCGGAAACTCGGCAGTCAAAGAGATTTTTTGCATTGTGTTTCGATTTTTAACTGTAATATCATAGGGGTAGATGGCGGTGTTTATGTCATATTTCCCTGCGTCCCAGTTCGCCTTGGATACATCAGCAAACATGTTGCCTGCGTTTGTTTTGGTATAATTGTATATCAGGTTTAAAGACACTTCATCGTTCGGCATGTATCCAAATTGAAGCCTGGTTGCCAGACCCGTCTGGTTTGCGCGATAGCCATGGTCGTCTGTTGTATAGCCATCCGACTGGGTTGTTACGAATGCCATACGTGCGGCAAATGTATCGGTTATAGGTATGTTAAGGGCGGCCTCGGTTTTTTTCTTGTCATAGTTGCCGTATTCAATTGCACCATATCCCTTAACCTTATCGGTGGTGGGTTTTGTGCTGACAACGTTAACAACGCCGCCGGTAGAGTTACGGCCATAAAGCGTACCCTGCGGCCCGCGAAGGACTTCAACGCGGTCAACATCAAAGTAACCGAATAAAGAGGTCTCTGTGCGTGCAGAGTTTGCACCGTCGAAATTCATGGAAACGGAGGATTCACCCATGCCCGGCGGCAGATCCATTCCAAGTCCGCGGATATTGATAGTATAGCCGCCGGAGGTGCCCATTGCGCTCGTACTGACGTTCGGTATGTCCTTCAGGATATCGGTGATCGTAGTTGCACCCTGATTTTGGAAGTCCTCTCCCTTAATTGTGGAGACCGACATCGAAACCTTCTGAAGATTTTCCGCCCTTTTTTGAGCGGTTACCGTAATCTCTTCCAGGGTAAATTCGGATTCCTCCTGGGCGGACACCCAAGAGATTCCGCCAAGGGTCAGCCCTAAGCAAAAGGCTGTTGAAAGCAAAACCAAATAAGACTTTTTCATACCTGACTCCTTTTTTTGTTAATGTTGTTTTTATATAATTACACCGGCCATTCCGGGATAATTGTTTAAAAAAAGTGAATCATACTGATTAAAACTCAATGGCAATTTTTTAACAAAAATCTGCAAGGTAAATTAAATTAAATGATATCAATATAAACTAAATTGACTATGATAAAAGTGTGGAAATCATATCAGTTCTTCACAAATTGGCTATGATAAATTGCGCACAAATTATGACATTTTACGAATTTCTTTTACAATACTTTGATCAAATGTTGGGCATGAGGTACAAGGGGAAGATCGTTTATTTGTCCCTCTCGGGGGGAGTGGAGAAGGGTGCAATTTTGTTAAATCATTTTTATACATGCGGGCATGGATTCTTTAACTGTCTCGCTTCATGAGGTATTTTCTGCACAGGACCGTCCAGGGATGACATCCTTCATGAAATTCCATTGTTCTTGTATAAAAAAATCCGATCTGCAAGGTTTGATAATCCCATGCAGACCGGATTGTTATTAAAGGGTTAACTTGAAGAGCGACGGTATCAGCGCCGCAATGCTAAATGAGTTTCTTAGAACTTAACATTCAGTGTTACGCCGGCCGTACGTGGACTGCCCGGGAAGTAGACCAAAGTTCTCTGCTGAACGCTGCCTGTATAATAATGTTCATCCAGGGCGTTGTTGCAGTAAAAATTCAGGGACCAGCTTTTTGATGAAGTATAGTTTATCCCGATGTCAGCTACCGAGAAAGACGGCGCAAGAGTATCGTCAGAGATCAGCGTCCCCATATACTGTTCGTCGGTCCATCGATAACTGATGGTGGGCTTCAGTGTGCTGCCATCGCTGAAAGAAAAGATATGATTAATGCCGGCCTTGATTGTGAATTCCGGCGAGTGCGGCATGGGCTTGCCGTTCATATCTAATGCCGGGGAAAATGGATCAGTATGAACAGGAGTATAGGCTGTATACTTATTTTTCAGATAGGAGAAATTTAGATTCAATTCCGTGGCATCGCCTATCAGGGCAGTGGTTTCAAGCTCAGCGCCGTAGGCTTTTGATTTATCAGCGTTGGCGAAGTGAGCTTTAATATCCTCTATTTCATAATCCCAATAAACATCGACAGTCTGATAGTTTTCGTAGCTATAATAGAAAATATCACCATTCACCTGAAACCGGTCCATAAAGCGGCTCTTCAAACCTAACTCGCCGGATATAGCCACTTCAGTATCAAAAGGTATGCCGTCATCCTCGGAGAAACCGCCGGCCTTGTGACCTGATGCCATTGTAAGATAGCCCATTAAATCCTCGGCAAAGTCTTTCTCAGCGCCGACCTTCCAGTCAAAATAGCTGAATTTAAAGCTCTTCCTCGCCGGATTTGAGATAGGATTATTGTTTGCATCATAACCCACAACTATAAGCGGAAAACTTTCGTCGTAGTAGCTCTTTTTGTCAACATTATAACGGGCGCCGACAATTCCTCGGAACGTATCGGAGAATGGATATGTAATATTCGCAAACGCAGCCGTAGTGCTGTACTTTTTCCATGCGTTAGGTAGCGCAGCGTATCTGCCGCCCGTAAGGGTTCTTGGTGTTCTCGGTTCATCTGTTTTTGACCAGTAAATACCCCCTTGCCAAATGATCTCGGAGTCGGCTTTACTTGCATAACGCAACTCGGTAGTTTCCGTCACATTATGCCAGGGCTGCCCCGTCTTATGTAATGTCGGCTCCGTCTCGCCTCGGCCCAAGCTGTAGTTGGAGCCACGGTTCTTTATAACCTCATAGGTAGGAAGGACTGTAACCACGCCGATTCCCATTGGAAACTCGGCGGTCAACGCGATCTTTGAGTCTATGGTTTTTGATTTATATGTAGGTCTGAATTGAGCGTCGTAATTGTTCAGGTCATAATTTCCCGCATCCCAATCCGGTTTGGCTACTTCGCCGCCCATTCCGCCGGTCCTTTGCGTGAAGCTGTATAGCAGGTTAAAAGATACATCTTCGCTGGGCACATATCTAAATTGAAGCCTGGTTGCCAGGCCCTCCTGGCTTTCGACGTAACCCGCGCTGTCATGGGTGTAACCGTTCTGCTTGGTTGATACGAATGCCAGACGCCCGGCAAATGTATCGGTCACAGGGATGTTAATGGCTGCCTCAGCCTTCATCTTTTTATAGTTGCCGGCTTCGAGTGCGGCATATCCCTCAACCTTGTCGGTTCTGGGCTTTTTGCTGAAAATGTTGACAACGCCACCGGTAGCATTGCGTCCGTAAAGGGTGCCCTGCGGTCCGCGAAGGACTTCAACGCGATCAACATCAAAGTATCCGAATACGTTGGCCTCACTGCGCATCTGGTAGGCGCCGTCAAAGTTGGTGGAAACGCTGGAATCCCCTACGCCTATGGGCATATCCTGTCCAAGACCGCGGATATTGATTGTAGAGCCCATGCCGCCCGTCTCGCTGGTGCTGACGTTCGGTATGTCCTTGAGAATATCTGCGATGGATACGGCGCCCTGATTTGTGAGGTCCTCACCGGGAACTACGGTTATGGACATGGAAACCTTCTGGAGGTTCTCCGTTCTTTTCTCCGCGGTTACGATGATCTCTTCAAGGGTAAATTCGGATTCCTCCTGGGCGCTGACCCACGGGACTCCGCCAAAGACAAGCCCTATCCCCATGATTAAAGCAAAAAAAATCAAATAAGACTTTTTCATTCCTGACTCCTTTTAAAAGTTTGTTTTTTTATAAATACACCGGCCATTCCGGTATAATCGCACGAAAAAAGTAAATCTTATTACTGGAAAACCTGACTGAATTTATTATTTAAATGAAACTATGTTGAATTGAATTGATTTTGATCAAATTATAGATGATCATGTTATATGCCCATAATTTTGCTATGACAATAGGCACATTTGTCATGACATTTTCCGAAATTTCCATAATATAACAATGATAAATTGCGCATTTTTTGTGACATTTTACGAATTATGATAAGATAAATATAGATTATTGTAAAAATTCATATATAATCCATAATATATCCATATTGTAACCAATTATATGGGTTTTACTCGTAATTCAAAAATTAATGTTGATGATGAGGCAGGTTGAGATACATGCAGTTGAGAAAATGAAAGGAACCTGAGAAGTTTCATAGGACGATGATAAGAGCAGGATTTATTTCTCATGAAGCCCATAGGGTCTGGATCAGGATTAACAACTGGCAATCGGTGATGAGCAAAGAAATGCGTTTCGTCCTGTATGCGGAATGGTTTAAGAAGCAGGGATTAATCTTCTAAACGGTTTTACTCAACAGAATCTGAACAATCATTGTTCAGTCACTAATTCGAATAGGGGCTCCCTTACTGATAGAAGCCGTTCTGTCCGGCAGGGGTGGCCATAAAGGCCACCTCCTACCCGGGATTATCAAATTATGCCTTGCCAAGGTATTTTGCAGCGGCAATGCCGGCCATATATCCGCTGTTAGGCATCCAGCCACCTGCACTTATCGGCGGCAGAGGCTTATCAACTGTCCATCCGCCTGATGCGTCTCCGGCGCAGAAAAGACCAGGAATTATATCTTTTTTATCCCTGTCCTTGAGCACCTCCATGTTCTCATTGACTACCAGTCCGCCGTGAGTAGTTTCAAGAAAGCGCTGCCCGAAAAAGGCATAGAATGGGGGCTTGCGGATGGGTATAAGGTATTCCGGCTTCTTCGCAAAATCCAGGTCACGCTTATTATCGCAATGCTGGTTATAGGTTTCTATGGTTTTAACAAATGTCTTGGGATCTACACCCATTTTCTTTCCAAGTTCTTCCAGCGTATCCCCCTTCTTTGTATGATTGCCGGGAGCCCCTCCCTCGTCAAGCGCCACCTCGTAAGCGACATCGGCCCAGTAATCCTTCAGCATGGCGTCTCTGGCGGGTTGACCGGTAATAAGGCGCTTGCCGAACATATCAACCATATCATGATCAGCGATGAAATACATCTGGCTCCTAGGTTGTTTAGTCATAACATATGTGCTGCCCATGCCCAGATCTTCATCAACAAAACGCTCGCCATTCAGGTTGACAAATACGATCTCTGGATTTCTGACAAATTCGACAATCGAGCCTGAATAGGGATGATGTGCGACACCGCCGAACAAAATATTCATGTCTTCCCAGTCAATCTTAATCCCGATCTTTTCTGCCATATCTATGGCATCGCCGGTATCTGTCGGGCATGAGAAACGGTGAAACCTGTTTTCGCCGCCTAAAAGGGTTGGCCACCTCTTCTTTAGCTTATCCATATCAGCGCCAAAGCCTCCCGAGGCTGCAACGCATGCCTTGCAGTTAACCTGAAGCCTGCCGTCTTTTGTTTCCGCAAATACCCCTGTTACACCGCCTTTAGCATCTGTAATAAAGTCAGTAGCCCTTGTAGAGGTAAGGATCTTGATTCCCATCTTTTCGCATGCCCCGAGCATTTTTGTAACAAACCAGGAACCTGCGCTGCCCGGTCCGATCGACGGGTCTTTGGACTTCTTGTTTATGTGACGCTCTCCCTGTGGCATCTTCATAGGACCGGCAATTAAAAAGGTCATAATGCCCCTGGGATCTGTTTCATCCGGTTTCATTGTTATGCCATTAGAAGGGGTCTGCTGAGAAGATGTTTTCGGATACATATCCGTAACATCGCATATAGTTGAGAACCAGTTCCATAAAGGGGCGGAGACCTCAATAGCATTGCGGATGAGTTTGGGATTTACATTCCAGTAAAGGTGTTTCATCAACAAACGGAACAGGTCATCGCGTTGCACGGGGGTTGAATTGTCCGGCATTGGCGAAGCGCCTGAAAACCAGGTGCATCCCCCGGGCTTTTCCGCCTTTTCAAGGATCAGGATATCTTTGACTCCAAGATCTTTTGCCTTTACAGCGGCAATAAGACCCGCTCCGCCAGCCCCAAGGACCAACAGATCGCATTTCAAAATATCATTTGCCATTTTTTCTCCTTTGGAAAATTTTCGTGTAGTATTAAACTATGGAAGATAACTCCTAAAAATTTCGTGCTCTTTATCGAGCTATTTCTTCCCTGAGGCGGAGACCGCATGCGCCGCAGAGATATTGCAGACCTTTGCACAGGTTCCGCAGTGAATACATTTCTTCTGGTCTATCTCGTATTTGTCGTCACCCCAGGAGATAGCCTTTGCCGGACATTCATTAAAGCAATAATGGCAGCCGATACAGTTGTCATTGATATAATACGTAACCTTTTTCTCAGCCCCTTCCGCAGTCGTGACCTTGCTGATCGCGTTCATAATAATCGGAGCCGCAATTGCCGCGGACCCGGCCAGCATGAACTGCCGCCTGTTCAACTTTAAACTTTCTGATGTCATAGATCCTCCTTCTTTAATGTGATATTCAGTCTGCTGATTTCTTTATATTAGAAACTGCATTGTCTTCCTTTGATACCAGGATTACAGTTGCTATTGCCGACTGACATATAAGCCCGTCAATAGTCTCATCCCATACAACCATCTCAATCCTGTGTGTGCCGTCTTCAGCAATATATTTCTTGGTGACATATGCCTTGCCGATCAGGCAGTCGCTGACCTGGCCGTGTCCTGTTACGTTCTTGCCCTTCAGATAAGGAACCTGCGAGATGATCTCGTCGGTTGCCAGGCTTCCGTTACGCCAGCTTAACTTCCTCAGCCAGCCGTCATCGCCGATATAGTTGGTTACAACCCGGCCCAGTGTTGTCTTCAATCCGTAGGCCATATAAAAAGAAGGGGTTCCTCCGGTGCGGCCCATGTCGCCCCAGTGCACCTCCTCCATCACATGGGGGATATTATACTGATCCCTTGAAATACCCGCGTATCGATCAGGATTTTCAATGATCTCTCTCATCAAGGGGGTGTTTTCCATCTGGTCGCCGAAACGCCTTACCATCTCCGTAATAGTGGTAGGACCTGTAGTAACCCAGGGAGGCTCATCTCCGACCTTTACATCCTCCCAGTAGAGGATCTCAGCGCCACGCACTTTTTCCTCTTTCCATATCGTTTTAATCAATGCCCAGTCAGCATCCGTATAGGTATGCCTGGTGGAGGTCATACCTCCGCCGGTCGCGCCGCTAGGGCCGCCACCGGAAGGAGGGGCGCCTGATGCTGAAGTACCACTCGCACCTTGAGAACCTCCTGCACCGGAAGGCATGCCATAGCCTCTGCCTGAAGATTCACCCTGCGAAAATGTATTTCTACCGTACATCGTGCCTGTTATTACCGTTTCACCCTTCTGATTTAAAAGGCTTCCGGAGCCCACAAGACTGAATACGCGGGTAGTGCTTCCCTCTTTGGGAGTTATATCAGTAAAGCTCTGTTTCCCGGATTTCATAGTGAAGGTGTCACCGGGCCGGACCGGCAGGAAGAATTCTATATCGCCGCCGTCATTGGCCGGCCCGAAGTTGCCGAGGCCCTTCAGGTTGCCCATGGAGGGAAACATGGCGCCGGCCTCCTTGAAAAAGGGCACCGCTATGATGCTGCCGTACCTGGTCTTCCTGGCATATTCCTCATTATTGTATAGCGGGTTCCATGGATCGAAGTTTTTGGCATATTTTTTCATGGCCTTCAGGTCGGCGGTCATTGACATGAAGGTGTCGGTCGATAACTGTGCCTTGCCTGCCCCGTCCGGTGCCGTGCCCAGCATTGCGCCTCCAGTCGCTCCACCAGGCGGGCCTCCGGGGCCCCCGCCAGGACCTCCGCCTTCAAGGCTCTTTTTGAAATCATCAAGGATTTTCTGCTCTTCAGCTGTGTAAACGCCAGGATATACCTTCCTGACTTCACTTTTGTTTTCAGCAGCCTGTATTGAAATGGAAGTGATAAGTGCTAAAAAAACAACGAAAGATATTTTCCTCCTCATGATGGGACCTCCTGAAATGTTTATAGCCTGTTAGGTATGAAATACGTGATCGGAATGTATGAATTAAACAGATGTTATATATTATTGAGGGAGTCCAGCTATGACAAATTGCGAATATTATATGGCATTTTGCGCACTCTAAAAAGACTGGTCATAAAAATATAACAGCCCCGAACTTCACACAGGAAATCAGGGGCTGTTAACAGGTTCAGGTTAACCTGGATTCAGATTAATAACTGAATGTCTCACTGAAGGTGTAATATGGCTCAGGAAAACTGGGCTCCAGCTTGAGAACACTCTTGGGGCTCCATGTTTCATAAGGATTGGGGTTTGGTTTGGTCATTTCAAGGCCCCCTGCAGAAGGCGCTTTCTCTCCGGCCTCTACAGGCTGCGCCGCAGCTATCATCTCCATCTGTGAGCCCCAGGTGGGCGGGGTGGGGTCATAGTACATGCCTACATGCCAGATCTTCCATTCCCCGTCCTCTTTTACGAAGTCTATTGCGTACTTTTCAAAGAACCAGTTGCCGCCCGTTTCCGCCTTGCCGTTTTTAATCATTGTATTGGTTGCTATACCGGGTGAGTACCACAGACCCTTTGCTGTCTTTCCGTCCCCAGCTACCTCGATAATCGGAGTCGTTTGGGTATGGATAGTATATCCGGTCCCCGCGCCAAGGTTTTCAGGAATGTTCTCGATCTCCGGGTAGATCTTGCTTATGGCGTCAAGGCTTTTCTGTACGTTCTTCATGTTCTCGGTACAGTAATTTTTTTTAATCAGCTCCATGCCTATCTGGATACCCTGTGCATTTGTCCAACTGGCGGTCTCGGCGTTGGGGCCGTCTTCCTTAACCCAGATATCCTCCAGCTCCTGACAATACAGCTGCGGATAGGCGTGATAATATGCATGTTTGCTATAGGTGTTTTGTACCTGCAGCATATCAAAGGCCTGTTCAGCTTTCGAGATCGTCGGTCTTTCGTTTGATCCTGAAGTCTGGGTGTCAGCCGATTTTTTTGAACATCCGCTGAAAATGACCAGAACAACTAAAATTAATGTCAAAAAGATTGCCGGGAAATTAAGTCTGGTTTGCATAAATAGCCTCCTTTAAAATATTGTTGTTAAATGTGAATAAGATTTAAGCCTGCCTGGGTATTGTAATAAAATGCCTCAATCATTTATGTTTTATGACCATGGCTTTTCAGCCGCGGCATTCCTCCCTGCGATGCGGCCAAAGGCCAGGAACTCTGCCCAATTATGCCCCGCCATACTGTAAATATGCCCGGCAGTGCTCCCGAGCACACCGGCGGTGTACAACCTGGGGATCGGATTTTTCTTAGTGTCTAATACCTGAGACTTTCCATTCTTCCTGGGACCGCCACATGTGTTGAATCCGCCCGGATACATCTCCAGTCCGTAGAACGGCGGTGTCTCTATTGGTTTCAGCTTTTCGCTTCTGCCGAAATCCTGGTCCTTGCCTGCCGCACAAAATCCATTCCATCTGGCTACGCTTTCCTCCAGCAGGGCAGGATCAATTTGCGCACCGATCTCCGCAGCCAGCTTTCTGACGGTACTCCCTTTTTTAATCCACCCTAGCCCTATTTCTCTACTGTTGTCCTTACTCCAGGGCTCGGAAATTCCACCCAGCTCCACTGGAATTGACGTAACACCCATTTGTGTGCCAAAACCACCGCCGATCGGTCCTGCCAGTCTCGTCTTCTCATCGAAGATAAGATAGAATGGGATGCAGGGATACCCTGCGTCCTTTTGAGTGTCGCTCCAATCCCAAATGGCATATCCCATAGACGCCCTGTGGTCAAACCACAGGGGACTCTCACATGCAAATCTCTTCCCGTATCTGTCAACCCATATATGGCTGTCACCCTGAGCCCTGGTGTACATCCAACCTACCTCAGATGCAGGACTGAGCACCGTCTGCCCGGCCGAGGCTATTACATTCATGTGCCAGAGATCTGCGCCGACCGCTTGAGCCATCTTAACCCCGTCGCCGGTGTTGTATCTCCAGCTGACAAACTTTATGGGATAGGGTCGCAGGTAATTGTTCTTCATCTCTTCATTAAAATCAAACCCTCCGGTACAGAGGACTACGGCCTTCCTGGCCTTGATGTGCATATCCCGTCCTTTACTCATAGCCTTGATGCCCAGGATTTCATTTGTAGTGGGGTTCTGGATCAGATCCGTCCCCGGCGCATCAAACAGGATTTCAATGCCTCTGCTTTGAATATGTTGGTTAACCGCCTTAAAAAATGCCGGGCCGCCCCCCGTTATCGCCAGGAGCTTCAGGGCATAGGCACCGGGGAAGTTCTGAAAATCCGCATTGTATTTAAAACCCGGGCGGACGCCCATTTTTGCCCACTTCAGGCCCATCTCGGTGAGCCAATCGTCATTATTCGCTATCTCCTCAGCCCATGCCAGGCAGACATCCATCGGGGTAGTGCCGAAGGATCCTGTATACAGATATTCGGCTGCACCTGCGGCATCCTGCGGTTCAATAAAGGCGGCCTGGCCCCCGGCCATCCGCGTACAGCCGCCGCCCTCAATGGGCGCCTTCTCCAGTATGAGCACCTTGGCTCCGGCATCGTGGGCGGTAATTGCCGTTACAGCCCCGGCTCCACCATACCCGACTACTACTACATCCGCTTCTCTGTCCCATTTGTCAATAAGCGGTTTGTTCTGGGCACTGCTGTCTTTAGTGTCAAGGCCGGCCAGGACGGCCGTACCTGCGCCTGCGGCGGCGGTCTTAATAAAGCCCCTCCTGGAAAGAACCTCTTTTGCTCCCTTGTTGTGTTTCATGATGTTGACCTCCTTATTATAGCTATTAGCAGTCAGCGATCAGCATACAGCTTTGTTATCCGTGATTTTATAAGCTGATGGCAGAAATGTAAACGCTTAACATTAACCCGGATATTCCACAGAATACCTTGGAGAATTACAGCTCCGCCAGCCTCTCCCCGAGCATAAAGCCCTCGGTTATGGCCATGCCCATGCTTACGCCGGCGATAGGACTCTGATACACGGTGATGAAGCGTCCCCCGGCATTGTTACCCGCTGCATAGAGGCCCTTGATGGGCTTAAAGTCGGAGTTAAGCACATGTCCATCCGCATCCGTGTCAAGACCACTGGTTGCACCCATGCCGGCGCTCAGGCCGAACATGCCCCCGCTATTGTATGTGCCTACGGTGCCATAGAACAGGGGATCTTTAAGCGCAGTCACCTTCAGAATACGCCGGTCTTTGCCGAAGTCCTCATCAACACCTTTTTCGCACAGCTCATTATATCGTTTGATCTCTGACAGGGCCTTCTTTCTGGTATCGCCTTTATAGCAATCCATGTAGTCAAGAAGTTCCTCAATCGTATTGGCGCAGCAGGTGGCGCCCTCAACGCCAGGCAAACCAGCCATCCCCCCCATACGTCTTGCTTGTTGGTCTTTGGCCAGGGGACCGGGTCTTACGTTGTCCAGGTGCTTAAGTCTTGCTTCCCATTCGGATGGCTCAGCAGTATCCGGGCCCATGTGACGTGGAGGCATCATCGCGAGGGCCGTTTTCCAATTCGCATCATATAAAGTGACACGGACGCTGCCCTTCGGCTGATGAAGTGTGGTGCCGGCAGCCTCATCGTGGAAGCGTTCGCCATTATGATCGAGCTGCAGATACCACACCCCTGCGCCCGGATCACCGTCTCCTATGTAGGATCGGGGGCCGATCTCGATATGGCCGCCAGCCCAGATCCCCAGCTTGATTCCGGTACCGTCGCGGGTAGCGCCCATCCTTCCACTTGCCCTCACCAGGTCGAGATCTCCCTGAGCTTCAGCTTGATGACGAATATCATCAATGATATCGACGACCATCTCGCGGTTCTGGGAGAAATCACCGGCGCAGAGTGCGACACCCTTCCTGGCCTTGAAACGGACGTATTTTCCGTCCGCACTTTTAGCAACAACACCCGTTACAGCCCCTGAATCGTCAACATCGCATATCTCCGCATGGTGCTCGCAAAACCATTTGGCGCCGTCATCCATGGCCTTCTCTTGATGGATACTCAAAAATTCCGACCATGGTTCTACCCTTGAGACTGGGTTTGGTGTCGAGGTTGGAGTTGCGTTTGGGGTTGAGGTTGGGGTAGCATTACGGCTATTGCCGCGGAAAGTGGCGGCCCCGTAATAGAATTTCCATCCGGATACCTCTAATAGAACTGTCGGTTTGGGGGGACAGGCCATAACATGGGCGTTTTTGGCCATCCATTCCTTGCCGGCATCCTGTATAAGCCGGTCCATGACCCTGCCGCTGTTCTTTACGAAATAACTTGCCCGCTTGGGGTTGTGGCGTATTACATTGCGGCGGGCCCATTCCCTGAGAAAATCATCCTCATCAATCCTCGGCGCGCCTTGGTCCAGCGCATACTGAGAGTTAACGGTCCCGGGCTGGGAACCGATGCCGCGGACGTAGCTCTTCTCGGCCTGATTCTCGATTACGGCCACGGAAGCCCCTTTCATGGAAGCGGCCCTGGCGCAAACCAGGCCGGCGTTACCGCCGCCTACGATAACAATGTCAAAGGTCCCGCCGTCCGAAATAAGCTTTTCGTCGATTGGATCAGGCTTGTCTCGCCACGATTTTGCGGCAGCCTTATTCTCACTTGCCGACTGTGCGGCGGATGCGGGATGCGCAGGGGCGATGGCGGCCATCGCGCCTGTTGCGGCAACGCCTTTAAGAAAGGTGCGTCGATCAATGTGTGTTCCGGACTTCTTTTCACTCTTAGACATGTTTTGCCTCCAATACATTGTGATTAGATATAAGAATATCTCTTTATCAGTCCGTAAATTCGGACCTGTTTCGTATCCGGAGCAATTGATTGCTTTTTTTATTTCAGTGCTGGTTTGATCTATTCCTTCAACTGGAAGCAGCCAGCCTTGAGGTTTTGGTACGGAGGTATTATACAACCCTGAGGCTGCTTGTCACCTTCAGAAAGAAGTCCCAATCCTGAATAGATCTCTCATCTCGCTTATGGGAAGGAGGACATGAAAAATTTATCAAGATTGAATGACATCATAAGCGTTTTCAATTTTAAAGGTATGGCAATTCATGACTATTTTATGACATTTTGCGTTGTTATGGTGTCACTCCAGAGGGTGTTCACCACTCTTATTAATTCCAACCAAACTTTTAATTATTGATTATTGACTCATATTCCAACTGATTGGGACGCCAAATAGATTTTCTTAAAATAAAATCAATTGGGCATGAGCTGCTTATTATATTATGAAGAGCGGTGTTTCTATCGATCACAGGAAAATCTTTGCATTACAGTTGGCTGGGACGGGGAACCGGCAGCATGTTGGTGTAACCAACAGGTCTGATCGGCAACCCGTCCCATCCATTGTGTGTAACTTGTCTACTGCGGGTTGGCTAAAAATCACTTTCGCAACCCGGTTAAAACCAGGTGTTTCATTAAAACATGACTTAGAACTTGACCGTCAGACCAATGCCCATAGTCCGCGGATCTTCGATATACATATCCATGAATGCAGTAGTGCGGACCACGGTATTGTCAATGTTCTTGACATAGGCATTGAGCTGCCAGCTTACGTCCTCCGGCCCGAAGTTCAGGTATGCATTGTATTTCCAGTAGGCAGGCTGCTCTACTTCTGCACCGATACTATCCCACCACCACATATCAAATGCCATATACTTGGTGGAATACTTGACGTCAAATCGGGGCGTAAGCGAATAAGTGCCCAGGGTGAATATATGGCTGTAATTGGCAGTAAAAGAGAATTTGGGCGCCTGGGGCATCGTATGGTCCTTATACTGAACATACTCCGGATGCCCCTGGGGGATACCTGAATTACCCAGCCGAACAAGGAGATCGCCGTACTTGGCATCCTTAAACGATATATCTCCTTCCAAACGGTCCCTGGCCGAGATCAACCAGTCATAATCGATATCAACACCCATTATATTGGTCGGGCCTAAGTTTAAGACCAGTTTATTAAATCCTTGGGCTTGGGTGTATTGCACGCCGTTCATAGTATAGGTTACTGAACATTCGTTGGATAAGCTTGTCTGCATGTTGTTATATTTCATCAGGTATGCCTCTACGTTGAGCTGCAAAGTATTTTCGAACCAGCGGCTCTTCATGCCCGCCGCAAGGTTTGTCATCGTCTCAGGCTTGTAATTTCTGACGGGTATCGATTCGGGAGACTGGCCTCCAGGCTTGAAGCCGTTGTTGACGTTTACATACAACATGACCTCAGGTCGGAAATCATATTCATAACCCAAGGTATAGCTTAATGGGTTGTCCTCGGTTTTCAATAAGTGGGGGTCTTCCGAGTCCACCATTACGCAATTGTCGCATTCCCACTGCTCTGTGTCCGAGTCGTAAGTGAAGTGCGGCAATGTAGGAGTGCCGTCTTCTTCCTGTGGTTGAAAAACACCTACCACGGTAAGGCGCTTTTTATTTTCATAGGTCTTTCGCAGTCCGAGGGAGACGCGGTGTTTATCCTCAAGAAACGGATAGGTGATATTGCCGTAGAAGGAATTACTGGTGATGGGCCTCGTGCCGGAATTGGACACAAATACTACATTCCCCTGCTCCACCGGGTCGAGTCCCCAGATCGCCCATGAGCGTTCCGGATCATTGGCATCGAAATCGGGAGATGTAATATCATACCCCATCTGATTGAAATTTCTTGCGTCGCCGTAAAAGTCCCCGAAATAGATCTCTGTATCATTCGGATCTATCGCATCGTATTGCGAATCCGGGCCGGCATATTCTTTTTTGTAGAAAGTATAATAGCCGAGCATCCACTGGATCCTCGCTTCATCAAGGGAGTTAAACCGCACCTCCTTCTCGATCTGATATTTATCTCCCTCGTAGCAAACATTTGAAATATTCCCTCCAGTCCCCCCTGTATCATCGCACGTCACAGGAATCCAGCCTTTGGCATACCTGGCATTCAGGGTGCCGAATCCGGTTGTCCATGCCAGGTTAACGGAGGCATTATATTCTTTATTGCCGGCCACGTATTCAGTGGTCATAGCAGTAGCATTGTCATTCAGCCAGGGATCATCCGGGTGCGGTTGGCTTACACCGGGGAAAGTCTGAACGTGATTAATGGCGCGCACGCTATTACCCGATTCGCCTTTACTGTATGCAAATTGGTACTGTGCCGACAAAGTCAGGTCCTCAATGGGTTGCCACTTCATCTTGATACGTTGTGTTGAGTAATTCTGCCATCCATTGATGTCTTCCCCATCGGAGTTGTGAACATATGCATCGTGCTTATCCTGTCTAAGGGCAATTCGGAAGGACAGGTTTTCAAGGTACGAAGGCAGGTCGAGCCCTGTGAGCTTTAAGGGTAGGTTCAAGGCAGCGCTGGTGTTTATAAGGTTATAACTGCCGGCCGTGACGCTGACAGTGCCGTCGATCTTATCGAAACTCGGATCTTTCGTTATAACATTGATCGTCCCGGCGGCTGCCATGCGTCCGTTGATAGCGCCTCCCGGGCCGCGAATGACTTCGACCCGCTCCACATCGGTCATTGAGGTTGCAACCGCATTAGATCCAGCAAACTCCAGGCCCAGATTGCCGTCCACATTGAACTGCACGCTGGGTTCATAGCCGGCCTCATTCATAATGGCGCCCGCCGATCCGACGCCCCTTATAAAAAGGCTGGTGCCAAACCCCTGTACATTTATGTTGGCCTGACTGGAGAGTATATCCATTACCGCTGAGGCTGACCTATAATCAAGGTCATCGCTGGAAATTACATTGATGGAACGCGAAACATTCTGAATGTCCATAGTGCGCTTTTCAGCAGTTACGGTGATCTC
>Ga0105099_10000876_pt1 | contig 19923 bp, 18 predicted proteins | sample PPLLak3cmMay2015_2_FD_79138 | JGI IMG/M metagenome (GOLD analysis project Ga0105099, IMG submission 79138) | Freshwater sediment microbial communities from Prairie Pothole Lake near Jamestown, North Dakota, USA - PPLs Lake P8 Core (1) Depth... | ecosystem: Environmental > Aquatic > Freshwater >... | reverse complement strand
GATCGCCAACCATGCGCGGGTGCGAAAAATCATTGAGCAGCTCGTTGAGACAAACATCAAGCTGTTCAAGGAAGAGGCCCGGCGATAGAATCACTTGTACTTGTGGGTAATAGAAAGCCCACAGCTCTCCTGGCCGCACCGGCCGGCTGGCCGAAGAAACTGACCATCGGACTGATCCCTGTCGAAGGCTCAGCTCAAATTACAGACCGTTTTGACAATCTGGCCAACTACCTGGAGAAAAAGCTCGGCATTCCGGTAGAACTCAAGACCGCGACCGACTATGCAGGGGTAATCACCGCCATGCAGTTCAAGCACATCGATGTCGCATATTTTGGGCCAAAATCCTATGTCGAAGCGGCCCTGCGGGCTAATGCCGAGGCATTTGTTATTGAAGTCGGGGAAGATGGCACTCAGGGCTACCACGGCATGATCATCACCAAGAAGGGTTCGGGGATCAACAGCATTGAAGATGCCAAAGGCAAGGTCTGGGCCTTTACCGACCCCAACTCTACGAGCGGCACTTTGGTCCCTACGGTTTATTTCTATAAAGACCTGAAGATTGATCCGGAGAAGTATTTCTCCAGAGTTATTTATTCCGGCGGACACGCAGCCTCAATTCTTGCGGTCAAAGCCGGTAAAATTGACGTTGCCTCTACCAACGATCTTGATATGGCTCGCGGTGACGGCAAGGAATGGAACAAAGATAAGGATTTTAACGTCATCTGGACATCCAAGCTGATTCCCGGTTCCCCGATGGCCTATCGCAAGGATTTGCCGGAATCACTGAAAAAGGCCCTTAAAGACGCTTTCCTCTCCTATAATGACAAGGAAGGTCTGGAAAAACTGAAACTCAAGGGATATGCCGCAGTAAGTGATGAAATCTATGATCCGATCCGCGACCAGATCGAAGTGAAGAAACAGTTGGCAAAAAAGTAGTGAAAAAAAGCGGCCAGACAATTTCTGATCTGGCCGCTGTCCACCACTCACCGGCAGCCGGGAATCTATTCGAGAAAATACAAAGTTATGAATATTGAAGAAATAAAGCGGCAGACTAACCCTTTTCATCCGTATAATATTATGATCCTGGCTGTTGCCATAGCCATTACGGCTTGGTGCTGGAACTCGACTGAAATGAGTGTCGGCAAACTCTTCGAAGGCTGGAGCAATATGCTGACCTATATTGGCGGTAACCCGGATATCGAGGACAGCGGCTTTTTTCCCCCCACCCTGACCGGTCACGGCCCGGTGAAATATCTCCTTTCCATGCTGGAAACCGTGCAGATGGCTTTTCTCGCATTAATCATCTCGGTGGGCATCGCATTCCCGCTATCCTTTTTTGCCTCTAAGAATACCCTCGACATCATCATTTCCGGCAGACGCGTGATGCCGATGCTTCTGAAGAGGGTGATTTATACGCTTGTCAGGTTCTTCGCCAACCTGAGTCGCTCAATAAACGAGATCGTCTGGGCACTGCTCTTTGTTTCCGCGGTCGGCCTCGGGCCGATGCCGGGAATCATGGCGCTCGGCATCCATACATCAGGCGTTCTTATTAAGCTCTTCTCCGAAGGGATAGAAGCTGTTCAGCAGGAGCCGATCGATGCCTTGATCGCAACCGGCGCCGGATTCATAAAGGTGATACGATACGCCGTGCTTCCACAAATCACGCCGTTTTTTGTTTCCATGACCCTCTACCGACTCGAGTCGGACGTTCGCTCCGCCACTATCCTCGGCTTTACCGGCGCCGGCGGCATCGGTGTCTATCTTTTTGATAAGCTAAGGAGTTATGAGAACCGCGACGCAACAACCATCCTGATCATCATCGTGATCACGGTGGCTGTTATTGACCGGATAAGCGCATCCATAAGAGCGAGGTACACTTGATGGATTGCAATAGAATCAAAGCAGAAGAGAAGAATATGGACATGATTATACGGGAGGCCGCTGAAATCGATCTGCCTGCCGTTCTCGTACTTTACGCTCAGCTAGGGCAGGATGACGGGTCTGTGCTCAGCCTGGAAGAGGCGGGTCGTATCCTTGACCGGATGAATAACTATCCGGATTACAGATTGTATGTAGCGGTTATCAAGCGCAGAGTGGTCGGAACCTTTGCAATGCTTATCATGGACAATATGGCCCATAAGGGAGCCCGGTCAGCCATTATTGAAGATGTGGTGGTTGATGAAAGATTGCGCGGTCAGGGTTTAGGCAAGAAGATGATACTGTTTGCATATGGACTTTGTCATGAAAAAGGCTGCTATAAAATGGCTCTGACCAGCAATAAGAACAGGAAAGAGGCGCATCGCTTTTACGAGTCGCTGGGTTTTGAACAGCATGGTTACAGTTTTTCCATAAACTCTCCGGAAATGATTTCTCGCAGTGTTTGAAAAAATTGAAAAAGGAGCGCGAAATGGGCAGTGAAGACTTGACGGCCTTGATCAATACCATGGATGATGAGATCGTGGAACAGCTTCTGGCGTTATTCGCCGACATGGAGTTGATTGTAGGCAGTCCGCCTAAGACCGGACTGGTGATGATGACCGTTAAAGACAGCTTTGAAACCGATTTTCACTTAGGGGAGGTTCTTGTAACCAGGGCCAGCGTTGTCTTCCGGGGCTGCGAAGGATTCGGCATGGTCTCGGGAGAAGCGCCGCGCAGGGCACTGGCACGGGCCGCGGCAGACGCGGTGTTCCGTTGTCCGGAGGCAACCATGATAAAGGATAATCTGCGGGCTTGTCTTCAAAAGGAAGAATTGATTCAGAAAAAAAGGCTGGCTGAAAACGCCGCCCTGATAGCTGCAACAAGGGTAAATTTTGATCTTATGCCGGGAGCATAACCATGGATCAAACCTCAACGATCCGCGATCATACAATGTTCAGGGTAATCCTTAAAGGTATGAGCCATCCGGGAATGGTGTATCGTTTACCTGTTTTTACCGGTGAAAGGCATTCAGTAGTTGATCTTCTCGGCTGCCTGATGGACAACGAGGTTAGCTTTGCTGTAATTGATGACATGAATCTGGAAACGGTTCTTGCATGCCATACCTGCAGCAGACAGACATCCTGCGAGGATGCGGATTACATCGTCGTACGAAATGGAACCACCCGGGGCAAGCTTGCTGAGTTCAAGCGGGGCAGCCTTGAATACCCGGATACCGGAGCGACCATCGTCTATCTGGTTGAAGCACTGGGTGAAGCAAAGGATGGAATTATCCTGTCAGGACCCGGCGTCAAAGGCACTGCTTCTCTTCAAATCACAGGACTCGATCCGGGTGAATTGCAGCTTCTGAGGGAGGTTAACAGCGAATTTCCCCTTGGCGTTGATGCAATATTTCTGGACCGGAGCGGGAACATAGCCTGTATTCCCCGTTCATCCCGAATCGGAGTGAATTGAAAATGGGATATGTTGCGGTTAAAGGTGGAAATGAAGCAATTGAAAAGGCCTGCCAGTTATTTGTCCATGAACGGACAAAGGGTTTATCCCGGCCGCTGGGGATTGACCAGATCAAGGAGCAGCTTTATCTGGCCATTGATCGGGTTATGGGGGAAGGGTCTCTCTATGCTCCGGATTTGGCTGCCCTTGCCCTCAAACAGTCTGCCGGTGACACCTTTGAGGCCTCCTTCATGTTGCGTGCCTTTCGTGCCACCCAGGAGCGCCTGGGCTATTCATTGCCTGTCAGTACCGAGAAAATGCGGGTTGTACGAAGAATTTCTTCAGCGTTTAAAGATATTCCAGGAGGGCAAATTCTGGGAGCTACCAGCGATTATACCCTGCGATTGCTGGATTTTGACCTGCTGAAAGATGACGCGGCGAGGAGAAGCGCTTTTCGGGAACGCTTATTTGACAGCCTTCCTGCCGATGCCGAAATACCCAGCACCTTTCCGAAAGTGATCAGCATACTGCGCAGGGAAGGACTGCTGGCAGAAACCGTTGAGGCAGCGCACAAAGAAGGTGGATTATCCGATATAACACGTCAACCGCTCACCTTCCCGGCATCCCGCAGTGCTTCGTTGCAGGCACTGGCCCGGGGGGAGACGGGAGGGATGCTTGCCCTGGCATATTCAAGCATGCGCGGTTACGGAAATATCCATCCGACTTTGGGTGAGTTACGCATCGGCTACCTGCCGCTCACCATGCCGCATCCGGTTACCGGAAAGCCTTTTGTCGTCGGTGAAGTCAAGGTGACTGAAGCAGATGTTCTGGCCCGCATGCAGGGCAGCGACGGCGTGCCGCGCTTCAGCCTGGGCTACGGTATCTGTTTCGGCCAGAACGAGATCAAGGCGATCTCGATGGCTATACTGGATCGCTGCACCCGGACAGAAAAACCGGACAGTCCTTCAGAGGACCAGGAATTCGTCCTTTACCACATAGACGGCATTGAGGCTATGGGGTTCTGCAATCACTGGAAGTTGCCTCATTATGTGGATTTTCTTTCCGATCTCGATCGTCTCAGAAAAGCCCAGGATATGGCACGCGCCAAAAAATTACAGGAAAATATCCATGCTGATACATGAATGGCTGCAAAAATATGATGAAATGAAGACCGATGAGGACCAGGCCGCCGGATATCCCTTCGGTTTTATGGATGACGGGGCCAAGAAGGAGATCCGGCGAAGCATACTGAAAGCGGTTGCAATCCCGGGGTACCAGGTTCCCTATGGTTCCAGGGAGATGCCTGTTGCACGTGGCTGGGGGACCGGCGGCATACAGATTACCCTTTCCATCGTTAAACAGGATGATATCCTCAAGGTGATTGACCAGGGCTGCGATGGCAGTGTCAATGCAGTTAATATAAAAAAATTTGTGGCAAAGGTTGCCGGTGTATCTGTGACCACCGATACCCGTGAAGCAACCATCATCCAGACCCGTCATAGAATCCCGGAGGAGCGAATGACAGATCAGCAGATTCTTGTGCTGCAGGTTCCTTATCCGGAAGCGCTCCGGGAGGTGGAACCGTCGGAAATTGAAACCCGCAGGATGCATGCGGAGGCAGACTACAGCCGGATGTGGCTCTATCTGTATGAGGATATCGTTAATTATGGAGAGATTACCATTAGTTACCGTTATCCGGTTACGGTCAATGGCCGTTACATCACTGACCCCAGTCCTATACCACGCTGGGACGTGCCCAAACTCCACATGGCCGACACGCTGTTTCTCTTTGGCGCCGGGAGGGAAAAACGGATCTATGCGATCCCTCCCCATACACCGGTTGAGCCCCTCGAGTTTGAAGACCACAAATTCAGGACCGAGAATTTCTCAGGCAAGGCATGTGCCAGGTGCGGCTCTACCGACACCTTTCTTGATGAGGTTATAGACAATGCAAACGGCGGGCGGAGCTATTTCTGTTCTGATTCGGGTTACTGCGACAAGTGGTGCAAAACATGGAACCGTTGATACGGATACGGAATCTCTCAAAACGGTTTGGTAATGGATGTGTACGCTGTCTTGAATCAACAGGGCCTGAACTGGATACCAATCTCTGTCCCCACTGCGGTTCTGTAATGGCCTGCAACGACGTATCCTTTGATCTTTTTCGCAATGAGGCGCTTGGCGTTGTCGGGGAGAGCGGCTCCGGCAAGAGCACCCTGGTGCGACTGCTGCACTTTGAATGGGAGGCAAGCGAAGGCGGCATGGAACTGCACCGCTGTGCTGGGCCGGGCAATTTGCCCGAGATATTTGCCGATGGTTCCGAATACAGCTGCAACCTTTTCGGCCTGAGCCATTTCCAGAAACGTCAGATACGCAACGCCCTGATGGGGATTGTCTACCAGAACCCTCATCTGGGGCTCAGGATGCATGTCAGTTCAGGCGGCAATATTGCAGAGCGGCTTCTGGGAGCCGGCTGGAGACATATCGGGAGGATGCGGAATAGATCGGCGGAACTGCTGGAAAAAACGGAAATCCCTTTGGAGCGGATGGATGAACCACCCTGCAACTTCAGCGGCGGTATGCAGCAGCGGGTTCAGATTGCAAAAGCGCTTTCGAACAATCCGCTGATCCTCTTCCTGGATGAGGTTACCACCGGACTTGATCTCTCTGTTCAGGCACGCGCCCTGGATCTGATCAGAAACTTAAGAAGCGAATTCAGCCTGTCCATGCTGGTGGTTTCACATGACCTTGGAGTTATCAACCTGCTATGCCAAAGAACAATGGTTATGAAATCCGGCCATGTAGTGGAAGCAGGGCTGACGGACCAGATTCTGCAGGACCCACAGCACCGGTACACCCAGCTTCTCGTTGCCTCTCAATTATAGTAAAGGAGTATTTGTGATTACCGTAGATAATTTGTCAAAAAGCTTCACACTGCATATCCTCAATGGAAAAAAGATCGAGGCCTGCCGGGGTATATCCTTTAATGTTCCACAGGGCGGGTTCCTGGGCCTTTCCGGCCACAGCGGTGCCGGAAAAAGTACGGTGCTGAAATGCATCTACAGGACCTATCTTTCCAGCAGCGGCGCCATCCATTACAACTCGGCCGCCTATGGAATGGTTGACCTAGCCACATTGCATGACCGGGCACTCATAGAAATCCGCGAAAGAGAAATGGGATACGTTTCACAGTTCCTCAAGGTAATTCCCAGGGTTTCCGCTGTCGATATTATTATGGAACCGATCCTGGCCCGCAACGGGGTATCGCGGAAAGAAGCGAGAAATCGAACCATCGAACTGCTGGAGCGATTACGAATTCCAGCGCATCTGTTTGATGCCTACCCGGCCACTTTCAGCGGCGGTGAGCAGCAGCGGGTCAATATTGCCCGTGCCGTCAGTTGGAAACCTCGCCTGCTGCTACTGGATGAGCCGACTGCATCGCTTGACAAGGATTCCGTCGGGGTGGTGCTGGAGATTCTCAAAGAACTGCGTATGGAAGGAACAACGATGATCGGAATTTTTCATGATACCGATCTGTTGGAGTCAGTTACGGATTTGGTCTATCATATCTGCTGACAGATAAACATAAGGATCATTCACCTTGAGTATATCGAAGGTTGAAGATCCTTTTTACAAAACGGAGAATATTCATGCGGGATGGTTTTGTGATAATAAACGCCCGGGTGGTTACCCCTGAAGGGGTGCTGGAAGAGGCGTCGGTACAGGTAGAAAATGGGCGGATTGTAGGGATTAGTGAAGAATTTCCTCAGGAAACCAGAGAGATTGACGCTGGCGGTCATTATCTGTTCCCCGGTTTTGTGGATATGCATTCCGATGCCATCGAAAAGGGGATCGAACCCCGCCCTAATACCTTTTTCCCTGTGGACATCGCCGTCTTTGAGCTGGACAAAAAGATCGCCTCCTGCGGCATCACAACCATGTTCCACTCCCTTTCCTTTGCTGAAATGGAGGTGGGGCTGAGAAATAACAGTGCAGCTGCAGGGATAATTCGGAAGATCAATACGTTCCGGCACAAGTTGAAGGTGAACACGAAGATTCACGCCCGCTTCGAAATTACCGACATCGGGGCTGTTCCATTTTTAGAAGAACTTATCAGAGACAGCCAGGTAAACCTTTTCTCCATTATGGATCACAGCCCGGGACAGGGGCAGTTCAGGGATATCCTGTCGTACAAGAGGTACTACGGACCTGTTTATGCCAAGAGCGATACCGAGATGGACGATATCATCGAACGAAAAATGGAGGCGAAAAATAATGATGCTCCAAGGTGTATCGATCACCTGATCGGGATTTGCCGGGAAAACCGGATTGCCGTAGCTTCCCATGATGATGACTCCCGGGAGAAGATCAACTGGCTGAAGGCGATGGAGATCGGTATGACGGAATTTCCGGTGAATGTTGAGGCGATAAGTGCTGCCCATGAACTTGGCATCAGTGTTTGTCTCGGTTCACCCAATGTAGTGCGCGGGCAATCGCAATCATCCAACTTAAGCGCCCGGGAGGCTATTAGTTGCGGGTACGGTGATATCCTTTGTTCCGATTACTCCCCCATGACCATGCTACACGCCGTGTTCACTCTTCACAATCATGGCATCCTACCCCTTCATGAAGCAATAAAGATGGTCAGTCTTAATCCGGCGCGTGCTGTCGGAATTGCGGATCATACAGGATCACTGGAGGCTGGAAAGGATGCCGACATGGTTCTGGTGGGCTATTCCGATAGCTTGCCACGGGTAATTAAGACATTTGTCGCGGGAAGAGAGGTTTTTGCCACATGCTGAACATCGGAAGCAACATCAACGAAGTGCGGGTTGACGGAAGCCTGAAGGCATTACAACGCGATCTATCAGCCTTCCTTGGATTTAGACTGACTGCCGCTGAAATATCGATACATGGTCTTGACGCGGTCAAAAATGGCCGCCTCGATTGCCGAAGGACGTCGGAGATTAAAACAATCCTATCCGACTTTCCCTTTCGTTACAGTACACACGCTCCCAATCCGCTTAATCTGATGGGCCTTGACTTTCCGGAGCTGCACAGGAATGTATTGTACGCATCTTTGGAATTTTCACACGCAATCGATGCAAAATGCATGGCGTATCATCCCGGGCGGTATCTGGAGGAGGAGAAATTCGGAATCAGGGGACCGGCATACCTCACGTTACAGGAAAAACAGGATTTGCTCGGTCATGAGGCTGAGATTCTTAAAGAAGCTGCTGACGCCTTTCCCGGTGTGATTATTGCCATGGAGAATGCACGCCCTTATCTCCATCATTCGCCGTATTGCTATGCCGAGCTTCCCGAAGAATTGGCAAAACAGATCCGGCGGATTAATAGGAGCAACGTCCTGATGACTCTTGATTTTGGTCATCTTAATCTATCGGCACGTTACTACAACCTGGATGCGGTTGCAGAGATTAAGGCAGTTGCTCCATTCATTGTGCATTGCCACGTCCACGATAATTTCGGTCGTTCCGTTTATTACACGGAAAAAACCCAGACACACCAGATTCCCTTCGGTAAGGGTGATTCCCATATGCCTGTAGGCTGGGGAGCAATTCCTTTTCATGATCTCTTTGCCGAATTTATCAATGAATATAATGGTTTGTTAATCTGCGAACTGCGCAGCCGGTATTTCGAGCAAACCGGAGAAGCAGCTGAAAACCTTGCCACGATCCTTCAGAAACAAGGGGTCTTGTTGAGTAGATAAGCAGCATACCTTGTAGCTTGACCTTAATCGCTTATCCTTCGATTTGATTAATATCTGATCCGGCCGCTTCGGCAAACCTCCCAGATATAAAAATCCGAACAGAAAATTGACTTGCCTTCCTGTTTCTTATCATTTAAGCAATAATAATATTTTCATGATGTTTTAACGTTAAGCTCATGAACCGTTTCCCGGAAATCAATCTCTAACACCGAAACTTGATTGTCTAAGATTTGAGACTTTTGCATAACTATTGATAAGGCACTGCAGGGGGTATGTGCCGATTTTTGTTCTGACGGATAATTAGCCCAAAATCTATCAACGCCCCCTAATAATCTATAAAGGACCAAACAGGCGGATACGATCTAAGGCTTCGTGATTATTGATCTTCTGGGGCTGTATGAAACTGATGGGCGCGAATCAGCCGCCGTCATAAAAAAGTAAAGCTGTAATTCCGTCAGAACAAATCGGCGCATATCCCCTACTATGCCTCATATATGATTCTATATTATTCAAAGCTCTCGATTTACCGGCAAATCAGAGGATTATTACGAAAGTATTCAGAATATCATGGACTTTGATTTCAGTTGGAAGGCTTTGGTCAAACCCGGTTCATCCGACCGGTATTTTGATTTGACCGCTGTGAAAGAATTTGAAATTCATGTCAAAGGATACAGTGCCGTCAATGCGTGGTGGTTGTCCGAGCTTTCCCGACTGGTTTATCGGCATGGAAAGGAGAGAAAAGGCGAAGCTCCCGTCCGTGAAGATATTCTGAAAGAGGCTGGTTTCTCTGAAATCAGGACATTCATCAGAGAGGGCAATCATTTCTGTTCTCTGATTGTTTCAGAACGGGATAACAGTTCTTTTTTTGCGGTTCTGGCTTTTCGCGGTACAACGGGTATTGAGGGATGGTTTTCTAATTTCAATGTCGCTCAAACCCCTTGGGATGAAGGGGGTCTTGTACATTCGGGTTTTATGTATGACTTTCTTCAGCTCTGGGATGAGGTTGAAGAGGCGCTTTCCTCTCTCGATATTCCTGTTTTCTATACGGGACACAGCCTCGGTGGTGCGTTTGCAACTTTGGCTTCATCAAAAAGACCGCCGGAAGCGGTTTACAGTTTTGGCTCTCCCAGGGTTGGTGATTCGGTATTTGCCGATTCTCTGAGACATAACAGATTATATCGCGTTGTGAACAATCAGGATATTTTTACCACTGTTCCCCTCAGCGGGATTCCGTTAGATTATTGCCATGCAGGAGAGCAGATTAATCTGCCAGATTATGGCATAAGTTGCACGTCAAACAGTATTCCCCGTTTTTTGACAAGTCATTCCTCCATAAATTATACCGCCGGTATTGAAAGAATGCTTCAGGAGCCGTTACGAAATAACCATTAAATCTTTGACAATTTCGTTACGACTCCTTATGCTGGATAAAATATTCCTATTTTACAGTTATTTTTTGATGAACTCGTCAAAAGTCATATGCGAACGAATTTGAGATTTTTGGGAAATAGATTTTTAAAGAACTGAGCGTTAAAAATCACAAGCTGTTTGAGGGCTTTAGCCCGAGTTCTTGTGATTTAGCGAAGTAATTTAAAAATCCCCAAAAATCTCATTAGTAAGTTTATCGGGGCTAAGTGAGCATATTTAGACTTTTTACGAACTCGTCATTTTTTTGACAACGGCCTAAATCCTTTCCCGGTTCACATGAAAAGAAATACTTGCTCCTGTTACACTGCTTCTTCCCGTATGAAGAAAGATCGCGACCCACAATCCCTTAAGAAGCAGAATCATCGCGGGATTCCACAAATATCCGAGTCCTTTTAGAACATCCGTCTGCTGAGGCAAAGTTACGGGAAGTATAAAAAGTATACAGAAGGCATAAAGTACAGCTACAGCGCTCATCTTCTGATATGCTGATATTTTGCTTTCGCCCCGGTAATCCGCTCGTAAAAACTCCGAAAAAAAACGCCACAGCTGGGTTACTGCCATTGTCAGTATATACGCGCTCCGGTAATATCCCAGCAGGAAAAGATAAACACCCAGCAGCCCGGATATGCTGTAAAGAATAATCGTTATTGCCTGAACCGGGAAGATTTTCTCGCCATCAAGCGAGTGTGTATAAGCAATTTTTTTCGTATTTCAGTAAAACACGAAATACCGTTTTTCAAACATGCGTCGCACCCGCTCCGGGCAGTCTTTCAGCGGTTTTCCGTAGCAGCACCCGAAACTGATACATGCAAGCCTTCCCATGCCCTCCCCGAAACAGTATCCCACAGAAAATGCACCCAGGCACAGGCATTGCCGGGACGCGCATACCCGACCACCGGATCATACCCTCATCCGCTATCATAGCAATCCAGGGTACAAGCAGAATACCCGCAAAAGAAGCCCCGCCGATCGTAAAAGTATGTTTTATCTTTTCCACAAGTCTTGCAATAAGCGATGAAAAGGGAATACAAAACCCCAGCACAATAAACACGATTAAAAAAATTGCGGCAGCGGAAACGGAAATTGCTCCAAGCAAAATAAATACTGTTGACACAGCAAAAAGATAGGCTCCGGCAGTAAAAAAGCCATAATAAGTCAGATTCTCTCCTCTCCACTCTCCGGTTCCAAGCTTATCTCTCGGCATGGCGGCAATAATCTGCCAGTTTTCAAGTGGCAAGGCCCTGAATGCCCATCGGAAAACAAATGCCATCACCATTGCAAGAGACAGAACAAACAATTCATTCATAAAATACTCCTTTCCTTTACCGTCGCTATCCTGGATCTGACCGCCACCTCTGTTTCCACCAAACCCCTTCCCACACCTTCTGCAAAGCGGGTTTGCACATCCCGACGGTACATATTCGATATAATGTCGATGGAAAAATTTACCTTTTCTTTTTGAAAGATTAGAATATCAGTGGAACTCCCTGGACGATACAGGCTTTTTGGCTGTCCTTTTTTGAGAAGCATGCCTGGAGTCAATCGTTGAGGGTCATCATAACGTTCCTCGCTGTAACATTGAACAATATCCCCGATCATCAAAGCGGCAACTTCGATCATGGCAACCAATCCAGCGCGGGTACCGCCTTCCACATCGGTATCAAGAATTGTGACTACACGTCTGTTCTTGGAAAAAGGCATTGCCAGAGACATGACGGCCCCGGGATTGCAAGGAAGAAAAGAACCGTCAATTTCATAAATATCAACCACCTCACCGGATACCGGAGAGTGATTATAGTGATATTTCTCAGGCGTTAGACGGAAGATCGCAAAATCTCCGTCAGCAAATGAATCGATCCACCGGGGTTTGTCTTTTCCCAGCAATTCTTCGTAGCAGAAAAATTTTTCTTTGATAAAAATTATCGACGATGTGCAGAAAGAGCCTGCAAGAATTTTGGCATCCGCTGGAGATACAATAACTGCCGGATCCGGATGCATCTGACGGGTTTCCCAGTATCTGATTTTTCTTTCAAACATTTTCCTTGCCGTATTCAGAGAATCCGGCGGATCAAGACATTCCGAAAGATCGACTTCCAGCCTGTCTGCAAATTTTCTGACGCCTGATATGGATGAACCAATAAGCGTATCATAGTTAAGAAATCCCAGAAATTTTGAGAATCTTGAAGATGTGAGAGTCCTGAATAAAAAAGGGGCATTTTCAAGTTCCTGAGAATAAATCAGGTTTACAATGCTGTCATGATACAATGTTTCTGTTTTTACCCGGGATGTCGTGCGTTCGATATACTGATGTTTTCTAATCATTTTTCGTTCCCTGCTTCAAGAAGTTTCATCTCCGTATAAACAGAGAGAAGGATAATCCGAATCAGGATTTTCAAATTGTCGCCGGAAACCGTTTCTTCCAAGACCCCGTTTTTTACGGATTCCAAAAACTCAGACAGATTTCTTTCCTTCAAAATCGAACTCAGCGCTGTCTTGCATTCATACCGATCCAGAATGGCATATCCTTCGAGTTTTTTAACATCCTCTTCCAATAACCCGAACGCTTCACTGATATGGCGTTTGCGTAAAACATCCCTGTAATACTGCTCTGCCGCCAAATTGAACTCATCCCCGGAAAGTTTCATGGGAGAAGAAGCGCCGGTGTGTGCCAAAATTCCGCGTGTGAGTTTTCCGGCAGTGGAGAAAGCGGGGTTTTCTGTTCTTTCCAGGAGATCTCTTATGGTTTCTCCCTGATACATCATCTCGATCAAGTCTGCCGCGTCTTCTTTCAATATTTCAATGAGCGCCCGGCGATACTCGATATTGTAGACACGGAAATATCTCTTATACCGGTTGCTGGGACGAATTTTTTTCGTTTTTTTCAGAATTTTTGCCATCAGAAGATTCTTTGTATCTTTATGAATATAAAACGTTGGAATACCGATGGCAGATCCGAAAAATATCTGTCGCCGTTCGCTTTCGACAAAGGGTTGGTCCGGAATATGAGAATGTGCGATTTCGCCTTTCAGAATATATTTGAACGCCAGCGCCGTAATCAAAGCCTGCAATGATAACGCATGTCCCATATCCTGCGTAAAATTTTCAAACAGGCTGTAATATCTGCCTTCAAAACCGGAAAACCCTTTGGCTGCATATTCTCGTAAGCGATACAGCAGATACATCGGCATTGCTGTATCGAATATGCCCATGTCGGCAAGGTCTTTTTTCAGGCGATTGTCGTTTCCTATCGTACCGTCGAGACCGGGGCTTTCAGCGGAGCTTAGAAGCGAAACTGGATAATCAATCAACCGGAAATCATTTATAAAATCACCGTTAAGCCCCATCAAACGGCTCATTTGGCAATCAAGCCATTCGGGACCGAAGGGCGTAACGGTAATGCCGCAAATTGCCAGCCGCGCTTTCTTTTTCCATCTGCGCCACAACATGCGGAGATGCGTAAAATCAAGCTCGTGGGGCAGAAAGCCCAACGCGGTTTCAGGATGAAAATACCTGTAATCCAGTCGGTAAGGCGCGGCACTGTGAGTTCCTACAAATAATGGCAGAAAATGCTCAATGATTTTGATCGCAAGATCACCAATGTATTTTTCATGATTTGCCCCGAAGCCCGATCTCCTGTTGCTGAGCAATTCCGTGAGTTTGCGGCTTCCAAGACTGATATGCGTGCCGTTATTTGCCAGACTTATGTTGGAAATGTTGGGAAGCACGACCAGGTTCCGTGAGATTATCCCGGCTTCCCTGAGTTTCGCAACTGCGTTCAGCTGACTTCTGGACAATACCATATGACAAAGGTTCATGTAGCCGTGTTTGACCTCGCCTTCATCCCACCCTGAAAGGCAGGGGCTCATAAAGAGTTCCCGGTAAAACGAATCGGAAATCAGGTCGTTCAGATGTTTCTGCCTTGTATGCGGATGCGGCGCAAAATAAACCAATGCCTTCTGGCCGTTTTCAATAAGCCGGAATTTTTTGTTGGCAAACTGGATGAGACACTGCGTCAGCAGAAACCTTTTCAGGGTTTCCTCAACAACGCTTTTCCCCTGTTTGAATTTCAGATATGCAGGATAAAAAGAAAATGTTTCCGGCGAGGTATTATCGTTCAGAAAATGCTCCATGACTTTTTCGCCGGTTCTTTTTATTGCGGGATGCAGTTCAGAATCGGTGCCGATTGCTTCTGCCAAAGCCAGTTTCAATAAATAGCTGATGGGAATTCTGAAAAATCTTTCTTTATTTTCTGAGAAGACAAATTTATTCACGTCGCATCTCTTCGGACTTCCGGAATTTTTTTTATCTGCCAGCAGGTCCCTTGCAAACACGGAAGTAGCATAATGACCTATAGCTGAAGCCGGGAACCTGACCCAGCTGTTTTCCCAGATATCTCCGGAATTATCATTAAGATACTTTTCAAGCTTTGAAACAGTGCTGCGCGGCATATCGCCGGATTCCGCGCGCCTGACAAGATTCCGGTAATAGCGTGAGTTCCCGATGGTCAAGGGAAGATCAACATTTTCTTTTTTCCCGATCACAGCCGTCTGAAGTTCATTCTCTACCCCTGCCGTTACATCATTTAGAGAAAAGGGAAGTGACTGAATGAATTTATCATCCGACGCCGAGTCGAGCCCTAAAACGTTGAGCAGCTCTTGTACATATCCGGTAAAGCCGTTGGAGTCCTGATTGTCAAATACTTGGATCGCAGCATCATTAACAAGTTTCAGAGTCATTTTTATCCTTTCATGAGTTACAGAAGATGAGTCGCCAGCTCTGCCAGTTCGGAGCGTTCGCCTTTTTCCAGATTTATATGAGCATAAATCTTCTGTCCCTGCATTTTCTCGATGAGATAACTCAGTCCATTGGATTTGCTGTCCAGATAAGGATGGTCAATTTGAAAAACATCTCCGGTAAAAACGATTTTTGTTCCCTCTCCGGCACGGGTTATTATGGTTTTTACTTCATGCGGCGTCAGATTCTGGGCTTCATCAACGATAAAAAATATTTTTACCAGACTTCTGCCCCTGATATATGCCAGAGGCGAAATCACTAGTTTATCCGAATTGAGTAAATCTGGGATCTGCTTATGATTAGGACCAGTCTGCGGAGAATGGTTTTGTATTACAGCCAGGTTATCGTACAGGGGCTGCATGTAGGGATCGAGTTTCGAACTGATATCTCCGGGCAGATAGCCGAGGTCTTTGTTGCTCAACGGAACAACCGGGCGCGAAATAAAAATCTGATGATACTGCCGTCGTGTTTCCAGTGCCGCACTAAGCGCCAGGAGTGTTTTGCCTGTTCCGGCCTTCCCGGAGAGGCTCACCAGCCTGATGTTCGGATTCATAAGGGCATCCGCCGCGAAGGTTTGCTCGGCATTTCTGGGCATTATTCCATAAACATTGCTTTTGTTAACACGACGGATTTTTTCAAGAACAGGGTCAAAAACACCCAGAACGGATTTTTTGCCGTTCCGGATTATCAGATATTCATTTGACTGCAAGTCCTCTTTCAAATCAAGCGATGAGGGATCTGCTTCGAAAGGATCATGAAAAAACTGTTCGATAACCTCCTGGGAAACATTTTCTTTAATACGGCTTCCCTTGTACACCGAAGAAATATCCTTCACCTGATCGCTGGTATAATTCTGCGCTGTCATGCCGATGGCTTTTGCCTTCATCCGGAGATTGACATCCTTGCTGATCAGAATCACCTGTTTAGCAGGATTTTCTTTGGAAATCTGATAGGCAATGTTCAATATATGATGATCAGGGTTCTGCACCGGAAAATTCCGCTTTAAATCCTCATGAAAATCCTGCTCAAGACGTACGCTTATTTTGCCGTGTCCGGGGCCGATGCTTACTCCTCTGCCAAAGAGTTTGTCTCCGCTGATGGAATCGAGTGTCCTTAAAAATTCCCGGGCGTGGTAATTGAGAGTACCGCTGCCTTTTTTAAAATGGTCCAGTTCTTCCAGAACAGTTATGGGCAGTACGATGTCATGTTCCATGAACTGACTGATGCAGGAACTGTCATGCAGAATCACATTGGTATCCAGAACAAATATTTTCTTCTTCTTTTTCGCCAAGAATTACACTTTTTTATTTTTCAAATGTTTTTCCGATGCCTGAACCGAAACAGCGAGCGAATTGTACACAGACTCTATTCCCTACGGTCGAATCCACTCCAGGCTGACCGGAGCTTGCTGCGGGTAGCTTCAACTCCCCTATCCCTCAAACAAGTAATAACTATTCAAGGTCTGACCCCTTTTTTATTCTCCATCTATGGGAAATATATTTTGTTGAAAACCTGAGGCTAAATAAATGTTAGCCGAATTCTGATTTACATATTTGCTATCCAGAACTTCGCGCAACTTGGACGCCAAATCCTGCATCAAGAACGGCTTTTGAATGAAATTAACTCCCTTGTCCAGAACCCCCCGGTGGGCGATCACCTCTGCCGTGTAGCCGGACATGAACAGGGTTTTGATATCCGGGCAGAGGGCCATCAGCTTTTTCGCAAGATCCCGTCCGTTCATCTCGGGCATCACCACGTCGGTCATGAGCAGTTGAATTTCTGCAGCGTGCTCCCTGGCCAGGCGGATGGCCTCGCCAGATGTTCTTGCTGCCAGTACGGTATACCCCTGGCATTCAAGCATCATAGTGGTTATTTTCAGCATGGCCGGCTCGTCCTCCACCAGCAGCATTGTTTCATGGCCCCGGTCGGCCGGCTTCGCTGGAACTTTCTTCTGCATCTGTAGGGTTTTGTCTGCGTGCCGGGGTAGGTAGATCTTGAAGGTTGTACCATGGTCCGGCTCACTGTATACATTGATGAAGCCGTTGTTCTGCTTGACGATGCCGTAAACTGTGGCAAGCCCAAGGCCTGTACCTTTGCCCATCTCCTTGGTGGTAAAAAATGGTTCGAAAAGATGCGACAGTGTTTCCTTGTCCATGCCGCAGCCGTCATCACTCACAGCGAGCCGAATGTACTCTCCGGGTGCAAACCAGGGGTGGTTAGCGCAATAGGCATCATCTATGGATGAGTTTCCCGTTTCGATGGTCACCTTGCCGATGCCTGCGATGGCGTCCCTGGCATTGACGCACAAATTGACCAAGAGCTGATCGATCTGGGAGGGGTCCAGCTTGACCGGCAACAGGCCGGCTCCAGGGAACCAGGCGAGATCAATATCTTCGCCGATAAGCCGCCTGAGCATCTTGAGCATCCCTTCGACGGTCTCATTAATGTCGAGCACCCTGGGTGCGATCGTCTGTTTGCGGGCAAAGGCCAGCAGTCGCCGAATAAGATCGGTGGAGCGTTCGGCCGCCTTGCGGATTTCCTCCAGACTGCCTATCAATGGTTGGGATTGGCTATCCAGCCTTATCGCAAGTTCAGTGTGTCCGAGGATAACCCCCAGCATATTGTTGAAATCGTGAGCAATCCCCCCGGCCAGCCGTCCAACGGATTCCATCTTTTGTGCCTGGGTTAACTGCGACTGTATCTTCTCGCGTTCCTTCTCCGCCCGCTTGCGGTCTGTGATATCGACGTTAATCCCTATATAGCCAGTCAGTGTACCATCCTCGGAGCGGGCCGGCGCGGCAAACCCATAGGCCCATGTCTCATGGCCGGCCTTGTTCTGAAAGCGATACTCAAAACCCCAGCGTCCCTTGCTCTGTACGGACTCGTACCAATTTTTGACTATCGTGGTTCGATTCTCCGGATGCAAACCCTTCACCCATCCCTTCCCGAGCGCTTCTTCCGGAGACAGACCCGATGTCTCGCACCATGTCCGGTTGACGTATGTGTAGTCGCCGTCCTTATCGGTGAGGTAGATGCTTACCGGCGCGCATTCCACGAGCGTGCGAAATCGCTCTTCACTCTCCTGCAGTTGGCGATTGTGCGCTTTGAGCAGGTCCTGTACCCGCAACAGGGCGCGTTCGCGGCGGGCGCGGGCGCAGAGTTCGATGAGGGCGCCGGGTTTGAAGGGCTTGCGCAGATAGGCGGCTGCGCCCTTCTTCATCCACTTCAGCGCCAGATCCGGTCCGGTGTCGCTGGTCATCATCAGACAGACGCAATCAGGGCGCTCGGCGCGAAACGCTTCGAGCAGCACGTCGCCCAAGCTGTCGGGCAGGTTGTAGTCAATAATAGCCACATCATAGGTTTTTTTCTTGAAGGCCTCGGAGGCCGCACGCGCCGTGAGCGCCGTATCCGCCCTGTAGCCGTGGGTTTCGAAAGTCTTCCGGATGGTTCCTGACCGGGTCTTGCTGTTTTCAACTATCAGCACGCGCAGAGGAATCCGCACACGCTTGCCGCTTAAGAGCGCCCTCAACTGTCCGATGAAACGCTTGCCGTCCAGCGGATGGGGGATGAAGGCTTCTGCTCCGAGATCGGCGGCGATGCGATCGGGTTCGTCGCCGGCGAAGGTGGACGATACCACAAGTATGGGGACCTGGTTGAAGGCGGCGTATTCGAGCGAACGCAACAGGCGACAGAAGCGCCAGCCGTCAATTCCCGGCATATAGAGGTCGCTGACGATAAGCGCGGGCGGATGCTCTCTGTCCATAGCGGCAAGGGCGGCCTCGGCCTCGATGAAAGCGAGGGGCTCGAGACCAGCTTTGCGCACCAACCCGGACAGCACGTTTAACTGGGTTAGGTCGTCGTTCACCACCACGGCGAAAAGGGTGGGAGGGTTCATGGGTTCACATTTCATTAGCTTTATTCCTTGCTCTTGTCATCGTTTTTCTAGTTCTCGAAACACAGTCTTTTCATGCACTCCGGGCGGAAGCCTCGGCTGAACCCGGCTTCGGTATGGACCCGGAAATAGACTCCAACATGGTTTCAGCAGCCCTGGTCGTCGCAAATTTTCGCTCCGACCGACGAGCCGATGCCGACGATAGGGAAATTCTTCAGCGGCTGAGCCCCCTGAAGCGTGCCTGATTCTATCGGATCGGTCTCCCCTATAAGAATGATACTATCTTGCGATATTATGCAGATGGTTATCATTGCTTTCACCAATCCAACGGTTCCCGGACTTTGGGCCGACAGGTCCTTCATCAGAAACGGCTTCTGTGCCACAAAGCGGACTTAAAGAATCACCTTGCGTTGATATAGGAGCGTTGAATTCTCTCAAGTCAATTTTCGGTTGCACCTGGTGTAACTGCCCGGATGAATATTCACCATTCAACGATTCATTTGAAATAATGACCAGTTCATTCGTGTCGTTCAACCGAACAGTACATATTTTTTCCAAGCTGTTTTTTGCGGATTTTTTCTTATCAGCCATTTTTTTCCCGATTTCCTCGACAGAGTAAACAGATGATTGATGCGCCGGAAGTTCCAGAATGACTGCGCTGACTGTCAGTAAAGGAAAAGAGGCTTTTCTACCATCCCGATCTTTGGCT
>Ga0105099_10000875_pt1 | contig 19932 bp, 12 predicted proteins | sample PPLLak3cmMay2015_2_FD_79138 | JGI IMG/M metagenome (GOLD analysis project Ga0105099, IMG submission 79138) | Freshwater sediment microbial communities from Prairie Pothole Lake near Jamestown, North Dakota, USA - PPLs Lake P8 Core (1) Depth... | ecosystem: Environmental > Aquatic > Freshwater >... | reverse complement strand
GTTTTGTCGGCACCGGCAAAGGCTCGATATTCGCCGGAGGCGACGTCAGGCTGGGGTTCGTGCGTAATCAGAAGGTGGAATCCCTGGGATCGATATATGTTGCGCGGGAAGCGGTTGACTGCACCCTGTGCGCAAAAAGAAAGATCTACGTCGCGGGCAAAGGACTGGGACTTGCCGGGGGACACGCGTTCGCCATCGAAGGCATGGAGCTCGCCTGCCTGGGAGCTGAAAGCGGGGCGAAAACGGAAATCCAGGTCGGCAGCAGCCCCAAGATGAAAAAGTGCATCGAGGATATTATCGCCGAATTGAGCGCCCTGCAGACAAGAGCTGCCTTGCTGGACAAAGCATTGAAAGAGATCGAGATGGCTAAAAAGAAGAGCAAAAACCTGTTTGAAAACCTCATAAACAAAATGGAAACAGTGATGGAAGAGCGGATGAATCTTGATCTTAAAATAAAAGAATTAAGCGAGAAAAAGATTCTTGTTGAGAGAGAAAACAGGATCTGTGCAGAGCCGATTATACGCGTATACGGCGAAATCTTTCCCGGTATAACAATGGCATTTCATAGCTTCAAGAGAATCGTCACCGAAAAATCATTTAAGAGGATGTTTTTTTTGCAGAAGGGCGAAGTGAAGGATGCGGTGATTGTGTGAACAGCATGGATTACCTTGTATGATTCCTTTTGGATTATCTATGTAGTAAGGCTCTAAAAACAATTTATTGACTAATTTTTAGTCTTAATATATATTATTTATGACTAAAATTTAGTCATAAGTTGGGATTATATGTTTATACAGGAAATTGCCCGTAAGATTGAAGATTTCAGGGCGGAAGGTATTCCGAAATATTATACACGGGAAGGCAGAATCGCGATTGCTGACCGTATGGTATCAACAATTGTGGGGGGGCGGCGTACCGGTAAAAGTTTCAGGGCTATTCAGGCTGCCGATGAATTACTGCGTAAAAAAATCATCCAATCCCCGGATCAGATATGCTACCTTGATTTCGATAATCCCATTTTGTCTAAAATGACGTCGGTTGATCTGCCCCGGATTCAAACAACCTTTTTAAAAGAAAGCCCGCACTATGATACCGCCACTCCGCTTGTTTTTATATTGGACGAGATTCACAAGATAGAGGGCTGGGAAGAGTATGTGGTCGACCTGTCGCGCAATCCTCGCTGGAAGGTATTCGTGACAGGCTCTTCTTCAAAACTGGTTAAGCAGGACATCGCAACAGAATTGCGCGGTAAAGCGGTTGCTTCAGAAGTATACCCTCTCTGCTTTTCAGAATATCTTTCATTTAAGGAATTCTCGTCTAAAATCAATTCGACAAAAGGGACAGCGGAGGTTCAGAGATTATTCGATGAGTATCTTGCCTGGGGCGGGTATCCCGCTCTCGTTCATATTGATAATTTCACGCGGGAAGCCATTCTCCGTCAATATTTCGACACCATGATTTTTAAGGACATCATAGAGCGATTTGAAGTAAGCAAACCGAAACAATGTGTCCACTTATATGAATATCTGCTCGCGAATGTCGCCAAGCCATTTACATTACTCGGCGCATTCAGGCACCTGAAAGATTCCGGTTTCGACACCAGCCGGGATACTGTTCGCGATTACCTGGCATGGGCAGCCGATGCATGGTTGACCTTCGCCGTTCCTGTTTATTCAGATTCATTAAAGGATCAATCCCGGAATTATAAGAAACTGTATGCGATTGATTGGGCATTGGCTCATATCAACAGCTTTATCTGGGACGGCGGTTTGTCGAGATCGTTAGAGAATCTGGTGTTTATCCATCTTAAGCGACAATGGCGGAGAGTACATTATTACCTGACCAAAACCGGGAGGCGGGAAGTCGATTTTATTGCCGTCGACAGCACCGGTCATCCGGCTCTGGCCGTGCAGGTCTGCCTGGAGATTGCCAGCGAAGATACGCGTAATCGAGAGCTTGAACCGCTTGTTGAGACGAGCCGCTATTTTGGCATTAAGGATAGTTTTATCGTAACGAAAAACACCGAGGCCGATTTTAACCTGAAAGGCGTTGCGGTGAAAGCTATTCCGGCATGGAAATGGCTTCTGCTGTAAGGACGGATTATTTCATCCATGGTATCCGGAGATTGCCGGAAAACCTGCCTGAAATGTATCTGTTATTTCCCAATAAGCTCCCTGTTCAACCGCTCAATAATCTGTATATCCGGCCGGTCAAAGAATACCCCGTTCCCTGCATTCGGATCTTCCGAAATTCCACGCAGGAAAAAGTAGTACACGCCGCCGAAATGCGTATCATAAGCATAGTCCTTGATCCGGGATTTAAGGAAGCGGTCGACCGCAAGCGTATAAATGAAATACTGGAGATAGTATGAGTTTGAAAGCATGGCTTGTTTAAGGTTTTGCGCGGCATAGGACTCCGGCGAGTCGCCGAGATGGTTTGACTTCCAGTCAACGATATAATATTTGCCGTTATGCATGAAAAGCAGATCAATAAATCCGTGCATATAGCCTTTTGAGGGCTGAAAATCGAGTCTCTCCAGACTCGATGGGATGCCGGTTTCCCGAAGGAGAACTTCGCCGTGTCTGAAAATGGAACGGAGCTTTTCGGGTGTAATGGTTTTCAATGGATAGAAGAACTCCATTTCCCTGCAGGTGTTTTCACGCGGAATCATGGAAAGGGTGAACCCCGGATCGAGGTTGACTTTCAGAAGGCTGGTGATACTCCGCAGCAGGGTGTCAGTCCAGTCAGGGGCAAAGCCGTAAAGCGATAGTTTCGTTTGTATGGCCGTGGAAAGCGCATCGCTCCGGTTTTGCGAAAAGTCAAGTTCCTGAAGAATGCTGTGAAGCAGGATGCCGGCCTCCGCGCCCCGGGGAAAGGTAAAGATATTCGCTTCCGCCTGATGCGGGGCTGATGCGAAGCCCCCGGCGGCAGGTTTTTCGGCGCTGTACAGTTCCTCCGCATCGTGCGTTTCCGTTGCGGCCCGTGTTGCGTGAATCAGTGCGGTGAAACTGGACAGGCGTTTTGGCGCGGGGATCACCGCACTGAATGTCCTGCACATCAGATCCCCGTGTCCTTCGTCCGGGGATGTATATCGGATCAGAGGCTTCTGTATATAATCGACAATTTCCACGCACCCGTTCGAACGTGCGGCGAGATTTTCCAGGTCTCGGAGCAGATCCCCGTCGCCCAGTTTTTTCATAGACGCGCCGAGGCTTGAAACCGGGTCTGCAGCATCGAGGTTGTCCGGTCTGTGGAACAGGTATGCCGGGGCGGAAGCCTCGGTTTTATTGATCCTGCCCCAGCCAAGGTAGCACTGAAATTTTGCCCGGCTCAGAGCCACATAGAGCAGCCTGATATTTTCCGCAAGGAGCTCTTTTTGGGCCTGTTTTTTATGCTTGTCATAGTCGGGGCCGCCGATTTCGTATATGCGTTTGTTGTCCTCGTTGTGAAAAATGAACTCGTCGGCTGAAACATGCGAATCGGCCCAGGTAAACGGGCAGAAGACAACCGGGTATTGCAGCCCCTTGGATTTATGAATGGTGACTACCTGCACCGCAGTATCGTCTTTTTCCAGCCGCAGCTCATGCTCTTCCAGCCGCGGGGAGTCAGGATTAAGCCGGGCGCCGAGCCAGTTTATAAGCTGGGGCATGCTCAAACGGTTTTCCACGCACTGCTGCTGCAGCAGGTCCTGCAGGTGAAGCACATTGGTAAGCCGGCGGTCGCCCTCGGGTAACGAGAGCAGCTTTGTACGAACCTGCCGCCGGGAGATCAGGGAGTTGAACGCGGCTATACAGCCGGACCGGTTCCAGAGTTCGTGGTACTGCCTGAATTCGTCATAAAAAACCTCGATACTGTTGTCCAGTTCAGCCGCGTTGTAAAGGGTATTCGCGTCCAGCCCGAACAGCGATGTGCAGAGCGCGCTTCGAATATAGCCGTGATTCTGCGGATAGGCGACCGCGCAGAGGACATGGTATATCTCGCAGGCGTCAATGGTATCGAAGATATTGCCTGCATTGTAGAGAACCGCCGGAATGCCGGCGGATGATAAAGCCTGCTTTATTTCCCGCGCCTGAAACCGCGTTCTGACCAGGACGGCGATATCGGACGGCTTGACATCGCCGCTTGCATTTCCTGCGGTTATTCTGCCGTACATGAGTATCCGGGCGATTTCACCGGCAACCGCATTACACAGAATACCGGATGCCGCTTCCTTTGAAACAGGCCCCACCTGCTGGTCGCTGTTTTTTTTGTGAGAATAACGGGCGCTGGAAAGATACCATAGACAGAGCGGTGCGGTTGGTCTGCCATCGATGCTCAGGCTGCACGAATATGCGTTTTTATCGGGTTTAATTGCCTCGAAATAGGGAATACTGTTAAAAACAAACGGGTCCGGTTTGCTTAAAAAAACGGTGTTCAGCGCCTGTATATATTGTATGGAGGAACGGTAATTCTTTTGCAGCGTAAACTGATTTTGTGCATCGGTGTCCTGTACCGCCGTAATAAAGGTGAAGATGTCCGCGCCCCTGAAACTGTAAATCGCCTGTTTAGGATCGCCGATAAGGAACAGGGGAGTCTCTCCGTCCGCGAACAGCGGTTTGAATATGGCATACTGAACCGGGTCGGTATCCTGGAATTCGTCGATGAGGGCGGCATGGTATTTTTTTCTGATCGAGCGGACAAGCTTCTTTTTATTTGCACCCTGCAGCGCACGATACAAGTTGGTAAGAAGGTCGTCAAACGTCGAGATGTTATGCAGCTGTTTCTTTATGAGAAGGGCGTTGATAACATAGTTGAAACAGGCATATTTTAACGCAACAAGATTCCTGTCCAAAAGAGTGCAGAGCCGGTTGGATCCTTCATACAGAGCATCGCAAAGCCTGAAAAAACAGTGATCCGGCGCTTGTTTACCTTTTTTAACCGCTGCCAGTATCTCCTGCAAGGTAAACTTATCGAAGTTTTTAAAAAGTTCCGGCGTATGGGCTCCATAAACGGCGAATGCGTCAAAGGCGTCGAAAAGCTGCTGCCCGCTCTTTTTTTTATACACTGTTCCGGAAAGTACGCCATCCTCATACAGTATCTTCCATATTTCTTCTTTAACCACGGGCCATGCTTCTGCAACAGCGCTGAACGCTTCGGCAAAAGATTGTTCGGCTGATGCGGTGTCTGCCGGAACTGTTTTCGGCGTCAGTTCGAGGTCGGGCTGCGCCAGGTGAAGATAAACAAGGTCGTACAATTTCTGCGGGGACCATCCGCGGTACCGGGCAAAATGGGTCAAAAAGGGGGAGGCGCTGTAAAAATTGATTCTCCAGAAGTCCTGCACGGTTTCAAGGATGATTGGCTGCTGATCCGTCATGAGTTCCGTGTCCAGCCGCATACTGCTCTCAAACGCGTTGTCCTTGAGTATCCGCTTGCAGAAACTGTGGATTGTGCAGACCGGCGCCTCGTCGAACCGGTAGAGCGCCTTGTAGAGGAGCGCTCTGGTGTATTCCGCTCCCTTCAGCGCGCCGCACCTGCCGACAATCACCCCGATTCCGGTATCTGCCCCCTCCCCGGATGCGGTATTCAGGGCTGCTTGTATGACGTCGCGTATCCTGGCGCGCAGCTCCTTGGTTGCAGCTTCGGTAAAGGTGACGACAAGTATCGAGTCAACGTCGAGCTCTTTTTCAAGCAGAAGGCGCAGAAACAGATGGGAGATAGCAAAGGTTTTGCCCGTACCCGCTCCCGCGGTTATGCAGTGGGTTCCGGAAAGAGGGCAGGCGGTAAGATCGAATTCGTTCATACTGCCCTCCGCTGTTCATGAAGAAAAAGAGGCTGAAATATATGCTGCGCGACGGAGTCAAAATCTCCGCAAAAAGGATCGGATCCACCGGGGAACAGGGCATAATACTCGTCGTCACGCTCGCCGCCGGTAAAGCGTGCGTCTCCATCCCAGAGGCTCTGCGCATTCGCCAGAGCCTGTTTAAGGGGTTTTGCCTGCACCAGGGCTTCAGCAAAGGCGCATGACGTTTCGGGGAAGAACCGCAGGGGCGTTGTTTGTCCCACCGTATACAGCGAAAGCAGCCCTTCAAGTATTGCAACCGGATTTTCCACCGGCCGATACTCCCTGGTTTCCAGTCCACCCTCCTTGTCCATACCGACCAGCAGGCTGGTGCGGGGCAGGGGTGCATTGCAAACGGCATTCAGGAACAGATGTGTAATCCAGATGCGGAGCCGGTCTTTTACTTTGATGCGCGCGGTCCGGAAATGCAGAAGATTATTTTTTGTCAGAATTTGCAGGCGGCCTCTGATGAGGAAGCCGGCACACGCAAGCTCTCCGTCATGAAAAGGTTTTGACGAACCCGGCAGGCCGGTTTTCAGCAGAGAGGACGCGAACCGGTCGATCGTGCCGCTGATATCCTCGAAAAAACTCGACCCGACCGCTCCATGCGGTAATACACCCGATGCCCTGATTGTTTCGAACGTGTCCGCCGCAGAATCCCCCGCGGCTTTTTTTTCGAGAAGCCTGCTGCTCAGCTGGTATTTTCCCAGCCCCTCGATGGTGAATGGCTCGATGTCGCTTATCATGGATTGTATCTCTGGCGGCCTGATGCCGAGGCGGTTTCTTAAAAAGTGTTTCACCGGGTGGGAAAAGTACCGGCACAGCTCGTCAATGCTGATGTTTTTCCATCGGTCGTCCGCAGGGAGAGGAAGCGGCTGTCGTATAAACGCGACGGGTTGCACGGTTGAAGCTTTGGCAGCCTCAAGGTTTTCACGGGAAAAGCTGAAGAGCTTTTGCGGTTTTTCCGTGACTTCAAAATAGTGTCTGCTGAATGCATTAAGCCGGTGATGCGTGGTTATATGGCCTGCCGCGGATTGCTTTTCCAGAGAACCGATGGTGAATGACAGCGAAATATAATCAATCAGCTCGCTCACCAGCACGGAAGGCGGAATGGCGCTGTTGTCGGTGATGGAAAGACCGGTATAGCTGATATACAGGGTGTTTCTTGCCGAGAGCAGGGATTCAAGGAAACAGAAACGGTCCTCTTTTCTAAGGGAACGGTCTCCCGGTTCAGGGTTTGTTGCAATCAGGTCGAATGAAACCGAGGAGTCGGTGCGGGGAAAGCTCCCGTCGTTCATACCCGCCAGGCATACAACTTTAAACGGCACGCTACGCATGGGGAGCATGGTGCAGAAGGTAATACCGCCGGTGATGTATCCTTTGCCGTAGGCTTTGATGGAAAGGGAGGCTTCCAGAAAATAGCGGATCACCGAAAACGGTATTTTCTTGTTGAAACCGGACCGCTCCTGCTGCTGCGTAAGCCCCGTTATACTCAAACGTAAAGCCTGAAAGGAATACTGTTCCTCCGTATGCGGGGTATAAAGACGCTCCAGCATAGAGAGCAGCAGGTCTGCCCATTCGCTTATGTTGCGTTCACCGCCGAGTTGCCTGTTACAATCAAAGAGATGTTCAAGGAACGAATAGAATTTGCCTGCGGTCAGCGCGTCACTCCCCTCGGCCGAACCGAAGGGAAGTATGCCGTCAAACAGCTTGTCGCCGTCCGGGGACACGGCGAAACCCAGAAGCAACCGTTTCAGGCCGGCCTCCCAGGTGTTTTCGACGGTCGGGAGCATGCCGTTTTTAGTCTTGTCCTGCCCGTCTATACCCCAGCGGATATTCGTTCCCTCGATCCATGACAATATAAGCGACAGATCCTCTTCGGTGATCGCGAATCTGTTTCGAACCGCCTCCGATTCCAGTATGGTGATAACGGCGGACGCCGAAAAGCGGTTTTTTCCCAGGTCACACACGGCAAAAAAGTCGTCGATAAGACTGCCGGTTTTTCTGCCTGCCATATCGGCAAGGGTATAGGGCAAGCGTGGCATCGACAATGTGCCTGCATCGAATACGGTCTGTATATAAGGCGCATACTCCTCTATCTGCGGGATCATCACGACGATATCGTCGGGTTTGAGCAGCTGGTCCTGCTCAAACAGGGAGAGCAGGGTGTCATGCAGCACTTCCATTTCCCGCAGCGGGGAGTGGCATGTGTGGATCTGAACGGTTCTATCCGTATCGTCAACAATATGAGGTGTTTGCGGCGTATGCATATTGAGCAGGTCGGACTGGAGGAGCGAAAGCATGGTTGAGCCTTCAGGTTCCGAAAAGCCGCTCTGTTCGTTGCTGTCCAGTGCATGCAGCATGCCGAGAAGCTCTTTTGCGGATGAACCGAGCGAAGAGAGCAGCCGGTTACCGGTTTCGTAGTGCAGCAGCGAGATATCGCGCCCCTTTTTGATTTCCGCAACGCTCTTGATCGCCATCGATTTCTGTGATATAACGTCGTCCCAGAAGTGCCTGCACGGATTCAGGGTGAAAAGGTTTACGTCGATATGCCGCGCAAGCGCATAGAGGATATCCAGATGGAACTGCGGCAGAAACGACACGCCGAATAGCGCAATACGGGGAGGCAGCACCGCAGTAATTGCGGGATTTTCCTGTAACGCACGTATCAACCTTCGTTTAAGCAGTCCCCGGTGCTCCTCAGTCACTGTTTCATGGATTTTACGCCACAACACCGACTGCCACTGTTCATCGGGATTTTTACTCTCCTGTCCGGTTTCCCAGGTTTTAATCATTTCAGGCCGGAACACCGTATATTGATCAAAAAGGTCAGCTATTTTGCTGGAGAGCTGGAACAGTTTAATCTGTGACGTGTCATCCTCGACATACTGCCTGAGCTGTCGGAACTCTTTTTTATCCAGAAAGTCTGGAAGCAGGTCCATGATTTTCCAGCCCAGGATCTCCGGGCTGAAAGCGGAGCGCTCGGGTATATCAGGGAGTACGGTCTTGAAAAAAAAGTGTACCAGAGCATTGGGGAATGGAAAGCCGGTATTGGCGCATACGCCGAGCCGTTCTGCAAGTCTGAACGCGACAAATCGCTCCAGGCCGCCGCTGGGAATTGCGATAAGCTCCTGCTGCATCGGCGCCAGAGGGTTTCTGGACAGGATATCAGCCAGCGTGTCGGCCAGATATTCCATCCGGTTGCTGGTGTAGAGGTTCAGACCTGCCATGGAAAATATCGCCGGTTAAAGTTCATACCATTCGCCCGCATGCATCGAATCGGGCGGCACGTAGTTTGATTGCAAAAAATAAAATTCCCGTATATCAAAATACTATACCTTTTAAGTCAATTTTTGGGTATAATAGTAAAAGAGCCGCTGCTTGTTAATATACTATCACACGCATGACAAACACACTCATGAATGTGTTTGCAGTACGTTTTCGCTTCTGATACTCATACAAAGCCGATATACCAGGAGGGTTCTGTACTATGAACACTCAACAAGGCTGTTTAATCACCGACGAGCAGTACCGTACGATACGCGAATATGAAGAGTCCGCACGGTTCGATTACGCCGCACTTGCCCGCAAATACGAAAATCCCTTCCGACACAATCCTGCCGATGCCAGTGATGCGTCAGCCGACGTTGTTATAGCCGGCGGCGGGCCTTCGGGGTTGATGTACAGCCTGTATCTTATTCAGCGGGGCTTCAGTGTTATAGTCATAGAACCTCAGGAGATCGGATACACCACACGCGACTGGAATATCTCCCTCGATGAGCTGATGCATCTTCGATGCATGCTCACCGAAGAGGAAATCATGGGATGTATCAGCGGACGTATTGTTTCGCAGGGAAACATACAATTCAAAAATCTTTTTACCTACCGGAGCACGAATGTTCTGGATATAATTGTAGATCCGGAAAAGTTTTTGAAGCTCCTGGGGAGTAAAATCGTCGCTTTTCAGAAACGGAATAAAGAGGAGGTTTTTTTTAAAACCAGATACGATAATTTCACGATTGGATCTGACCGGGTTTTTGTTTCAACGGCTGACGGCAGGAAGGTGGAAGCGAAACTGTTTTTGCACGGCATGGGTTCACAGGATGAAATCAGCTGGTTTGCCAATTACGGCAGTCCGGGAACATATTACCACGCGGTGGGCGTCAATGCGCGGATCGGCGATACTTTCAGACCGCACGGAGACCTGCTCGATACGATTGAAGATGCATCCTACGGCCCCCATACACAGCAGATTATCTGGCAGTTTTTCATGAGCGAGGCGCCGCATTCGGATTGCGCAACCATCTATATTTTCTCCATGGAGCGTGAACAGGCGAGCCTTGTTGCTCTTATGAAATATTTCGCGGATACTGTTTGCCGGTATCTTCAGGCGGATGTGATCAAGGTAAACAAGCTGCTATACGGGTATATACCCCTGCCTGATGACATGACCGGAATAAAGCGGAGCATTTTCCCGCGCGTTTACTCAATCGGCGAGTGCAGCATAAATTCCGTGGCAACCGGCTGCGGTTTCTGCATGTGCATCAAAAACCTGGATACCATAGGATCTCAACTGGTCAGGGCGCTGAAAAAGAGCGAACGTCACCAAAAAAGCCTCAGCGCATTCCGGCTTAATCAGATCATACCCGACATGCGCCAGCTCTGTTCAGTCTCTATCGAGCAGCTTTTCAAGGAAAATGTCATGCGCGCGGACAACGAATCGATTGACAAACCTAACCTGCATAATGCGCGTATGTTCAAACTGTTCAGCCTGATCGGCGACGAAAAGGGGCGCAACGACATGCTCAAGAGCATAATCAGGCCGTATCTTTTTATGGACGCTCTGGTTAAAGTGAGAACGGAAACCGATATAACAATGAGCGAATTCTTTGATATTCTGAAGTCCAACAACCGGAACCTGTCGCAACGACTGAGGTTAATCGCCGCCAATTACTGGAAACTTCTCCTCTGCGAAATAAAACAGGCTTTCAAGCACCTTGTCCTGGCGCTGCTGTCCGGCAGAGACCACATATCCAAAAGCCGCCTGCATGCAGGAAATGTCATGAAAGCCCACCCCCTGCGTTTTTACGCTGCGCATCGTTTCCTGAAAAAGAGGGCTCGGCATTATCGGGAGATCACGGCGGGGGAGTGATCTGCCAAAAAGATACTATCCCTGCAGTATCGTATCCGCGTTTGAATGGTATCTTCGATGTAACCCTGAATTACTATCCGTGTAAATCCGTTGCATCCGTTCGATCCGTGTTCTATTCTTTTTTTATTTTGGAATTCGGTGAGTTGCTTCGGGGATGCAGGCGCTGATAGTATATTAATCATATACTGTCAAACAGAACATGACCCTATCCTGAGCAGAGGTTTCGTATGGAAGAGAAGGCGGGCAGCAGGCGGGAAACCGTAAAAAAAATAATCAAGACGATCACCCACCCGGATCCTTTCAAAAAGCACATCAAAAAAGAGCTGGCTGTAAGCGAGGAGAAATATAAGACCGCGTTTGAATACACCGGCACCGGCATGATGATTCTTGAAGATGATATGACGATTTCTCTGGTAAACCAGAAAATCCTTGAACTGACCGGCTACAAGAAGGAAGAGATCGAGGGAAAACAGAAATGGACCTACCTGGTCTCGGAGAGTGACCTGAAACGGATGATGGGCTATCATACGACGCGGCGGGTAGAACCGGATGCTGCTCCCACGCAATATGAATTTCAATACAAGCACAAAAGCGGCGCTCTCCGTGACGCCCTGATTACCGTCAGCATGGTGCCCGGAACAAAAAAGTCACTTATATCCATGGTCGATATCGCCGAAAGAAAGGCAATGGAAAAGGAGCTTATCGAGTCGCAGCGGCGGTTTCGGGAGACCGCCGAGCTGCTGCCGGGTATTATCTGCGAGTTCGATATGGACCTGCGCTTCACGTATGTCAATAAAATCGGCCTTTCGGTGTTCGGGTACCAGCCGGATGATGTGGGCAGTGGATTTGTGCTGGCATCCCTCGTGCATGCGGATGACCGGGAGCGGGCGCTGGAGAATATCAAACGGATCATAGGCGGTGAACAGATCAGGCCGCAGGAGTACCGGCTTGTTCATAAGGACGGGACCGTGCGGGACTATTATGCGACCTCGTCGCGGATTATGAAAGACGGCGCCATCATGGGCATCCGGAGCTGTGTACTTGATTTAAGCGAACGAAAACGAATGGAGCGCCTGCTTGCCGAAAGCGAAGAACGCATGCGTGCCATGTTCGCCGCATCCCCCATCGGCATTGCCGTTTTTAACGACGGGGGAAAAGCCATCGATATAAACGCCTCATTTCGGGCCATGTTCGGGCTGGATGAGGCTGTTTCGTGCAACGATCTGGCTTTTTCGTTATTTGAGCATGTTGACGATATAAAAAACAGCAAATCCCGGCTGATTAAAACCGGGGGTATGAACTTTGAGTCGAAGAATGATTTCAGGTTCGTTAAAAACGGCGGCGTGTATGAAGTCGTGTATACCGGAAACCGCTGGCTGGACTGGTATGTAACGCCTATCGGGGCGCACGCTGATACCGCAGAGATGTTTCTTGTTCAGGTGCAGGATATCACCGAGAGAAAAAGAAGCGAGGAAAACAGGCTCACGGAAGCAAACCGGCTTGTTGAAGGCCTGCGCAAAGAGATTTTCCGCAATGCCCGGTTCCATAACATGGTCAGCAGAAGCCCCGACATGCAGAAGATTTTCGACATCCTGCCGGAGGTAGCCCAAACCCCGACAACCGTACTTATTACCGGTGAAAGCGGAACCGGCAAGGAGCTGATTGCCCGGTCCATACATGAGCTGAGCGAGAGAAAGCAAAAACCGTTTCTTGCGGTCAATTGCGGCGCGTTGCCCGAAAACCTCATGGAATCGGAACTGTTCGGGTATAAAGCCGGAGCCTTTACCGACGCAAAAAAGGACAAACCCGGCAAGTTCGCCCTTGCCGGGGGCGGAACTATTTTTCTTGATGAAATCGGCGACATATCGCCCGCCATGCAGGTAAAGCTTTTGCGGGTTTTGCAGGAAAAGACCTTCGAGCCCCTTGGCGCCACGAACACCGTGTCCGCTGACGTGCGGATCATTACCGCAACCAATAAAAACCTGCCGGAGATGGTGAAAACCGGCCAGTTCCGCGAGGATTTTTATTATCGCATAAAAGTGCTGAATATCTCCCTGCCTCCGTTACGAAGCAGGAAAGGCGATATCCCGCTTCTCTGCGAACATTTTATCAGCCTTTTTAACGCCCGGTATAAAAAGAACATCAAAGAACTGTCTGGCCAGGCTCTTGACCTGCTCCTCGCACACGATTATCCGGGCAATATCAGAGAGCTTGAGAATATTCTCGAACATGCGTTCATATTCTGTAAGAGCGATACCATCGAACCGATGCATCTGCCGCCGGAAATTACCAGCGCACTAACCCCATGCCGGGACTCCGACAATCAATTCGCCGGAATACAGAATTTTAAAGACCTGGAAAGAGTGTATCTTATGAATGTGCTGAAAGAGGTGGGAGGCAGCAGGCTAAAAGCTGCGGCAAAACTGGGGATTCATAAAGCGACGCTTTTTAGGAAGATTAAGAGTTTGGGGATTCAGGATGTATAATAAGAGGGGGTTTTGGAATGGAGATTTGCGGGGTGATCTATAAAGTTTTATTTTTGTCACTGTCCCCGGTTACCGCGGTTATGTTTATCTCACTCCAAACTATAATTGTAACGCAAACCGGAAAGAACAGTCTCAAAGGTGCTGTTTATGTCCAGCACGCTTGTATTAAATGGTTCTTCGGCGACTTGTTCCAGAAACATTTTCATATCCGTTACTACAGAAACAGGCAGTATTACTTTCTGCTCCGGAGGCAACAGTTGCGACAGTCTGAACACATCTTTTTTATGCTTTATAATATCCTCTTTTTTGATTTTCTTTCCATCTTTTTTCAAGCGCGTAAGGTTCAACCATGCGTGGGCTTTTAAAGGTATCAAAAATTCAGCTGGCACCACGGGAAGCCCGTTTACTTCGACTTTTTCCTTGAAGATTAAATCATAGTATTCATCATTCATGAGAATTGCCGACAAATCGGAAGCAGCTTCCGGAGCCGGTATTGGAGTGATATGCTGCTCCAGTTTCAGGTTAATCAATTCAGGTTTCCGGGAAAACAGTTCAATCATTGCCGGGAATGTTACATCCGCGGGTTTCACGAACCGGTAATATACCTTTTTGCCGGTGCTCTGCTGTATCTGCCCGTATTTCCCTTTTTGTATAAATTCTTTGAATGCTGAAAAAAAGCCTTCGTCCAACACCTCTATATGCAAAACCATATCGATATCTTTGGTGCCCCGGAACTGAGAGTCGCTATTTTCCATGACCAGTGTACAGGCCGTGCCGCCAATAAGAACGAATGAGTCTTTAAACAGACTGAAATGATTTTTAAATACTTCAATTCCCTTTATCAAAAAAGGCCTCCACCATTGTTTGTGCCTCAGCAACGACGCGCTCATCGGTGTTGTCTTTCAGGCTTAAGTATAACGATAACGAGTCAACAATATTATTTTGTCCCAAAATATCCGGAGAATACCGCCATATTTCAAGGCAAACAGACCCCGGCTCCGGATAGGGAATAATTTCAAGGTCATTCTGAAATTCTATCGCCTTAAATTGTTCGACGCTTAAGGCATACACTGTTTGTTCCGGTTCAACAATCATGCTTAGCTCGGCAAGCGCGGTTAATCCTGCTTTATAATAATTCATAGCTCTTTTTCCGGGAATCAGAAAGATACTTTTTTTAACAGGGCTGCGGAAAAAAGGCAAAGCCTTTTCCCAGAGGTTTTCCCCCTTTTCTGTAAATAAAAGTATTCGCTCACGTCCCCGGTGTTCTACCGCACCCAACTCAGACGCTTCTATTTCATCAAAAGCCCGCGTTAGCGTCATGGCCGAATAATGCAGATCATGCACAAGCCGTGCTGCTGCCATAGGCCCATAGCGGTTGCGAATAATCGCGTGTAAAACTACAACCTGTGCAGATGGGCTGAATAGTTCCTTTTTCTGAAGGGGCTGCCGGAAATATTCTCTGAGCGCCATACCCGAAGCAGGTAAATAAAGCTGGTTGCCCGGAATAATAAAAGGGATCTTGTACTCAAGAAGCCGATTGCGGTTGTGCGGGGAAATGAGCGGACAAACAAGAACAACTTCACCGGAATATTTTTCCCTGACTAAAGCAACCTGTTTCCGGATTGATGCAGGAGTATTTTCTTTTTCGCTTTTACCCAACAAAAAAAGATGCGGCATTTCCAGCAAATCGGCACAATAAAAATCGTAATTGTCGAATATAAATCTTGGCAGAGCGGTTGCCTTGGGCCACTTTTCAAGCTTTAAGCCGACACCAAGGAGCTTAAAAATATAGTTTACCAGGTCTTCTTGTAATAGCTTCATAATTATAAATATAACATAATTTATGCATATTATCAATAGTTATGTTAATATAATTTTAAAGTGTTATTATAAGACCAAAGCCATACAATTTCTTTTTCTATAATTTCCCCCACAAGAGGGACTTCGCGGCTTTGCCGGATCAGGCACAACTTAAGAAATGCAGAGGGGAAAAGAGGGTTGGAGGGGATTTTTGGCACAACGGACGAAATAGAATGCAAGATGGGATTTTGGGGTGGAGAATTGCGGGGGGATGGGAATTGTGTTTTTGTTACTGTCCCCGGCTACACGGTATCATGGAGCCAATCATTTTTTAGGGCGGTAGTCGTGCGGATCAAGACACGCGTCATAGGAGGTCCGGTCTATGCGTATCCAATCTGTGCCGTTCACACCACGCTTATTGATGGATGTCGGACTGAATGGGAAGACGCTGACGATTTTGATCCAGCGGCCATGTTCTCTTGCAATGGTGCGGACCTCATCCGCGACTTCGGAGAGGTCCTGGTCCTGGCTGAAGACAATCACCACCTCGCACTCATTGAGCCTGATTGCCCGGACGATATCCAGCGCGATACGAATATCAACGCCCTTTTCCTGGCCGACAAGAAAGGTATGTGTTGTTCCATCGGGGAGCGGTACAGTCTGGTTTCTGTACCTCAAAGGTCGAGAAAATACTTTTATCCCCTGTTTTCCCATTACCGCAAGTTTTACCGTCCAGAAATGATTCCAAAAAGCATTGTCAGTCACATCGGGGATACCGGTATAAAAATGAATGGCTTCCAGCAACCATCCTTTTTCCTGACAGATTTTCGTCACCAGCGCTTTGACGTCGTAATTTGGGTAAGAATAACCGAACGCTTCTTTAGCTGCATGGAAGAGGTTTTGACCGTCTATATAAGCACGGATACGTTTTATAGGAGGTTCGATGATCATAAAAACCCCCTATAAAAAAAGTAACCCCATCCGAGGCCTTGCAGCAAGTCGGATGGGGAGCAAATATCATTCATAATATATCTCATTTATAATGGTTTTGCAATAAAAATCTTTCCAAATTACTTTGTCGTTCAAAATAGGTTATTTCGGTAATTTTGTCATTACTTTTCACCCGGATTATTCATGATTTAAAGGATGACCAGGATTTAAACAATTTATAACCATTGTAACGAAAATGTACATAAAATGCTTTCATAAGAAAAGCAGAGGGGAAAATGAGGTTTGTACAATAGAATTTTCAGAACAACGGACGCAATAGAACATAAGAGGGAATTTTGGGATGGGGATTTGCGGGGGGATTATAAGGTTGATTTTTATCATTATCCCCGGTTATTCTCTTGGAACTGGATCATCAGTACCAACTCGAAAACGCTTACTGAATTCATCCAAGCCCAACACACCATTCAAGCCCACTTTATTTGGCCACACTCGTTTATGCGTGCTAGTGGGCCAAACCTGTATAGTAATATCATCCCAAGGCCAAGGCCCTTTTTTAAAATCGGGTGTTAATATAGTACTTAAAGGCACCGCAGGTGGTAAGTGACTACTTGCAACCTGCAGAGCTAATGATCCAAAAGCCATTGTCGTTGCGTAAGTGTGACACTCTCCAATTCCACTTGAAAGAGGCCCACGCAAATCCCGTCCTAAAGTGTAAGGGCCTAGGCAGTTTACACACTTTGATATCCAGGCTGAAGTCCAAGGCGGTATAACGTTACCAATGCGTAACTGATGGCGCTCTTCGTCTTTATAGAATCGTGGACGCTCTGGATAGAGATTCTCAAACACCATTGCGTTTTTAACAGCCCAAAGCGATAGAACAAACTGATCATCAGAAGAAATAAGCTTTAATGAATTCTCGATTAAACCTAATACGATAGGTTTGACACGATTCTCAAGTCTGCTCATCCAGCCATTGTTGCAAGTCTTACATACACACCTGATTTTTAAATTAGGTTCATTAAACAGCCATGCACCAAGTGATATTCCGCCTCGTTCGGCATCAATATAGCCTTTAGATGGTAGGCTTCTCATGAACCAAAGAGGCCATGCATCCTCCTTAGTAGATGCTTGATTTTGACAAAAGATGCATTTTCGCAAAATTATCTCCGCGAATTTTGGCTATGGTTTCAGCATTATTTCAAATTTTATTTTCCTTTATCGGCGCTCTCCACAATTTTAATCTCCTCTTCGGTTAACCCGTACAATTCATAAACAAGCTCGTCGATTCGACGTGGCCGATCTCACAAAATTTGACCAAACAATCTCAAAGAAAATGACCAATTAATCTCAAGTAATAAATAATCTTCTTGCTTCTAAAAGTAACTTTTTATAATAATCTAATCCGTTTTTAGAAATTTCAACAGGATCGTTATTATTTAAATTTACACCAAGATGTTTAGATGGGGCATCATATTTCACGCCACTGTCAACAACCGGCAGTAATTTTCTACTGGGTTCAATAAAAAAAAATTGAATTTCTTCACCAACAGGGATATAAGAATTGCCCCTGCTGTCCTTTATCAAAGGCTTTCCATAAAAACGACTTTTTATTGAAAATTCAATTTTGACATCACCTTTGAAATCAGATAAAGAAGGCTGAAGGGTGTGTTCGTCAGCGTTTCTTGCATGAAAAAGATAATTTAATAATTCATCATTTTTTCTTTCTTTTTCATGGTTTTGATACCATTGAATAAAACCTTTTAATTTTTTGCCTGATTGATAAAGTTTGTTGCGGAACCTTTGAATGCGATTAAGAAAATATTCCCATGCCTCTTCATATTTTTCAAAAAAATCAACACCACCGAATTTTATTAAATTAGAAAGGGCTGACTCGGCCTTTATAATTTCAGATTCTGCTTTTTTAAAATTATTATTTTCCATTACATATTGTAATATTTATTATTTAAAAATATTTTAATTTAACTTGTCGATTGAAAAATGTATTTAATTACTCTTTTAACTTCTTAGATGTTACAACATTTTTCCAATCTCCATTTCTAATCTTACGTTCTATTTGACGAACGACCTGTCCAAATGAATCGCCAATATCTCCTGTGAACTTGTGTAATCCTTTTTCACAAGTCTCACAGTAACATGTGGTGGTTTCAGGGCAATAACCCGATTTAAAGATAAGTCTAGTATCGCAGGAAGGACAAAAAGCTGAAAGTTTTCCATCAATCTTTCCATTAATATAACCACGACCATTTTATTCCAAATAACATATCATCGGTATATTCACTAAATTGTATTATGTTATTTTTTTTATTTGGATAAACAACGACTACAATGGAAGTAATAAGAATAAAAGCCAATATACATAAGATATAAAATAACCAGAATGGTAAAGAAATTTCAGAAACAAGATGTGAACCAATATATAAAAAGAAAATCCAAAAAGTTTTTATAAATGTAGCAGCAATTCTTCTGAATAGAGGAACGAAAGCTATAATTGCCGTTGCTATAAGTGTTGCTATTACTGCATTTCTAATTGATATAATGTCTTTTTTTTTAAACACAATTTAAAAATCTCATTGGCTATATATAATTTTTATATGAATCAATTAATTCGAAATAAATTACCTTAATTTTATTATTGGTTTCTTCAAATATTTCTTCTTCCATCATTAAATATACTCTCGACATTTGAATTAGAGTGTTAATAATAACATATAAACCAATCATTTTGTCAATGTCTATTAAAAATTCGCTATTGCCGATAATAATTCTTTTCGATTTATCCAACTTAATAAGACAATTGGGTGGATTTTCTCTTATTGGGTAACCATCACAATGTTTTACACAATTACAAATCCAGTTAACTTTATATAAAAACTTCGATTCAAGGGGTGATAATAAATCAAAACCTATTTTCTTTTTAATTTCCTTAAATACATCATTCAAGGTGTCTTCACTATCCAGCATTTTAACACCCTTTTTAATTCTATTTATAAATGCTTCATATTTATGGAACAATCCCACATACCCAAATCTAATAGTTTCATATAAGTCTTCCTCAAAATCCAAATTAAGTTTATTAATGGCATCTTTATACTTTGAAGTCTTAATATTTTCTAAACTTTTATTAAACTCCAATTCCGTAGCTGGGAGAAAATGCACTTGATATAAGGTTTTAAATGCATGTAACTCTAAATAACTTTTTAAAAAATCAACTACTATTTTTTTGGCATTTTCATCTTCTAAAACTAATTTAATATTTTTTGTTTGAGCCAATGCACCAGAAATATTATCTATCAATTTGTCGTAAATATTTTCCATATGCTTTTTATCTTTCCCTATTGACACCGGCCCTGGTTATACTCTTTTAAAAAAAAATTATGCGAGATTCTGTGTAATGAACCCTTCAATAAAACCAATCAAGCTTTGTACTTCTGGAACATCAATTTTCTTCCAATCTGCATGCATTGCCTTATTTCTGAATTTGGCATAAGCAGCCGCAACAGCACCTTGTGTGCCACTAATTAGACCTTTCGATTTTAAAAGGTTGATGACATCTACCATGCTCTTACCTTGTGTATCAATGCCATTTTGTTCAGCATGCTTCTTTAATGAATCTTCAAGTGCTGCTGAAGCTAGAACCGCTGCTACATCCTTTTGGTTTTCCTCTAAAGCTTGTCGAGCCATTGCTATAAAATCAGAAAAAACTT
>Ga0105099_10000874_pt1 | contig 20018 bp, 17 predicted proteins | sample PPLLak3cmMay2015_2_FD_79138 | JGI IMG/M metagenome (GOLD analysis project Ga0105099, IMG submission 79138) | Freshwater sediment microbial communities from Prairie Pothole Lake near Jamestown, North Dakota, USA - PPLs Lake P8 Core (1) Depth... | ecosystem: Environmental > Aquatic > Freshwater >... | reverse complement strand
GCATACACATCCCCTTATTTCATGAGAAATAAAATAACTAATATATTTCATATGCCGAGAATACCTGTCCCGCCGGGAATCGGCATATTTTTTCAGCAGTCGAATGAAAAATTGAACGTGATTCTTTCTTATCTGGACGGAATGTTAAGTAAAGAAGAAGAGGAGTTTATCTTAAGATCGCTTAAATCCAGTCTGGGTGTGGAATAAATGATGAATCTGTCATGTGATGTTTTAGTCGCCGGAGGCGGTGTTGCCGGCATAGCATCGGCAGTGAGTGCTGCGCGCAAAGGGGCGCATACGGTACTTGTTGAAAAAAACTGTTTCCCCGGCGGAACAGCCGTAAATTGCATGCACCGTTATATCTGCGGATTGTATTCTTCATGCCCTGCCCTTCCGTGCGGCACCCTGAACGGAGGAATCGCCGATGAAATATGCGAGGAAATCGTAAAACTCGCACCCGGAACAAAACCTGTCAGGATGGGCAAAGTCCATCTTTTCCCTTTTGTGACCGGAGATTTTACAAATGTATTAAGGGCTTTGTGTGAAAAGCAGGAAGGCCTTGAATTTTTTTATGAGACGAGAATTGATTCGGTAAAATCGGAGCGCGGAAACATCCGGCGCGCTTTTGCAAAAGGGCCGAACGGTGAGCTGCAAATATCCCCGCGGGCTGTAATTGACTGCAGCGGAGACGGGGCAATAATTCGTATGTCCGGAGCGTCGTACTATCTTTCTCCTCCGGAAGAACGCCAGCTTGCAGGCTTCTGTTTCAAAATAGAAGGGATTAAAGACCCCGGTGATATGGCCCCGGTGAGTGTTCCTTATTATATATCCCAGGCCGCGATAGAAAAAAAGATACCCTGTTATCTGAAATATACAAAATTTTATCATGGGAATACAGAAGGTGAAGGATATTGTCTTATGAGCCTTCTTCCCGGAGAGAACACCGAAAAAACGGATGAAGCCCGAAAAAATGCGGTAAAGATTCACGATATCCTGAAAAGGACAATTTCCTCTTTCAGAAATTCGGAGATTTCCGGCATGTCGTCAGTAATTGCCGAACGCGATGGTCTCCGGATGAAAGGGGAATATACTCTTACCGAAGAAGATGTTCTTTCGGGACGAAAATTTCATGACGGAGTTATAAAAAGCGCCTGGCCTGTAGAGCTGTGGGACATAAAAAAAGGGCCGATATACAGGTACCTGGAACCGGGGACATGTTACGAAATACCTTTGCGATGCTTAAAATCAAATTCCATCAGGAATCTCTACTGTGCCGGACGATGTATTTCAGCTTCCCGCAGGGCGCTTGGATCAACAAGAGTTATGGGCACATGCATATCGACAGGAGAACAGGCCGGGCTTGCGGCAGTAAAAGAATTGAGAGTCCCTTAATAATTCGTAAATTGACAGGATGCCCGATTGCGGTATGGCGTTAGGCAAATTTAAAATAAAGATTATATAAACAGCTAATTTGGAACGGCAAAATAAAAAGCTCCATATGCAAGGCGTGCGAATTCTAAGGAATGGAGGCGTACATATTGGTACGCCGCAATGACGAAGAATGAAGCACAACCCAGCAGAGGGCCTTTTTAAGAAGCCGTCATGGATTATTTATGAAAATATTGCTGATTAAACCACACACCGAACTTCTTGTGGCTAAGCGGCTTCAGGAGGGTTTTCTTCATCTTGAGCCCCTTGAGCTTGAAATCGTTGCCGGGGGAATAACCGGCGGAGATGATATTATAATTCTTGACCTAAGCGTTGAACATGATCCGATTAAGGCTTTCCGAAATACCTTGTCGGAATATTCTCCCGATATGGCCGGTTTTTCGGGATACAGCACGAATATCGACGCTGTAAAAAATCTGGCAGGGATGGTTAAGAATTTCAATCCGGAGATAATTACTCTTGTCGGAGGAGTTCATGCCACACTTCTCCCCAAAGATTATGCAGCTGAGCAGATAGATATCGTTGTGAGGGGTGAAGGCGGAACCGTAATGAGGGAAATCGTTCGCAGGTTCAAAAACGGTGAATCCATGCATTATGAAGACCGCGCCCTTTCCACACGGGATCCGCTGTTTAACGTAAAGGCCGAACTTCCACCGCCGGTATATCCGTCAGCTGACGAAATACCTCTCCCAAGAAGAGATCTTGTTGACAGATCGAAATACTTTTGCGTCTGGACTTCAAGCCCCAATCGAAGGATTGAAACAATTTTCCCGAGAATCGCGAGTATGCGCACTTCAATCGGATGTGCTTTTTCCTGCTCTTTCTGTGTGATACCGCACCTTATGCACGGAAGATACCTTCAAAGACGCCCGGAAGATGTTGTTGACGAGATAGAACGCATTCATGAAGAGCACATATATTTTGTAGATGATGAGATGTTTTTGAACCCTGCAAGAATTACCAGGATCGCAGAGATTCTTATCGAGCGCGGAATTAAAAAGAAATACATAAGCTGGGCGAGAAGCGACACCATTGTTAAATACCCTGAGGTCTTTAACATATGGAAAAAAGCCGGCCTTGATCTGGTCTATGTCGGACTTGAGTCCATGGACAAATCGCGCCTTGATGAATATTCAAAGAGAACAAACGTTGAAACAAACAGGAAGGCCGTTGAACTTTTAAGAAATTGGGGAATAACCCTTCATGCCGCCTTCATTGTTCATCCTGATTTTACTGTTGAGGATTTCAGGCGGCTTGAAAAAGAGGTTGAAAATGTATGCCCGGCAGAAGTAACATTTACCGTTCTTTCCCCCTCTCCCGGAACAAAATTCTGGTACGACAATAAACACAGGTTCATTTGCGATCCTTACCGCTTCTATGACTGCATGCACTCTGTGCTGCCAACCCGGCTTCCTTTAAAACGCTTTTACCAGCATTTCGGAAGACTAAACAGCCTCGCATTGCGCGCAAACCCATTGCGGGTCAATAAGATCAAAGTCCCGTTTAAGGATCTGGTAAAGGCGGTGTACAGTGGAACAAAATATATTTTCTCGCTCTACAACATCTACAAGGATTACCTGCCGGAGAAAAACGAGTGAACATTTTTGAAACCATAAAAAATGAGACCCGCTTATACGGAGATAAACCTGCGGTTATCGACGGCAATCAGAGCATATCCTATCGCGAACTGCTCGATGCCTCCGAAAACATGGCTTTCCGGCTGAAAAACCAGGGGATTAAACCGGCCGACAGGATCGCCCTGCTCTGCAACGACTCCATTGACTACATCATTATTACTCTTGCAATACTTGCGGCAAAAGCTGCTGTTGTTCCGGTTTCACCTTCTCTTTCATGGGACGAGACGGATTCTGTTTTAAACAGGATTGATATCAATTACCTTATTTATGACAAGCCATCTTATCCCGGAACAGATTCAGCGCAGTTTTTTTCAGGATTTAACGATGGCGGGGAATTTTTCCTGCTCTCCAGAAAAGCAAAAGATCTTCTTCCTGAAGAATATTATGCCATGAATCCGGCATTCATAAGATTCTCTTCAGGCACGACCGGCGGAAGCAAAGGCGTTCTCCTGTCTCACGAATCGATAATTGAAAGAACGGACGCCGCAGACAGGGCGCTTCTAATGACTCCTGATGATGTCGTCATATGGGTGCTTTCCATGAGCTATCACTTCGTTGTAACCATTCTCCTGTTCTTAAGAAGGGCTTCAACAATTGTTATTTGCGGAAATGCTTTTCCCGAATCTTTTATTGAAAACATAAAAATCAGGAAAGGGACTTTTACTTACGCATCTCCTTTTCACTATCATATGCTTTCCAATTCGGCGGGTATTCCGTCGGATCTTTTCTCCGGTATCCGCCTTGCGGTTTCCACGGCGATGAAATTGCCTCAGTTAACAGCCGGTGAATTTTCCGATAAGTTCGGACTTGAGCTTTCCGAAGCTTACGGAATAATTGAAGTCGGGCTTCCATTCATAAATCTTTCCGGAAATCCGGCAAAAAGAGGCTCGGCCGGCATTGTACTACCCGATTATTCCATAAAGATAGAAAACATGGACAGAGAAGGGGTGGGCGAGCTTTTTATAAAGGGCAAAGGGTTGATTGACGCCTATTGTTCTCCATGGAACAGCAGAAAGAGCCTTTTATCCGACGGATGGTTCAACACGGGAGATCTCGGGAGGATTGATGGCGACGGATTCCTGTACATTTTCGGCAGAGATAAAAATGTAATCAATTTTGCAGGAATGAAAATATTCCCCGAAGATGTTGAATCTGTTTTAAACAGGCACCCCTTTGTCAAAGAATCCTTAGTTTACGGTATCCCTCATCCGAGATACGGCGAACTGCCATGCGCCAAGGTTGTTCTTAAAGAGGAAACGGCGCCTGGTTTTGACACGGATGAAATCCGCAGGTTCTGCTATCCTCTTCTTGCATCATACAAGGTTCCGAAGGAAATCACTCCTGTAACGACACTTGAAAAAACGGCAAGCGGAAAAATTAGGAGATGGCAGGCAGATAAATAATCATGCAAAATGAAAGATTACCTTCCGAATGCGATGTCATAGTCATAGGATCCGGGATAGCCGGCCTGACGGCCACGGCTCTTCTGGCAAAATCGGGACTCAGCGTTGTGCTGCTGGAGAAGCAATCGAGACCAGGCGGCTATTTCATGGGGTTTAAAAGAAAAGGCTTTGTCTTTGACAGCTCCATTCAATGGTTAAACGGGTGCAATGCAACCGGATTTGTCGGCAGGATATTTGAATACATAGGTTCTGATTACCCGAAATGCATCATGTCTGATCGTATCCGCAGATACAAGGGTGAATCATTCGACTATCTTCTTACCAGTGACCCTTATGAACTCCGCGACCGGCTGATATACGATTTTCCAGCCGAGACTGAAGGTATAAAGAGGTTTTTTGAGGACTGCAAAAAAATTGGCGTCCACTTCGGCAAATTAAACGGATGCCTGCGCGCAAACCAAACCATGCCTGAAATTGAAAGGATGATCTTTGGAATTAAAATGCTCGCCTGGGCTGTTCCCGTGTGGAAATATTTGCGGATTTCAGCTGAAAAAGGGTTGGACAGATACTTTAAAAACAATGAGATAAAAAAAATATTCTGCAGCGAAGAGAAGTTCATGTCCATAATCATGCCTATCGGGTGGGTTTTCGTCAACGATCTGCTCTTTCCTCCGGAAGGCGGGGCGGAGGTTTTTGTAAAATGGCTATGCGGTAAAATTTATAATTCATCATCGCGGATATTTTTAAACAGCAGCGTTAAAAATGTGCTGCTTAAAAATAAAACAGCCGCCGGAGTATCTCTTTCAGACGGCCGTTTTATTAATTCCCGATACATTATCGCCGCGTGTGACGTGGAAAATCTCTATGAGCGGATGCTTCCCGAAGGCGCAGTGCATAGCAAAATGATACGCCGTTTGCGGGAAGCCGATCTTTATTGTTCAAGCGTGACCATATTTATCGGCCTTGATTGTGATGCGTCAGCCCTCGGATTGTACGGAGAGTTATTATACCTGACGGCTGATAACATTCCGAGAAAAGATCATGCTGGAGGAGATCCTTATAAAAATTCTCTTGTTATCCAGTCTCCTTCAGCAAGAGACAAGACGCTTGCCCCCGAAGGAAAATCAACAATGACCATCCATTGTTCGGCCCGTATCGATTATGGAGATTTCTGGAAGACGGATAAAAACATGGAACGCGGGAAAGCATACGGGGAATTCAAGCGAAAATATGCGGATATCCTGATTGAAAGAGTTGAAAAGTCTTTCGGAATAAACATTAAAAAGCATATTGAAGTGATTGAAATTGCGACTCCGGTCACATACTGGCGATATACGGGAAACCGCAACGGAAGCGCTATGGGTGCAAGTCCGACGGATAAAAATATCAGAAACCGTCTCGCTCATTACAAAACACCGGTTAAGAATTTATTTCTGGGAGGACACTGGGCCGAATACGGAGGCGGTATGCCGATGGCAGTGAAAGCGGCTTCAAATGCAAGCCTTATGATTCTGGAAAAAACAAACAAGGAAGAATATGAAAAACTCCGCAATATCATGGATTTCAAATAAAACACCCTATCCCCGGGCGCCGAAACGGGCGCCGGACATCCGCTACGACCGGCCCAGAACTTGCTTCAGCTTTGCGCTTAAGATTTCCATGGAGAAGGGTTTCTGAAGGAAATGAACATCCTCGTCGAGAATGCCGCGAAGGGCGATAACATTGGCTGTATAGCCGGACATGAAAAGGCATTTGATATCAGGACGAATTGGGCTCAGCTGTTTTTGAAGATCACGGCCGTTCATTTCAGGCATCACCACGTCAGTCAGCACAAGATGGATTTCACCTGTGAATTCCTCTGCCAGTTGAATTGCCTCTTTCGGACTTCCGGCGGCCAGTACGGTATAACCAAGTTCTTCAAGTATGATTTTAATCATTTTTAAAAGCGACTTATCATCCTCGACCAGCAGCAATGTCTCCGTACCTGACACTGACCCGGCATGCACACGAGGCGCTTCTATCACCGACTCCTTTTCTGTGTACCGGGGCAGGTAGATCTTGAATGTTGCGCCCTTTCCCGGCTCGCTGTAAACATTGATGAAGCCGTTGTTCTGTTTCACTATACCGTACACAGTTGCGAGACCCAGACCGGTGCCTTTTCCATACATCTTTGTGGAGAAAAACGGCTCAAAGATCTGATCCTGAATCTCCTTAAGCATCCCGCAGCCATTGTCACTGACGGCAAGAAGGACATATTGCCCGGGAATAAATTCGGCATTTCGAGCGCAATAAGCACCGTCAAATTCCGCATTGCCGGTTTCGATAGTCATTTTGCCGACGCCGGAGATTGCGTCACGGGCGTTGACAGATAGATTGGCCATAATCTGGTCGACCTGAACAGGGTCCATCTTCACAGGCCACAGGTCCCGGGCCGGTTTCCAGCAGAGATCGATATCTTCGCCTATCAGCCTTCGAAGCATGTTGAGCATGCTCTCTATGATTTCATTAATATTCATCACCGCCGGAGAGATGGTCTGCTTCCTGGCAAAAGCCAGAAGCTGCCGGACCAGATCAGAAGAGCGCTTGCCGGCCGATATGATCTCCTGTATATCAGAATGGAGAGGGCCGGATGGATCTATCTTCAACAGCGCCAACTGAGAATAACCGAGGATGATGTTCAGCATGTTGTTGAAATCATGCGCCACGCCTCCGGCAAGCTGCCCTATGGCTTCCAGTTTTTGCGACTGCTTGTATTGCTCCTCCAGCGCAGCCTTTTCCGCCTCAGCCTTCTTGATCTCGGTGATGTCCCGTGTAACGGAAATGATATGCGGTACTCCTTTAAGAGAAACGATTCTGGCCGATATTAGACCTGTACCGACACTACCGTCTTTTCTCCTGAGCCTGGCTTCAAGGTTTTCGTAAAAGCCTTTCTCCCGCAGCCCCTGTACCAGCTTCTGCCTGTCGGCAGGGTCATGCCACAGATTGATTTCAAGGGAAGTCTTGCCGATAACCTCTTCACGTGAAAAACCGGCCAATTGTGTGAATCCTCTATTTATGTCAACATAGAGACCGTCTTCGAGACGGCTGATATTAATCGCATCCGGACTGGTATCAAATGTCAGGCGGTATTTTTCTTCGCTATCCCTAAGCGCTGAATCAGCTTTTTTAAGCCCGGTGATGTCATGAGCCGTGCCGCTGGTGCCGATTATCCTGCCGGTTTCAGAAATCAAAAATTTGGCGTTGAAAATAAGATTTATTTCATTGCCGGATTTACCGATATGAATGGTTTCATAATTTTTAACCGAGCCGCCCTGCATCAGCCTCACAAATTCTTCAAGATCCCTTGATGCTGTTTCGGGGCTTTGAAAATCGGAGAATTTTCTGCCTATCATCTCTTCGACTGTGTATCCTAACACACTCTCCCAGGCCGGGTTTAGATAGGTATATCTCCCCTCGGCGTCGCATTGCCAGACCGGGTCCTGGGATGTCTCTACCATGTCGTGATAGAGCGCCTCGGATTTTTTCAGTGCGTCCCGTGCTGGCCTGTATTCAGCCCCGGATTGTTCTATCTCCCGGATTTTTCTTTTTAAGGCGGATATTTCTTCGATCAGTTCCTTGTTTGTCACGGACTTGTCATTCATTTAAGGAATTCCTGTTATGACAATTGTTGCCGGCTGAAAGGAAATCGGGATTATATTTATACAAAATTCAACTTCTGTATAAATTAATCTAAACCCGCTATTGTGTCAATTGGAATATGAAGGGAAACTGTGGGGAGATGGTTAAAAAACATTGAACGTTCAGTTGCTTATATGGAAACGGTATCCGCTCTGTACCGATGCAAAAAGCATTCGAATTATATTCTGTCCCGAACTACATGAAACATCATGGTGGAAGCTGTCACCCGGCTCCTGCCGGTATGAATAAATACATAAGCAAAGATTGCCTGAAGGAAAACGATCACAAAAGCGTTCCACAGAGAATTTAATCCGGCTCTTATGTCCGCCTCGGGCAGGGATATGGATGGAAAAACGCAGCAGAAAATAATTGCCAGCCCAACCGATAACACAGACAAAACCTGATATACTGAAATCTTACCGTCTCCTCTGTAATCGGCCCGAAGCATCTCTGATAATAATCGCCAGAGTTGCGTTACAATTATTGTCTGCAGAAAGGCTGTCCTGTGAAGACCTTCAAGAAACAGATAGACGCCCACAAGTCCTGAAGCGCAAAAAATTATGCTTGTTACAGCCTGGACAGGGAAAACTTTCCTGCCCTCCAGGCCATGCGAATATGATATTTTCTTGGTTTGACCGGAAAAAACAAAGCAGGCGTTATTCATGAACCGCTGCATCCATTGCGGACATTCTGAAAGAGGCTTCCCGTAACAACATCCGAAGCTGATACAGGCCAGTCGACCGATTCCCTCACCAAAAGCATAAGAAATCGCCAGTGCAGCCATTACAGCAGACAACGGCTGGGAAAAACCCATTCCCCTTTCAGTAATATGGTTTAATCCTGTTATAATTAGAGGTGTCATCAGAATTCCGGCAAAAGAAGCACCACTCACAGTAAATGTCTCTGATTTCTTTTCTACGATACGGGCAATGATTTTTGAAGCTGGAATACAGATTCCCAGAATACAGGCGATCAGGATTGTAACTCCGGCAAGAGGGATATAAATCGATTCCAGCAGTATGATCAGGATAGCTGTTGCAAAGGTATAGGCAAGAGCATTGAAAAATCCGTAAAATGTGAAATTGGTGCCGGCCCATGTGGTATTATCCTTCTTGTAATGGGGGACAGAGGCCAGAATCTGCCACTTTTCCTCTGGAAGATTTTTAAAGCCCCACCGCATAATTATGGCAAACAGCAACCCCAGAACAATAACGAACGAAATATGCTGCATATAAACCTCCTTTATTGCAATTGTCATGAATATATTCAATTTGGTATGGGATCTGCAGTTAAACCCTTCTTCCGATTTCGGACCTCACCCGTACATCCGTTTCCACCAGAGTTTTTCCAAATCCTTTTGAAAACCTGCTCAAGAAATCCTGCCGGAACAGATTCTGCAAAAGATCCTCTGAAAACCGGATACGACCTTTCTCAAAAATCAACACCGTTGTCGAACTTCCCGGCCGATACATGCTCTTCGGCTGACCTTTTCGCACCGGCATGTCGACAGTCATTCCCTTTGGATCATCATAAGCAATATCGCTGTAGCACTGAACGATATCTCCTATCATCAGGGCCACCACCTCGATCATGGCAACACACCCTATACAGGTTCCATCATGCGTATCCGTATCAATAATGGTAATGATTCGCCGGTTTTTGGACAGGGGTGTAACCGCACTTACCACCGCTCCCGGATTGCATGAATGGTACCGGCCTGATATTTCGTAATGATCAGCCACGACCCCGGAAACAGGAACATGATTGTAGTGGTATTTATCAGGAGTCAGCCGGAAAATTGCCACATCGCCGTCGGCAAATTTCGACAGCCAGTTTTGCCGGTTTACGCCGATCAGCTCGGAATAATCAAAAAACTTCTCTTTGATGAAAAATGACGAAGTTTGTAAAAAAAATCCTAACAGCAACCGCGCATCAGCAGGCGATACCACAGAATCGGACAACTGCGGCATGGACCGGCAGCTCTCATACCGGATCTTGCGTTCGAATACATTCCTCAAGCTTTGATAGCGTGATATGTCATCAAGAATTTCTTCCGGATCGATATTCAGCGATTTAATAATATGCTGAACTCCGCCCCTATCAAGATTGCTGCACATGTCATAATTGAGCCACGCCAGCATTTTTGAAGCCCGGCACGATATCAGTGCATTAAAAAGCCAGTCTGCTTTATCGAGAACAGCGCCATAAATCCAGGCAATCAAAGAATCGGCAAAAAGTGCTTCGGTTTGAACAGCTCCTGTCTCCCTGGCAATGTATTGATGAGTTTGAAAATTCACGTCAGTTATATCGTTCCTCTTCCGCCATCTCCCGGCAAGTCAGGAGAATTAAAAGGCATATCAGGGAAGTCAATCTGCCGGTATTTAAATTTTCATTCAAAACATCTTCACGTATGCCTGATAAAAATTCACAAACCTGTTTGCCATTAAGCGCCTGTGAAATGGCTTTTGCCAGCGCATCATCTGCTGCCGCAGCCTTTTCCAGTTTGACGCAATCATCGGCGGTTACCGACAGGGCTTCTGCAAGGTGCTGTTTCCTGAGATTTTTGCGATAAAATGCTTCCGCAGCCATGTTGAACTCATTGCCGCTCAGTTTAAAAGGAGACGAAGCGCCAGCATGCTGCAGAATCTCATTCGTCAGCTTGCCGGATACTGCATTATGATCCGGATCGGCAATTCTTGCTTCAAGATTATCTATGACTTCTTTCATTTGCATCATTTCAATAAGACCGGCCGCATCTCTTCGAAGTATTTTCAGAAGCGCCAGACGGTACTCCACGTTATGAACACGAATATATCCTGTATAACGGCTGCTGTTTCTTGTTCGCTCCACCTCTTTTAAAATAAGCTGCATAAATGAATTGGGCGATTTTCTTCTCACAAAAAAAGTCGGAACACCAATTGCGGCGCCAAACAAAATCTGCCGTCGCTCACTCTCCGTTTCAGGGCTGTCAGGAATATGCAGATGGGTAATTTTCTGTCCGACGATATATTGGCAGGCAAGAGCGGTAATCAATGTCTGGAGGCTTACAGCTGGCCCCATATCGTTCAGAAAACTGTGGAAAAGGCTGTAGTAACGTCCTTCAAATCCTGAAAAGCCCATAGACCGGTACTGCCGGAGCCGGTAAGCCAGGTAAAGCGCCATCCGGGCATCAAAGACTCCCATATCAGCAAGATTCTGTTTAAGTCTTATCTCGTTATCCTGCTGCCCGTTTAATGCCGGGCTCTTCTCGGTACTCAGAAGACAAACCAGATAATCGGTCAGCCGGTAGTCCGGAAGAAGATCCCCCTTTAGTCTGAAAATACGACTCAGCAGTTTATCCAGCCATAACGGTCCCATCGGAGTTATTCGATATCCCAGCGCTTTGAGCTTTGCCTTTTTCTTCCAGCGACGCCAGAGCATTCGAAGATGCGTATAATCAAGTTCATGCGGCAGGAATCCCAGTGCCTTTTCAGGGTGAAAATCCCAGAAGTCCATTCTGTATGGATCGGCAGAATATGTGTTTACAAACAAAGGCAAAAAATGCTCAACGATCTTGATAACCAGATCGCCGAAATATTTTTCTTCACTCTCTCCGTATCCGGAAACCGGATCGGCTATCAGACCGCTTAATTTTTTACTGCTGAGGCTTATATGGGTACCGTTGTTGGCCAGGCTGATATTGGAAATATTGGGCAAAACGACAAGATTGGAAGTGATTATGCCGGCATCCCTGAGCTTCGTCACGGCATTGAGCTGACTTCTGGACAATACCTGGTGGCAAAGATGCATGTACCGGTGCTTTTCTTCGCCTCTGTCCCAGCCGGAAAGGCATGGATTCATGAACAACCGGCGATAAAAAGCATCCGGAACCAGATCGTTGAGCTGCCTGAGCCTTAAAGGAGGATGGGCCGCAAAATAGATCTGTGCCTGCTGACCGTTTCGAAGCAACTGAAACTCCTGATTGCCGTATTGCACCAGAAGATGAGTGAGCAGATATCGCTTCAGTGTTTCACGGGCGGAGGCCCGCCCCATGCCGGAATCAGGAGCCAGGCGAACCGGGTAAAACGAATAAGTCTCCGGCGAGGTATTATCACTTAAAAAATGCTTCATGAACTTCTCGCCCGTGCTCTTAATCTGGGGAATTTTGTTCCCGCATCGCCCGATCAGGTTCGCCATGCTCAGCTTAATAAGATAGCTGACCGGTATGCGAAGCCATTCCGCCTGCTGATGATAAAAAACGAATTTTGATGCGTCTGAGCGCAGCGGTGAATCCGGCTGACATTTGTCCGACAGGAGATCCTTGTTCAGAACATTTTGCGCGTAACCGTTAAGAAGAAACCGTGGAAAACGAACCCAGCTGTTTTCCCATATGCCGTCCTTTATCTCATCCAGAAATTTTTCAAGTCCGGATGCCATGGTACCTGAACTTTCTCCGGTATGAATTCTTTTGCGTACATTTTTAAAAAAATCGGATTCGCGGATTGATCTGGGCAGATCCACCTCCGAACTCCTTCCTATCACAACGGTTTGAAGTTCGTTCTCTACCCCTGCTGCAGCATCGCCTGGAACAAACGGCAGACTTTCCACGAGATCGTCCGGAGAAGAAGGCACTCTCTTCAGTACCTTATGCCAGTAATCTGAATCATATGGATTTAAACGGGAATTTATCATAATTGATTTGCCTTATGAAGGGTTAATGTTAGCGGAATATAAGGAAAGTATTAAAAATTGATTAAAGTGATAATATTTCATATTTTCCACGTTCATTCGTGAAACAAGGAAATTAAAATTGAATTTTAAATGTTTTAAGGATATTTATTACCGCAGTTGAGGGCGATATACACTTATCGGAAATTCCTCCGTGAAAAACGAAGAAGCCGCTGCCGTTATGATCACCTCGGAAAAGAAGGCATAAATTATATTTTATAAAAATGGAAAAGGACAAAATAAATTATGGCTGCAAAATTTGTAAGCGAAAGAAATCTTAAATTTCTGTTATATGAGGTCTTCAATGCAGATGCCCTGACCGGATATGATTATTACCAGGAGCATAACCGGAAAGCATTTGATATGGTTATAAAGGAGGCGATCAAGTTTTCAAAGAATCTGCTTTACCCCGTATTCACTGAAATGGATCGTAAGCCGCCAGAACTTGCCGACGGGAAAGTCAAAGTCCATCCGTCGGTAAAAACCATCCTGAAAGAATTCGGCAAGGGAGGATGGATTACAGGCAGAATGCCCTATGAACTTGACGGTGATCAGCTTCCCCATTTGATAGCTAATGCGTGTGAGTTTATTTTCGCTGCAGCAAACTATTCGGCAAGCGTTTATCCCGGGCTCTCTGCCGGAGCAACTCACCTGATAGAAAGTTTCGGTAGCAGGGAACTTTTTGACACTTATGCCCCAAGCATGCTTTCCGGGAAATGGCAGGGAACTATGGCCCTAACAGAACCTGAAGCTGGGTCATCCCTTGCGGATATCACCACAACCGCGGAACCAACCGGGCATGGGTATTATATGATAAGAGGTCAGAAAATTTTCATCTCGGCAGGCGACCATGACGGGGTTGAAAACGTGGTACACCTCATGCTGGGAAAGATCAAGGACGCGCCTCCCGGGGTAAAGGGAATTTCATTGTTTGTTGTTCCGAAATACAGGTTGGATGAAAATGGCAGGATGATTTCAAACGACGTGGTAACATCGGGATTATTTCACAAGCTTGGCTACAGGGGATGTCCTATAGTACAGCTTGCCATAGGAGACAAAAATAATTGCCGCGGATGGCTCGTTGGAGAGCCCCACAACGGATTGAGATACATGTTCCAGATGATGAATGAGGCACGCATCGGAGTCGGCATAGGCGCAGTCGGTATTGCAACAGCCGCATATTATGCCTCTCTTGATTACGCCAAAACCCGCCGCCAGGGCCGCAGTATCGCAAATAAAGATCCTGCCCTTCCTCAGATTCCAATTATTGAACACGCTGATGTCAAACGCATGCTGCTGTTTCAGAAAGCCGTGGTCGAAGGCGCCCTCTCTCTTATCATGCAGTGCAGCAAATATGTCGATATGACGATAGCGCTTCCTGACGGCGAGAAGGAAAAATATCAACTTTTACTGGGGATTTTAACACCCGTTGCGAAGAATTACCCGTCCGAAATGGGCATCGAATCGGTCAGCAGGGGCCTGCAGTGCTTCGGCGGGTCCGGATACTGTGATGATTATATGATCGAGCAGTATTACCGCGATGCGCGGATACATCCCATTCATGAAGGCACCACCGGAATTCAGGGCATGGATCTCCTGGGCCGTAAAGTAGTCGCGCAAAACGGCAGAGCATTCATGTTTTTCACCGAAGAGATCCGGAACACAACAGCAATTGCCGAAAAATTTTCAGAACTTCGTCCTTTTGCACGGCAAATGGACGAATCATTGACAACGCTTGAGAATGTTACCCGCCATCTAATGCAGGTCTTCATGGAAAAGGGAGTCGAATATTATCTGTCGGATGCAACTCTTTATCTGGAATTGTTCGGAATCACGGCAGTTGCCTGGCAATGGCTGCTTCAGGGCATTGCCGCCCGGAAAGCCCTTGAAAATGATTCTGATAAAGCGGAGCAGACTTTCTACCGGGGAAAATTTATTGCATTACGCTATTTTTTCGGGTACGAACTTCCCAAAATGCGTGGTCTGGCCGAACGCCTTTTAAACAGTGACGGCCTGACGGTTGAAATGACAACCGAGTTATTCAATGACTGATTTATCGGTCATTGAACTTTGATGATCAAGTAAAAAGTTATATGCGAACGGATTTGAGATTTTTGGAAAATAGATTTTTGAAGAACTGCGCGTAAAAAATCACAAGCCTTTGAGGGCGTTAGCCCAAACCTTCTTGTGATTTAGCAAAGTGATTTAAAAATCCCCAATAAGTTCATTAAGAGAGCATATTCAGACTTCCAACGAGTTCGTCGAATATAGATTGCCGCAAAGCGGCATAAAATTGCTTTTTACGAAGCCGTCAACTTTGATGAACTCGTAAAAAGTCAGAATTTGGACGGCAAAGTAAAAAGATCAAGTTCAAGGCGTCGCGAATACCGTGTGATGAGGAGTACTTATCGTACGCCGCAATCGCAACGGGATGAAGCGCAACGAAGAAATCGGACTTTTTACGAAGCTGTCAACTTTGAATAATTTCAATTTGCATAAGGCCCTTTAAATACCGGTTCAAAGTATGAACCTTTTGCATAACATCTGATTAAAGGGTGAGCGTAGTTAATGGATTATATGGAGGTTATTATGCCGTTGTATGAATATAAATGCGAAAAATGTTCCCGGTCTTTTGAAAAGTTAGTATTTGCAAACGACAGCGAGCCTGTTTCCTGTCCGGAATGTGGAAGCAAAAAAGTAAAAAAGCTTTTAAGCTCAACAAGCTTTATTGCTTCCTCAGGCCTGACGTCATGCTCTCCGGCTTCAAGTAAATTTTCCTGAGCCAAATAGATTATGCGGCGGTCCGTCGCAGTAAGATTAGCGCCCTGTCTGTAAAGCGGGAAGTCGAGAACCTTAAACCTTCTTGACACTCATTATCATTTATATATACATAGGACTTCCATATCCTACCATGATTTTTGCGTCCGGTTTTTTTGATATATCGCGGGGAGTTTTGATGAAAAAATATATAGTTAACCTGTTAATTCCTTTGATACTTTCAGTTATGCTTCAAGCTCAGGCCTGGGCAGGAGCATCGGATTTCCGGAAAACAAAACTCGCGGTTCTGGATTTTCAACTCCAGGGAGAAGAATTTGAAACCCAGGATATGGGTATAATTGTGGCGGAATGGTTTATCACCGCGCTTGTCAAGGCCGGCCGTTTTGAGGTCATCGAGAGAGGCTTATTAAAAAAACTTCTTGACGAACAGAAACTTTCAATGACCGGAATTGTCGATGCAACCACTGCAACTAAAATTGGCAAGTTTCTCGGTGTAAAGACCATAATAAGCGGTTCTGTTATGAAACTGCAGAACGTAATTGAAATAAACGCCAGAATAATAGACGTGGAAACCGCTTCAATAATTGCGGCCGAAAACGTTAAAAGTACCGCCGCGGTCAAACTTCAGGATCTTGTCGTCCAGATGTCGGAAAAAATTATAAAAAACTTTCCACTTGAAGGCTATATTGTCAATAAGTTCGGTTCAACAGTAACCATAGACCTTGGACGAGTGACCGGTGTTAAAGAGGAAATGGAATTTTCTGTGTATAAAGAAGGTAAAATAATAAAACATCCCAAAACCGGAGCAATAATTGATGTTCAACGGATAGAAACAGGCAAGATAAAAATTACCGATGTAAGGGATAAAATCGCAGAAGGAATAATTCTTCATGAAGTATCCCCAGGCTCTGTTTCCTACGGACAACTTGTCAGCACTATGGTTGGAAACCTGCAACCGATACCGAAAGAGCTTCCGACAGATGCCGCTCTCGGAAAAGCCCTTTCATCACCGGCACAATCTTCTAAAAAAGATGATAGCCGGAAAAAAGGTGATGGCCGGAGCGATGTTATCAGCATGCTGAAATCTTCGAGCTTAACCGACAAAGAGGCGGCGGCTAAAATAGTCAGAAAACAGTATACAAAAGACCAGGCGATTTTAGATATTGTTAATGATGAACTTTTGAAAGGATACAACAGCTCCTCCGGCAGCAATGATTTTGTTGAAGCAATGGCATTGCTTTGTAATGCGCTTGGAGCATCGGGCGAGGCAAAATATGCATCAACACTTGAGAAGGTATCGCAGGAAGCATCGAACAGGAAACTGAAAAAATATGCGCTTAAGAACCTAAGACGCCTTAAGTAGATTCCGACTTTGACATTTCTCAATTCAAAAAACATTCTCCTTGTTCATCCCTTAGGTTACAAAAAAGAGGCTGCCGGGAAGGACATTTCAAGAATAGCAAGCATCATTCCACCGATAGGCCTTGCCAGTATAGCGGCATACCTGGAAAAACGGAGAATTGATGCATCAATTATTGACTGTTATGCCCGGCCTGATTCCGACAGCCTGATTCGCGGTTATCTCGAATCTGAAAAACCTGCCTTTCTCGGGCTAAGCTGTACCACTTCAACTTTTCTTGACGGAATCCGAACGGCAAAACTGGCAAAAAGCATACTTCCGGATATAAAAGTAATTTTCGGAGGAGCCCACGTTTCAGCTCTGAAAGAAAGAATTCTGGAAAACTTTCCGGTCGTTGATTTCACGGTTATAGGCGAAGGTGAGGAAACTCTTGCAGAATTGATGGAAAAGAACGGAGAAAACATCTCATCCGTATCCGGCATCATATACCGTGAAAAAGAAGATGAAATACGCTATACAGGCCAGAGAGCGACAGCCCTCGATCTCGATGAGCTTCCTTTTCCTTCCTATGAAAAACTTGAAGGCTTCCCCTCGGCATATAAAGCGTCTTTATTCAGTTATCCGAAAGCGCCCAGCTCAAGCTGTATATCAAGCCGAGGGTGCCCCTATGCATGCAGTTATTGCGACCGCTCGGTTTTCGGCCGCTCTTTTCGTTACAACTCAGCCGAATACCTGTATGAACATGTGAACTATCTCAGTGATCGTTTCGGGGTAAAACACATAATTTTCTATGATGACCAGTTTACATTCAGGAGAGATAGAGTTATCGATTTCGCGAAGATGATGATCAACAGGCCGCGAAAAATTTCCTTTAATTGCGTGGCAAGAGCCGAACATATAGATTACGAGCTTCTTCTCTTGCTCAAAGAGGCGGGCTGCTGGATGATCAGCCTCGGAATAGAGACCGGTGACGAAAACCTTCTTGCACAGCACAGGCAGAATGCGAATCTTTCCATGCTGTCTGAAAAGCTTCATCTGATAAAAAAAGCAGGCATACGGACAAAAGGACTTTTTATGATGGGACTTCCCGGTGAAACGGAAGCCGGAATCAGAAAAAGCATGGAATATCTCTTTTCAAACCCGATTGACGAATTAAACATCGCGAAATTTACACCGTTTCCGGGTTCACCGATTTACGAAAAAGTTCACGAGCTGGGTCAATTCAACGAAGACTGGAACAAGATGGATTGCATGAATTTTCTTTTCGTTCCGGAAGGCATGACAAAAGAACGGCTTGAAGAGCTTTTCAAATTGTTTTACAGAAAGCACTTCATGAGGCCTGAAATTCTTCTCGGATATATGAGCATGATCTGGCGTTCAACGGACAGCTGGAAGAGAGTGATGCAAAACCTGACCGCTTTCCTCAGATTCGCCAGGAGCAACAAAAGGCTCGGGAATTGAAGGCATTGGATGAATGTTCGCGACATAATTTAATAAAGGAGGTTTTAGTTGAAAAATCTCTTGACCTTTTTCCAGAAAAACGACAGATTTGCCGGCCATTCCGGCATAGAACTTCTTGAAATTTCGGAAGGCCGGGCAAAAGCCGCGATGAATATCAAAAAACATCATCTGAACTCCGTGGGCAGCGTTCACGGGGGGGCGATTTTTACCCTTGCGGATTTCGTTTTTGCGGTTGCATCCAATTCGCATGGGACGGTTGCCGTGGCAATAAATGTAAGCATATCTTATATGAAGGCGGCAACCAGAGGCCGGCTTTTTGCTGAAGCAATTGAGGTTGCCATCAATCCGAAGCTTGCATCATACACGGTAAATGTTACGGATGAGCAGGGGGGCCTGATAGCAATTTTTCAGGGAATGGTATACAGGAAAAAGGAGACTGTTTCAATTTAACGACATGAATGTATTTATTAAAACGACAATATTGCTGACACTTTCCAATGTCTTCATGACATTTGCATGGTATTCACACTTAAGGAATATGAGTGATAAAAAATGGTATGTTGCGGCAATTGTAAGCTGGGGCATAGCGCTATTTGAATATCTGATCCAGGTGCCGGCAAACAGGATAGGTTATTCCACGCTCAGTCTTGCGCAGCTGAAAATACTTCAGGAGGTCATAACCCTGTCCGTATTCGTACCATTTGTTCTGTTATACATGCAGCAGCCGCTTAAAATGAATTTTCTTTGGGCGGGTCTCTGCCTGCTTGGCGCCGTATATTTTATCTTTAAAACATAATGGCCTGATTTCCGCCTTTTTACGAAGTCATCGTTACTTTGAGACCTTTGAATAACGCCCAATATTGACAAGGAAGGCGATAATAAAGACTCAGGTTTTTGGTTTATAGTTCCTATTTTCCGATTAAAAGAAAAAAACAAGAAACGACAAACCAGAGATCAGAAACCAAAACTTTATAGTAATCGGACAAAAAGGGGGGTATCCAAAGATCTCAAAATCCTCCGTTCGCAAGGACATGTCGGTTCAATTCCGACCTCCGGCACCACCTTCTCTTTTCCCGCCCCATGATCTTTACCGACTGTTTGTCGGAGCGACTTTCACGATAGCAGTGACAGACCATCAAGAGACGAAGCTTGAAATTTAAACCAATCAGAAGGAATCTATCCTCCCGAATGTTCATCATCGTAGAATGCCCTGGAAAAATCATCATAGAAAACGGCCTGCGCTTCCTCAAACGATACGCCGTGATTCCTGAGGTTCTCAAAGACACACTTTGGCAGGCTTTTAACTATATGCCCGTCATGGGAATTCCTGAACAATATATGCCTGGAAATATCCAAGGCATTAGAAAGCCGGGTTGCAGTAACTTTCCTGGACGCCACATAGTGATACTCCACCCGCAGAGCGGGTGGCCTCAGGTTGCCCCCCAGAGGGGGGTTTTTAACTTCGGGAAAGCCCCGTTGGGGCTATCAATTTAATCCTAAATCCAGTTGTTCTTTCTCGTCCTCTTCTTGCTCTCTTATGTATTT
>Ga0105099_10000872_pt1 | contig 20045 bp, 16 predicted proteins | sample PPLLak3cmMay2015_2_FD_79138 | JGI IMG/M metagenome (GOLD analysis project Ga0105099, IMG submission 79138) | Freshwater sediment microbial communities from Prairie Pothole Lake near Jamestown, North Dakota, USA - PPLs Lake P8 Core (1) Depth... | ecosystem: Environmental > Aquatic > Freshwater >... | reverse complement strand
TCCTGGACCTCAACGGCAACCGCAAATGGGACGGCAGCAGCCTCGACGGCCTCTATAAGTTCGGCAAATCCGGCGACCTGCCCGTAACGGGGGACTGGAACAACGACGGCATCACCGACATCGGCGTCTTCCGCCCCAGCACCGGCGAATGGCTCCTGGACCTCAACGGCAACCGCAAATGGGACGGCAGCAGCCTCGACGGCCTCTATAAGTTCGGCAAATCCGGCGACCTGCCCGTAACGGGAGACTGGAACCACGACGGCGTCACGGAAATTGGCGTCTTCCGCCCCAGCACCGGCGAATGGCTCCTGGAACTCAACGGCAACGACAAGTGGGACGGCAGCAGCCTCGACGGCCTCTATAAGTTCGGCACCAACGGGGATCGGCCGGTAGCGGGGCCATGGTGACAGACGGCTCGACGGCATCCTTCGGATCTTCGATTTCTGTAACCGCTTGGCGAAGCCGTTTTAAATTGCCAGGTATTAAAATACGGGAGAGGAAATGATGCAAACGGTTACCGATTTGAAAATGCTGCTCCTGGAGATACTGGAATCCGCGTTCCAAGGCGGAGATGTGCACGCCACCCAGCAAATGGGCGTCAACGTTTCCAGCGCCATGAAACGCGAGGGCATGGTGATCATTCAAAATCAAAATGTCGAGGTGTATGCGCGCATCATGCCGTCGATGGTGAAGGCCCTCAAACTATGCGATGCCATGGAATCGAGTTCGCGCAGCCAAATTGAGATAACGCTGGATTCTCCACCCAAACAGCTGCCGTCGACGACGGAGGACGACCGCCCGAATCCGATTGAGGCCTGTTGCTCATGGTTTTTTGAAAATCAGATTTCCTGGCAGGACATGCAGGACCTGATGAGAGCGCGTTATCTGGAGTACGTCACCGGTCAGTTCAAGACCAAGACCGATGCGGCCAAGTGGCTCGGGGTCGGCAGCACCTACCTGTGCAAACTATCCAAGACGGTACCGCGTGCCGTTCGCCCCAATCCGCTATCGGAGAACCGGCTCTTGCCTTCATGAGTCGAAGTGGATTCACGGTCTCCTCCCGGCGAGGGGGCTCAGCAGCTCAAGAATCACCTCATTCCAGCCCCGGCTTCCCGGATAACGGGCCTTTTTGAGGCCAGCCACCTCCAGGCTTTCATAAGATCCGTCCGGGTGCGGAATGAGGATGGGAATATCAACGCTTTGCAGCATGGCTTCGTCGTTGGCGCTGTCCCCCAGGCCGATGGTGCAAAGCGGTGGACCCATGTTTCGGAGGATGACCGCCACCGCTCGTCGGACGGCAATGCCCTTGTCCTGCGCCGACCCCGTGAGGTGATAGAAACGCCCGCCGCGAGTGATCGTGAGTCCGCTCGCCTCGGCCAGGGCTTGCAGATCGAAAATTATAGAGTCATCGTCGACAAGAAAGGGCTCGGTAAATTCGCGTTGCTTGGCCCGGCCCGCCTGCGCCGGGGAAAGCCCGCTGAGTCGTTCAAGGTCCTCTACGCTCAGGTCTCCGAACCCCTGGATGTTTAAGCCCGGCGGCAACGCTTGGACCCATCTGCGGATTTCGGAGTAGGTTGCGCCGAGGCGGACCACCGTGTAGGGCGGCTGGCGGATGCCTCCTTGGACCTCCCAGTTCCGATAGTCGTCGGGAAAAAAAACCGCCGCTCCGTTTTCAACGATGAAGGGCTCCCGGATTCCCATCGTCGCCTGCAGATTCTCGATTTCAGGCCGGGTCTTGCTGCTGGTGAACACCAGCGGGATGCGCTGATCGCGGATGCGTTCCAGCGCCGGGCGGGCGGTTTCGAACGCATAGGTATCGTGATCCAGCAGGCTGCCGTCGAGGTCCGTGAAGACCGCGATGTTCTTGAATTCTCGAAGTTTTTCTATCGATTCATTCACGCGCGAGCGCCTCGCGGGCGCCTATGCCTTGCTGTCCGCTGCGACGGCCTCCAGCAGCATTTCGAAACAGGCATTTGGCGATGTCCGTCCCCATTTTGAGCAGCCCTTGATTCGGGTCTCCCAGGACGAGCGGCTGATGCTAAAGAACGGGGCCGTCCGGAATTCCGGACGGCCCCCGTTCTTTGCGAACCAACAGTTATTCGGCGGTCTTCTCCGGCTCCGGCGTTCGGTCCGACCCCGCCATTCTTGAAAGGTGTTCATAGCGCGTGTTCACCCACTCGCCGAGCATGGCGTGCAGCCGTTCGGCCTCTTGCGGGAAGGTCTTCTTGAGGGAGGCATAGCGGATCTCGCCTTCCAGGAACTGCCGCAGATTGCCGTCCGGCTTCTTGGAATCCAGGACGAAGGGATTCTTGCCCTCCTTCACCAGCTGCGGGTTGTAGCGGTACAGCGGCCAGTAGCCGGACTTCACCGCCAGGTCCTCTTCGGCCTGGGTCTTGCCCATGCCGACCAAAATCCCCTGGTTGATGCAGGGCGCATAGGCCAGAATCAGGGCCGGGCCGGGGTAGGCCTCGGCCTCGGTGAGGGCCTTCATCAGCTGGTTCTTATTGGCGCCCATGGCGACGCTGGCGACATAGACATAGCCGTAGGACATCATCATCTGGCCCATGTCCTTCTTGGGGGTCTTCTTGCCCGAGGCGGCGAACTTGGCGACCGATCCGGTGGGGGTCGCCTTGGAAGACTGCCCGCCGGTGTTGGAGTAGACCTCGGTGTCGTAGACGATGACGTTGATGTCTTCGCCGGAGGCCATGATGTGGTCGATGCCGCCGAAGCCGATGTCGTAGGCGGCACCGTCCCCCAGAAAGACCCAGAACGACTTTTTGGTAAAGAGCTTCTCCATGCGCTGGATCTCGGCAAGCAATGGATGGCCGCCGTGCTTCGGCAGGAGGTCCTTCAGCTGGTCACCGAATTTGCGGGACTCCTGGGGATCCTGCATGTGGTCGAGCCAGCCCTGCAGCAATGCCTTGATCTCGGCGGCAACATCCCCGGCAGCGATTGCCTTCCAGGCCAGCTCGGCCAGCTGGCGGCGCTGCTGCAGCACGCCCAGGAACATGCCGTAGGTGAATTCGGCCGAGTCCTCGAACAACGAGTTGCCCCAGGTGGGCCCGTGGCCTTCTTTATTCGTGCAGTAGGGAACCGAAGGCGCCGAACCGCCCCAGATCGAGCTGCAGCCGGTCGCGTTGCCGATGATCATGCGTTCGCCGTAGAGCTGGGTGATGAGCTTGGCATACGGGGTCTCGCCGCAGCCGGCGCAAGCGCCTGAAAACTCGAGCAGCGGCTGGCAGAACTGGCTGCCTTTCACGGTGAAGCGGCCGACCAGGCTGTCGCGCACCGGCAGCTCCATGGCGTAGTCCCACAGCGGGATCTGCTTTTGGGCCTGGGTTTCCAAGGGCTTCATGACCAGGGCCTTTTTCTTGGCCGGGCAGATGTCGGCGCAGTTGCCGCACCCCATGCAGTCCAAGGTGTCGACCTGAATGCGGAAGGCGTAGTCCTTGAGCTCCTTGCCGACGGCCTTCTTAGCCTCGAAGCCGGCTGGCGCTTTCTTAAGTTCCTCCTCAGTCACCAGAAACGGTCGAATGCTGGCGTGCGGGCAGACCATGGCGCACTGGTTGCACTGGATGCAGTTGTCCATGATCCACTCCGGCACGCTGATGGCCACTCCGCGTTTCTCGTATTGGGTGGTGGCCACCGGGAAGATCCCGTCCGGCGTGAACTTGCTCACCGGCAGTTTGTCGCCCTGCTGGGCCAAGATCGGCCGCATGACGTTGCGGACCCAGTCCGGCTCGCTCTTGCCGGCCTGGCCCGCCTCGCCCGCCTGCGCCCAGGCTGCGGGGTACTGGATCTCCACCAGGTTGGCAACGGTGGCGTCCACGGCGGCGTGGTTCATGGCGACGATCTTTTCGCTCTTCTTCCCGAACAGCTTCTGAATCTCGGTCTTGAGGGCGGCGATGGCCTGGTCCACGGGCAGCACATTGGCCAGCTTGAAAAAGGCGGTCTGCATGATCATGTTGATGCGACCGCCCAAGCCGACCTGCTGGGCTATCTTGACGGCGTCGATGTTGTAGAACTTGAGCTTCTTGGCAGCGATGGTGCGCCGCATGTCCGCCGGCAGCCTTTCTTCCATCTCTGCGACCGTCCAGGGCGAATTGAGGACGAAGGTGCCGCCTTCCTTGATCCCTTCGAGCACGTCGTAGATTTCCACGTAGTTGTCTTTGTGGCAGGCGACGTAGTCGGCCGTGTCGATCAGGTAGGTGGACTGGATGGGCTTATGTCCGAAGCGCAGATGCGAGATGGTGATGCCGCCGGATTTCTTCGAATCATAGGCGAAATAGGCCTGGGCGAACATGTCGGTATTGTCGCCGATGATCTTGATGGCGCTCTTGTTGGCGCCCACCGTACCGTCGGCGCCCAGCCCCCAGAATTTGCACTGCACGGTGCCGCGGGGGGTCACGTCGAGGCTGTGCCCTACTTCGAGCGAAGTATGCGTGACGTCGTCGACGATGCCGACCGTGAAGTGGTTCTTCGATGCAGCGGCTTTCATATTGTCGTAAACGGCCTTCACCATGGCGGGGCTGAATTCCTTGGAACCCAGCCCGTAGCGGCCGGCGAGGATTTTCGGCATCTGCCCTTTTTCCATGTAGGCCGTGCATACATCCAGATAGAGCGGGTCACCGAGCGCGCCCGGCTCTTTGGTGCGGTCGAGCACCGTAAGCGTCTTGACGCTGGCGGGAACCGTTGCAAAAAGAAAATCCTTCACAAACGGCCGGTAGAGTCGGACCTTGATCAGCCCGACCTTTTCTCCCTGCCCGACCAGGTAGTTGACCGTCTCCTCGATGGTCTCGCAGGCCGACCCCATGGCGATGACCACACGCTCCGCCTGCGGGTCGCCGACGTAATCGAACGGCCGGTAGCGCCGGCCGGTCAGGTCGCTGACCTTCTGCATGGCCTGCTCGACGAACCCGGGCACTTTCAGGTAGTAGGGGTTCGCGGCCTCGCGGCCCTGAAAGTAGATATCGGGATTCTGGGCCGTCCCTCTCAGTTCCGGCCGCTCCGGGCTGGCCCCGCGCGCCCGGAACTTCGCCACGGCCTCGAAGTTGGTCAGTCGGGCCATGTCCTCGTAATCGATGAGGGCGATTTTCTGGATTTCGTGGGACGTGCGGAACCCGTCGAAAAAGTGCATAAATGGCAGGCTCGATTCGATGGCCGCCAAGTGGGCTACCAGCCCCAAATCCATCACTTCCTGAACCGAAGCCGAGGCGATCATCGCAAACCCGGTCTGGCGGGTGGCCATGACGTCCTGGTGGTCGCCGAAAATGGAGAGGGCATGCGCCGCGATGGCCCGCGCGGTGACGTGGAAGACTCCCGGCAGCAGCTCGCCCGAAATTTTGTACATATTGGGGATCATGAGGAGCAGGCCTTGGGAGGCTGTAAAGGTGGTGGTCAGCGCGCCGGCCGCGAGCGACCCGTGCACCGACGCGGCCGCGCCCGCTTCGGACTGCAGCTGACGGACGGTCATGGTCTGGCCGAAAATATTCTTGCGGCCGGAGGCCGCCCATTCATCTGCAATCTCGCCAATGGGCGACGACGGGGTAATGGGGTAGAGGGTCGCCACGTCGCTCATGGCATAAGCCACGTGCGCGGCGGCGGTGTTTCCGTCCATGGTTTTCATTTTCTGCTTCGCCATAATCGTCTCCTTGGGGTTATTTCAGAATCTGCTCGAAAAAGTCGTTACCTTTGTCATCGACGATGACAAAGGCTGGAAAATCCTTGACCGTAATCCGGTAAATCGCCTCCATACCCAGTTCCGGGTACTCGACGACCTCCATGCCGATAATGCACTCCTTGCCGAAGCGCGCTGCGGTGCCTCCGATGGAACCGAGATAGAATCCGCCGTGCGTCTTGCAGGAATCGGTCACCGGCCTCGTGCGGTTGCCCTTGGCCAGCATCACGAGCGATGCGCCCTGCGCCTGAAAGACCGGCACGTAGGCGTCCATCCGGCCGGCCGTTGTGGGTCCGAAGGACCCGGCGGCGTACCCCTTGGGCGTCTTGGCCGGTCCGGCGTAGTAAATAATGTGGTTCTTGAAATAGTCCGGCAGCCTCTCACCGCGCTGCAGGCGTTCGTTGAGCTTGGCATGCGCAATGTCGCGGGCGACGATGATCGGTCCTGAGAGCAAAAGCGGGGTCGCCACGGGGTATTGGCTCAGCTGGGCACGGATCTCGGCCATAGGCCGGCTGAGGTCGACGGGTACCGCCTGGGACGCTTTCAGTTCGACCCGGGGCAGGTATTTGGACGGATCCGTCTCGAGCGCCTCGAGGAAGATTCCCTCACGCGTGATCTTGGCTTTGACATTGCGGTCGGCGCTGCAGCTGACTCCCAGGCCGATCGGGCAGGAAGCCCCGTGCCGCGGCAGACGGATCACCCGGGTCTCCAGGCAGAACCACTTGCCGCCGAACTGCGCTCCCAGACCGATTTCACGGCTGGCGTTGAGCAGTTCCGCTTCGAGCTCGAGATCTCGAAAGGCGTGGCCGCTCTCGCTGCCGCGCACGGGCAGACCGTCCAGGTATCCAGCCGAGGCCAGCTTCACGGTTTTCAGGTTCATTTCAGCGGAGGTCCCGCCGATGGCAAAGGCCAGGTGGTAGGGGGGGCAAGGCGCCGTGCCCAGGGTCTTCATCTTGCTCGTCATGAACGCGATAAGGGTCTGGGGAGTCAGGACGGCCTTGGTTTCCTGGAACAGCAAGGTCTTGTTGGCCGAGCCGCCACCCTTGGCAATAAAGAGAAAGCGGTATTGGTTGCCGCCGACCGCGTAGATCTCGATTTGGGCGGGCAGGTTGCACTTCGTGTTGACTTCCTCATACATGCTCAGGGGCGCGTTTTGAGAGTAGCGCAGGTTACCGCGGGTGTAGGCCTCGAAAACGCCCCTCGCCAGCGCCTCCTCATCGCGATCGCCGCTGAACACCCGCTGGCCTTTCTTGGCGATGATGATAGCCGTCCCGGTATCCTGGCACATGGGAAAGACCATTTCCGAGGCAATGACGGCGTTCTTGAGCAACTCAAGGGCCACGTAGCGGTCGTTGGCGGAACTCTCCGGGTCATCGAATATGCCGGCGAGCAGCTTCAGGTGGGACGGCCGGTACAGATGGGAAACGTCTGTGAAAGCCTGCTGCGCCAGCGCCGTCAACCCCTCCGGTGCCACCTTGAGGATCTCGCCGCCATCGAAAGAACCTGCGGAAACATGCTCGGCCGTGACCAATCGGTAATTCGTAAGCTCCTCGGCTAGCGGAAACATCTCCTGAAAGCTGAATTCGACCATGGGTGGGCATCCCTGCCATTTGGAATGGTTACAAAAAGATTTTATCGTTAACAAATAAAATGCGCGAGTGTCAAGAACAATTGCCAATAAACAAGGACTCTTGCATTTCGGTTGGCGATTCGCTATAGGTTCTTTCGATCTCGGTTTTTTTTGGCGCCTTACGGCTCGATCCGAGCCTCTCAGCGGCTCGCCGCCGCCGGATGCGCCGCTTTGAACCGCCGCAGTCTTGCATGCATCCACCTTATTTTGGCAAGGAGCCGGCATGGAACACGCTGCCCAATGGAACTGGAACACGTCCACCAAGGAAATCCCCCTATCCGCCTGGCAAGACCGCTTTGAATGGGTCGAGGAACCGCAGGCAAGTCCCGACGGCGAATCCGTGGCCGCCATCGTCAAGGTCGGAGATAGCGAGTTCAATGCCTGTGTCAACGGCGAGACCTGGCCGGAGGGCTTCGACAAGATGTGGTATCTGCGCTATTCGCCCGACGGCCGCCTCACGGCCATCGTTTCCAAGGACGGCGAGTGGACGGTCGCCATAGACGGCACCGCCTGGGAAAACCGTTTCGGGTATGTCTGGAACACCCTTTTCAGCGCAGACGGAAGTCACGTGGCCGTGGCTTTTCAGCAGGACATGGCCTATGGCATGGCGTGCGATGACAGCCCCTGGGAGCAGACCTTTCCCAACCTGACCAACCCCATGCTCAGCTTGAACGACGGCCAAACAGCGGCCGTCGTCCAGGTGGAGCCGCTCAGCGAGGCCGAGATCCACAAATACCAGCAGGGAATCTACTCGGCGGCCATCGGCGGAATTCCTTGGAAACAGCGCTTCGTGAACGTCTGGAAAACAGCTTTCAGCCCGGATGGAAAGTCCTTGGCCGCCGAGATCCGGCTCAATCTTTACGATTATACCATCGCCGTGGACGGGGTCCCGTGGGCCCAAACGTTCGGATGTATATGGGAGCCGGTGTTCAACCCCACGAGCGGAAAGGTGACCGCACCGGTGCGGACTCAGGGGAAGTGGACACTGGCGGAGGACGGCCGAGCGATCTGGGAGCGACGCTTCGTTCAGCTGTGGCACGTCCGGTTCTCGCCGGACGGCAAACGGATCGCCGCCATCGTCGCTCCGGAGTTCGGCCGCTGGACGGTCGCCGTCGACGGCGTTCCCTGGCAAACGACCGTCCGGGAAATGGTGACCGATGCGGTCTTCAGCCCGGACGGTAGCCGCATCGCCGCGGTCATCAAAGACCAGGGGCGCTGGAGCTTGGCCGCCGACGGGCGTATCTGGCAGAACACTTTCGACATGGTCTGGAAACCGGTTTTTTCGCCGAATGGCCGCCATCTGGCCGCCAGGGTCCAGCGCAACGGGAAATACACCATCGCCGTGGACGACCGCTCATGGTCGCAGGCATGCGATATGGCGTGGGATCCGGTCTTCAGCCCGGACGGCGACAAACTTCTGCTGCGGACGATCGAGGGGGGAACCTATTTCCGGCGGGTCCTGCCGGTCGCCGGCATCGCCGGATAGGAGGAGGCGCATGGACGAATTATACCGCTGGGCTGCCGGCCCGCTGGTCTGGGTGGCTTTCATCATCTTCATCGGCGGAAGCCTTTTCCGGTTGATCCACTTGCTCCTGCTGGTGCATCGCAAGGAAAAGTTTATCTATACTTACATGAGCCTCAAGTTCAGTCTGCGCTCGATCCTGCATTGGCTGACACCCTTCGGGACCGCCAACTGGCGCCTGCACCCCTGGCTCACGATCGTCACCTTCGCCTTTCACATCTGCCTGGTGCTGACGCCCATTTTCCTGTTGGCCCACATTGTCCTATGGGATGAAGCATGGAACATCAGCTGGTGGGCGTTGCCCGACGGGCTGGCGATAGTTATGACGTTGATCGTGATCGGCGGCTGCCTCTTTTTTTTCATCCGACGCCGCGTGACGCCGGAAGTCGCTTATGTGACCGCTGCCTCGGATTATGTGATTCTACTGCTGACGGCCGCGCCGTTCGTGACGGGCCTGATCGCCTACTTCCAATGGTTCGACGTCCGGCTTTTCACGCTGCTCCATGTCCTGACCGGGGAGGCGATGCTGATCGCCGTCCCTTTTACGCGGATCAGCCACATGCTCTTCGCGCCGCTGACCCGGGCGTATATGGGCAGTGAGTTTGGGGGGATTCGGCATGCCCGCGACTGGTAGCCAGGCAGGAACTCGGAGAGAAGCGAGCGATCAGGGGTTCAAATGATTTATGACACCAGCCCCCTTCACTTGGACCCTGGAATCCTTGCCCCCTGTATCCTATTGAGTCCAAAGCCTAATCCCTATGAGGATGGAATCCTATGACCACTGAGGCCAGTAAGCCAAAAGACAAAGCGATCGACGAAGGGTTGGAGCGCGGGGTGGCCGATCTGACCGAGGAAAAAATCCAAAAAGTGATCCAGCGGGTGATCGCCGGCGAGACCGGCGCGCGCCTCAAGGCGTACGTGGACACTTGCATCCACTGCGGGCTGTGTTCCGACGCCTGCCACTATTTCCTTTCCCGCGACCGCGATCCCCGTTACTCGCCGGTCGGCAAGGTGAAGCAGACCCTCTGGGAAATGCTGCGCAAAGGGGGCAAGGTCAGCCCCGAATTCATCAAGCAGGCGCGCGTCATCGCCTCCACCGAGTGCAACCTCTGCAAGCGCTGCGCCATGTACTGCCCATTCGGGATCGACGTGGCCTACCTGATGCTGGTGGTCCGGCGCATCTGCCACCTGCTGGGCGTCACCCCGCTCTACATCCAGGACACGGCCCACAGCCACGCCAGCACCTTGAACCAGATGTGGGTCAAAGACGACGAATGGATCGACACCCTGCAATGGCAGGAGGAAGAAGCCCAAGGAGAGATCTCCACCCTGCGGATCCCCCTTGAAAAAGAGGGGGCGGACATCATGTACTCGGTGATCGGTCCGGAGCCGAAGTTCCAGGCCCAGCTCATCTATCAGGCGGCCGTCTTCATGAACGTCGCCGGCGTGAACTGGACCATGCCAGCGACACCGGGCTGGGACAACAGCGACATGGCCATGTATACCGGCGACAACGAAATCATGGGCCGGGTCAAACGCGCGCACTTCGAGACGGCCGCCCGCCTGCGGGTCAAGCGGATCGTCATGGGCGAATGCGGCCACGCCTTCCGCTCGGTGTACGACGTCGGCAACCGCTGGCTGGGCTGGAGCATGCCGCCGATCCCCATCGTGCACGCCATCGACTTTTATCACGAGCTGTTGAGCCAGGGCCGGATCAAGATCGCCAAGAAATTTACGGCAACGGTGACGCTTCACGATCCCTGCAACGTCGTCCGCGGCGCCGGTCTGCACGAAAAGGCCCGGGACGTCGTGCGGTGGATGTGCGAGAGCTTCGTCGAAATGGAGCCCAACCGCGAACACAATTATTGCTGCTGCGCCGGCGGCGGGGTCATCAACTGCGGCCCGCCCTACAAAAAACAGCGGGTCGAAAGCAACCGGGTCAAGGCCGAGCAGATATCCGCCGCCAAGGTGAAAGGCGCCAAAATCGTGATCACCCCCTGCCACAACTGCCACAGCGGCATCGAGGACATCATCCATCATTATGACCTCGGGGTTGAAACCAAGTTCTTGGGGGATATCCTGTACGAGGTGATGGAAAAGCCCAGCTGATGGCGAGCTCCCGTCGAGCGGGCAACGGAGCGTGGATGAAACCATTTTTCGACCTGATCCAGGAATTGCACAAACCGGGCCTTCGCCACCGCGGCGTGGGCTGCGTCACGTTCTGCAGCGCCGTCAACTGACGTTTCATTTGGCGGCATGGGCCAAGGTCCGGCCATGGTCGGCCAAGAAGCGCAAGGCCGCGCAGAAAAACCGTAGAACGCTCGCCGTGAAGGGCGTTACCATCAAGGGCGGCGCGGCCTGAAGGTCGCACGGCAACGCCGTCGCAAAGGCAGGGAGGAAGCGGCATGAATCCACGCGCGGGAGTCGTTGGGACACTGGTGGTTTTTGGAATCCTTTGCATCGTAAACGCCTGGTCCCAGGAGGATATGAAGGCGGTATCAGCGGATGCCTTTACCACTTCCCAGCGGCCGTCCGCCGTGTTCCCCCACGATGCCCACAACGAGAAAGCCCGGATCGAAGGCTGCAATCAATGCCATCATGTGTACGAAGACGGCAAACTAGTGGAAGACGAGTCATCGGAGGATCAACGCTGCTCGGACTGCCATGGGGTGGAGGCTGCGGGGAGCCAGCCGGGGCTGATGAAAGCCTTTCACCTCAACTGCAAGGGATGCCACCAGGAACAGAAAAAGGGACCGGTGATGTGCGGAGAATGCCACGTCCGGCGATAAACCGCATTCAATCGGAATTCACTATTCAGCGAGGCCAGCCATGCCCAAGAAAATTCTGATCATCGACGACGACCCCGTCATCGTCAAGTACCTGCAAGCGGTGTTCAGCGACAACGGCTATGCCACGTGCAGCGCGTCGAGCAGCATGGAGGGACTGGAGGTGGTCCGGCGGGAAAAACCGGATCTCATCACCCTCGACATCCAAATGCCCGGCGAATGGGGCCCCCGCTTCTATCGAAAACTGCGACAGGACAAGGAGCTGCGCGAGATCCCGCTGATCGTCATCAGCGGCATTGACGGGGATCACGCGGTCAAAGACGCCATCGCTTTCGTCAAGAAGCCCTTCGACCCGGAACAGCTGGTCGGCATCGTCAAGAATACCATCGGATGAACGCATGACGGAAGCGCCCACCGCCGGGTTGGGCTTCATGACCCGTCGCTCGCGGCCAGCCCCGGCGGCAGGCGGATGATCACCGTTGTGCCTTCGCCGGGAATGCTTCCCACCTCGATCGTTCCCTCGTGTTCGCCCACGATCCGTTTGGCCATCATCAGGCCCAGTCCCGTGCCGTCCGTCCCCTTGGTGCTGAAAAACCCCTGGAACATGCGCTGCTGAACGCTCTCGTCCATGCCGTCGCCATTATCGGCCACCTGGTATTCCACCCCTCCCTCTGCCACAGAACGGGTGCGCAGCGTCACCTGCTTGGGACGCTCCGAGGCTCCGCTGCTGCAGCAGGCGTCGATTGCGTTTTCGACCAGGTTCATCAGGCAGCGCTGAACGCCCTCCGGATCAAGGGCCATCGGCTGGAGATCCGCGCTCAGCTCTGGTCTCAGCTCCACGCCCAGTTCGCCGGCTTTGGCCGCCATCAACTTCAGCACCTCCTCCGCCGGTGAGTTCGGGTGGCTCTTGCGGAAGTTGGCCCGGCTGTACTTGCCGTAATGCAGCAGATCCAGTGAGAGGTTCTTGATTTTTTCGACATTCTCTTCGACCATCCGCCAGCCTTGCAGCAGATACTCCTTTTCGTCGAGCTCGATGCCTTTGCCCAGAACAAAGATGCTGCCCTTCAGCGCATTGGCGATATTTTTGATGGTGTGGGAAAGCTCGGCCACCGTCTGCCCCACCGCCGCCATCCGTTCGGCCTCGATCAGCTGGCGCGCTTTTTCATCCACCAGCCGCTCCAGGTTTTGGGTGTACGCCCGTATCTGACGACGCATGACGATGCGCTCGCGTGCGCGCTTCAGGGCAATCTCCAGAACCTCATCGTTGATCGGCTTGGTGACGAAATCGGTGGCATCGTATTTGAGGCTCTTGATGGCCAACTGCATGTCACCGTGGCCGGTGAACATGATCACTTCGGTGTCCGGGCTTTCGGCCTTGATGCGCTGCAAAAGTTCGATGCCGTCCATGTCCGGCATCTTGATGTCGGTGAGCACGATCGGCGGCCGCAGCTGTCTGAATTTGTCCAGGGCGTCCTCGCCGTTTTCGGCCGTGGCCACCGTATAGCCGCTGTCGGTTAAGGCGATGCCAAGCACCTTGCGGATGCCGGCTTCGTCGTCCACCAGAAGAATCCGATTGTCAGCCCATTCTTCCATGGGTCAATCCTCGACCGCCGGAAAATTGATGACGAACGAGGATCCCTCTCCTTCCCGGGACTGGCCTCGGATCGTTCCTCCAAAGTCCCGAACGATCTGATAGCTTATGGAAAGACCCAAGCCGGTTCCCTTGCCGGCCTCTTTGGTCGTAAAAAACGGTTCGAAAATCTTTCCGATGAGCGCGCGGGGGATACCCTTGCCGGTGTCCCGCACCTCCACCTGCACGAAACCGTCCCGCCGACGGCTGGCCAGATAGATCTTTTTTTCGCCCTTGAGATGGGGACTGGCCTGGATCTTTTCTTCGATGGCGTCCCGGGCGTTGATCAGCAGGTTGATAAAAACCTGCTCCAGGCGGTTGGCATCGGCTCTGATCCGGGGAAGTTTGTCCGCCAAATCCCAAACGACATCAATCCCACGGGCCTTCAACTGCTGGCTGAAAATCTCAGAGGTTTTGTTCAAGACCTCGTTGATGGAAATGGGGTCGAGCCGCTTGTCGCTCTTGCGGCCGAATTCGCGCATGTGGTTGATGATCTTGCTCGCCCGGTCGACATGGCTGTCGATCTCCTCGGACAGGGTGGCGATGATGTGCTCGGGAATCGGCTCCTGGTTCCGGACCTTCTTGATGAAGAACCGGCTGGCGGTTTTGATGACCGACAGCGGCTGGTTCAGCTCGTGGGCCACGCCGGTGGCCATCTCGCCCAGGGTTGCCATTTTGCTGGCCTGGATGAGCTGCTGTTCCGCTTCCAGACGCTTGGTGATATCGCTGGTGGTCACCAGAAGCGCCCGTCGGCCCGGGTACTCGACCGGCGATATCCACATGTCCACAAACAGCGTGCTGCCGTCTTTGCGGATCTGCTTGGCCTGGTTGATGCTTGTCAGGGTTTGCACTTGGGCGGTGCTGCGCTCGCGATCCTCTTCCGGGAACAGGTGCACGAAATTGCGATGCAAGATTTCGAACTGCTCAAACCCGTATACCGCCCGAACGGCGTCGTTGCAGTCGCGGATTTCCAGCGACTCCGCATCCAAAACGAATACGGGATTCGGGATGCTGTTGAAGATTTCGTGGTATTTCTTCTCGGAGCGTTCGAGCATTTTTTCGAGCTCCTTGAGGTGGGTGATGTCGAGATTCACCTCCATCGCAGCGACGATGTCGCCTTTTTCGTTCCGAACCGGCGAGGTCTTCACCAGCCAGTAAGTCGGCGTACCCTCTTTGCTGATCCCGGTTTCTTCGCTGTAGTGGCTCTGCCCATCCTCGAATGTTTTTTCGACCGGGCAGTTGACGCATTTCGACGCTCGCCCCTTGTAGGCATGGTAGCAGTAATCGCCCGGCCGGGGATCGAAGAGGCCCGCAAACTCGCGGTTGTAGGCCACCAGTCGGTAATTGCGATCTTGAACCGTGATGATGCATGGCACCATGTTGAACAGGTTTTCATATTCGTCCCGCTGGGCATTGAGCTCGGCCTGTTTCTGACCGATCTCCTGACCCATCAAGTTCATGGCCGTGGCCAGCTGCCCCAGTTCGTCAATGCGCACGACGTCCAACTCACTGGAATAATCCCCCTTGGAGATGGCCTCAGTACCGGCGATCAGCTTGCGGATGGGCCGGTTGACAAAGTGCAGGACAAAGATGAAGATGATGGCCGATGTCACCAGAAAGGCGATCCCGGCCAAACCGATGACCCCCTTTTCCATGAAGCGGATTTCTTTTTCAGTCTCGGCAAGGCTTACCACGACATCCAACGCGCCCAGGATCTTTTTGTCGGCCGGATGAAAATGACATTCCTGAGTGGAGCACCCCGGCTCATTGTGAATCGGGCTAATGATCCCGAGTAACCGCTCGCCATGATCCGCGGAAAAATGCCGCGTTCGCTCGTCAAGTCCGATATCCGCTCGGGGCGGATCGGTGTGGTGGCAGATATGGCAGGCTTCAGATCGGATGTTGGTGGTCCGCTCCACTTCTTGGGGGTGGTTTGAAAATTTGATCGCGCCCTCTTTGTTATAAATCCGGATGCTTCGAATTTCCTCCAGCCGGGCGATATTGTTGATGATTTGATTGATCTCGTCCCGAGCGTTCAGCATCATGGCATAGTGGGTGCCGAGCTTGATCGTGTTGCTGAGCCTCTCGCTCTGGGAAACCACTTCATTCTGAAGGTTGTTCTTCTGGTAGGCGATGCTGAAGTACGACCAGGTCGAAATCGTCAGGAGCAAGGTGGCCCCGACGCTTAAAATCAGCTTCAGAACCAAACTGCTGCGGATGGTGGTGATGAGATTGGGCATGGTCATCCCCTGCTTGGAAAAACCCGATGGGACATCATCAAGGCATTGAATCCATCGCCCCAAAATACCGGAAAACCGTGAGGATCGCAACTTGCGTCAGTTCAGAGGATCGGGCATGCGTTCTTTTTCGGCGTGCGGCAGAACCCGCGGAAGCTGGATGCGGAAGCACGATCCCACTCCCGTCGTCGAGTCCACGCGGATGGTTCCGCCGTGCTGACGGATCACCTGGCGGGCGATGAAGAGCCCTAAACCGGTGCCCGAACGGCCCTTGGACGAGTAAAACATGTCGAAGATTTTTTCCCGGATGGCAGGCGACATGCCGACCCCATCGTCGGCGATTTCAATTACCACGTGTTCGGGCTGACTGCCGACGCGCAACGTGATGCGATGCACCGGCCGGCTGCGGTCTTCGGCGCAGGCATCCACGGCATTTTCGATGATGTTGAAAAGGGCCGTCGTCAGCACGCCCTCATCGGCTTCGATCTCGCCCAGAGATTCCTCCCCCTCGGTAACGAGCTCAATGGCGTGCTTTCGAATTTTGGGAGCGGCCGTCTCGATCAGGCGCTCGATGAGCCTCCGTACATCCACCCGCCGCCAAGACAACGGCCGTTCCTTGGCGAAATACAGCACATCGAGCACCACCTGCCGCAGGCGCTCAACCATCAGCCCGACGGTGTCCAGGCCTTCTTCCGCTTGGGGCAGGTCCTGCTTGCGCAGGCCCGACCGCACGTGATAGACTCCGGCATCCAGCCCCGTCAGGATCCCCTTGACCCCATGGGAAACGGAGCTGACCATCAAGCCGAGTGCGGCCAGGCGATCTTGGGTTGACCGCAGTTCCTCTTGGAGCCGCGCCACTTCCGAAATATCCACCGCGAATTCGAGCACCAGTTCCAGCTCACCCCGGCCGTTACGGATGGGGACCGTATGCACCATGACGAGATACCGGCTGCCGTCCCGGTAAACGATGGTCTCCTGGCTGCGCTGTCCCTGACCGGACTCGATCGTTCGCGCCACGGGACACGTGAAGGGCTCGTCACGTCGCTCGGCATAAATCTCCCAGCTGCGCCGCCCCACCAAATCCCCTAAACGCTCTTCGTAAAGCGAATTGGCGGAAACCACCGTCAGGTCCCGGTCGTGGACGGACACGAAACACGGCATTTCGTTGAAAAACCGAATGCCGCCCTCGAGATCCCCCGCCATCCCCCGGAAGGCCGAGGAGATGCCTTCCAGGGCTTGACCGACGGCTGCCAGCCGCTCCACGTCCACCAGCCGCGCCGCCTGCTTGCGCACCAGCTTCTTCAGGTTGTCGGTGTAATCGCGGAGTTGCCGGCGCATGGCGATCCGTTCCTGAGCGCGTTTCAGGGCGATCGCCAGCGCGTCGTCATTGATGGGCTTGGTGACGAAATCCGTCGCCTCGAGCTTGAGGCTTTCGATGGCCAGATCCATGTCACCGTGGCCGGTGATCATGATCACCTCGGTCTCGGGTCGTTCGGCCTTGATCTGACGCAGCAGTTCGATGCCGTCCATGCCCGGCATCTTGATGTCGGTGAGCACGATGGAAGGATGGGTCTCGCGAAACAGGCGCAGCGCCTCCTGGCCGTCTTCAGCCGTTCGCACGTCGTAACCACCGTCCGCCAGGGCAATGCCCAGCACCTTGCGGATCCCTTCCTCATCGTCTGCCAGCAGCAACGTATTTTCCATGGCTAGTCCGAAAGCGCACCGGGTTCGGAGAGGGTTCGCCCATACGAACCTCCCATGGCCCGGCAATCGGCGACCGGGCGATTCGGTTAAGCAGCCGGTAAGCACACGCCCGGCCGCAGTAGATGTGGGCATTCCGCCGCCCGCATCACCTCAGCAACCTCTCGATCGTGGCAACGAGATTCTCGGGATTCAGCGGCTTTTCCATGTAGGCATCCGGCGGCGGCAGGGAATCGTCGATCCGAAGGTTGAGCATCTTCAGGTGGTGGGAAAAAGCCTTCTCGCTGACGCCGGTCAGCAGGATGACCGGAACATGCTTCAGCCGCTCGTCTTTCTTGATTTCCTGGAAGAGAGTGACGCCCCCGGCCTGCGGCATCATGACGTCCATGACGACTAAATCCGGTCCGACCTCATGCGCCTTTCGGATGCCCTCGACGGCATTGCGCGCAAGGGTGACTTCATACCCCTGGGTCCTAAGCACCGTGGAAATGAAAATCCGCATGTCGAGTTCGTCGTCTACGCAAAGAATCTTCTTCCCCACGGAACCTCGCTCGCGTCACATCAGATCCGCCACCTTGTCCGGGTGGTTCACGCTGGCCACGGGGCATGAGGAGCGCAAGACCACCTGCTCGACCGTGCTGCCGAGCTCGGCCTCCTCCGGGTCGACGTCCCGCGTGTGGTGCGCCATGACAATCAAGTCCCCCTGCCGGTCGCGGGCGAATTTCAAAATTTCAACGTAGGGGATGCCCTCCCACACCTCGATGCTGTAATTGTCGTAGCCCTTCAGCTTGGAAATCATGTGTTGCTCGATCCGCTTGCGGGCTTCCTGGACCCGCTGTTCGATCGTCGTCTGCCCGGTCGGCAGGGTCAGCCCCTCCGCGGTGATGTCGATGGCGTGAAAGATGTGCAGCTTGGCGCCGACCTCGCGGGCAAGCTTGTAGGCCCACAGAAACGCGGATTCGGAGGCCTTTGAGAAATCGGTTCCGACGACGATGTTGGAAAACAGCTTCCAGCAGGTGGTGCAGGGCCGGTTGACGATCACGACCGCGCAGCGCGCCGCCTTGGCGACCTTGCGCATGGTGCTGCCGGCGATGGAGCGGTGTTTGGTAGCGCCGACGTCCTCTTCGCGCGAGTGGGCGCCCATGAGAATCATGTCGACGTTTTCCTTGCGGGCCAGGCGCAGGATTTCGCGGTAGGGCTCGCCGATGGCGGTCACGATCTCGGCGTTGCTGTCTTCGAGCAGCTTCCCGTAGGTGTTGGTCAACTCCTCCTTCACCCATTCGGCATAATCCTCAGTGATTTCCTCGCGCTCGCCGGTACGCACGTCGGTGACCTGTAGATTGAAACCGCGGCCCGGCACCCCGAGCACGTGCAAGATGAGGAGTTTGGCCTCCCATTTCATCTCAAGATCGAAGGCCACTTTGGCCGCGTTGTCGCAACCGGGAGAAGCCGTCGTCGCAAACAGCATTTTTTTAAACATGGGTCATCTCCTTAAAGCGCACTCTTTTGGGCTGCGGTGAAAACTCAATTGCCACACGATCCCTTCGATGAATTCAAACAGGTTGAAAATGGTGTCGAACTCCAGCACGTCCACCTTGTCTCCAAAGACGACATGCTTCAGTTTGCCGATTCGCACCGGCATGTCCAGCAGGTTGTCCAGAGGAAACGCCTTGATCTCGCACGGTTCCTTGCCGTCCACCCCGCACAGGGTGTGGTAGATCTCCAGGCGCGGCTCGCCCGGGAACCCCATCATTTCGACCGTTTTGAAAAGCTCGAGATGGCCCATTCCGTGGGCCAGGCATTCGCCGTCCGGGCAGGCTCGGAAGAGCTGCATACATTCGGGTAGAAACGCGTTCAGCTGTGTAAAAATCGGGTAGCGGTCGATCATTCTGAAAAAGCTGCGCAGCGTGTAGCCCTGCCCGAGTTCGACTTTGTAACCGAGGAACCTGAGCGGATCCGCAGCAACCGGCGTATCGTCCTGTTGAAGTGCACCGTCAGACTGGAGGATAATCGCGTTCATGCCTGTAAATTTGAAATTTGAGGTTTGAAATTTAAAATGGTCATTCCGCCGGCTTCAGGTGCTCCGGCACCTCGACCATGTTGATCAACAGCGGTTTGAGGAAGCTCCAACGGATGCCGATCTCGTAGACCTCCTCCATATCCCGGATGGCGTCCCAGCAGTTATGGCAGGGGGCCACTACCAACTTCGCGCCTGTGGCCAGAATCTGGTCGCGTTTGACTTTCAGCCCGATATTGCGCTGTTCGCGGTAGCGGCCGATGCCGTTCAGCCCGCCGCCGCCCCCGCAGCAGAAATTATGCTCCCGGGAAGGAGTCATTTCGCGGAAATCCTCGGCGATCTGGCTCATGATGTAGCGAGCGGCCTCCCACAGCCCGCCGTTGCGGATGTAGTTGCAGGAGTCCTGGTAGGTGACCGGCTCCTTGATCTTCTTCGCGGGATCGATCTTGAGCTTGCCGGAGCGCAACGCTTCAGCGACCCACTCGACGTAGTGCAGGCTCTCGATAGGGGTCTTGCCAGATTTGAGCCCCGCCCAATAAGGGCCTTCGATGACCGTAGCCCGATAGGCATGGCCGCACTCGGTCACCACCATGCGCTTGGGCTTCAACCGTTCCATGGCGGCATAGACGTTTTCGACCTGCATTTTGCACGCTTCCCAATCGCCGGCGAACATGGCCAGACTCGTCTCCTCCCAGCCCTCGCTCGGCACCGTCCAGTTTTCACCGGCCACGTGGAAGAGGATGGCGGCCTGGGCGATGTCCTCCGGGTAGTGCTTGGGCTCCCGCGCGTTGACCGTGTAGATAATGTCGGCGTTCTGCTTGTCGACCGGGATCTCCAGCCCCGGC